>Ga0214543_1005930_pt1 | contig 22136 bp, 19 predicted proteins | sample CNSS2metaG_FD_160094 | JGI IMG/M metagenome (GOLD analysis project Ga0214543, IMG submission 160094) | Root nodule microbial communities from cowpea collected in UCLA plant growth center, Los Angeles, California, USA - CNSS2 | ecosystem: Host-associated > Plants > Roots > Nodule | place: USA... | reverse complement strand
CATCCCTTTTGGCCATGTTCTGCAATTGCAAACGATCTGGCGCAATATCCATGTTATACTTGTACTGTTTCAGAAAAGCATCTACCAAATCCATCCAAGAGCGAATGCGAGACGCCTCCAAGTGGGTGTACCAACTCAACGCTACCCAGCCAAACTGTCTTGGAAGAAGTGGATTAGTAATTTTTCATCATAAGCATGGGCAACCATCTTTCGACAATACATGGTTAGATGGCTTCTAGGACATGTGGTACCCTTGTACTTTTCGAACTCCAGAACCTTAAACTTGTGAGGTATTGTTACATCACGAACTAAGCTTAAACTTGCAACATCGCCAAACCCATAGTTTCCACCTCCTACAATAGCTCGTAGTCGTTTTTCCAAAATTTCTAATTTAGTTTTGGTTCCCTCAACCTCAGTTGATACGGCCTGCATAGTAGAATGTGATTTAATCTTGTCCAAAGAGTTAACACCGATAGTGGTGTTTAAAGGCTTGGGCATTACAATCTCTCGGGGTCCCGTGAAGGTAGTCGTTTCATTCTCTTGAGTATTGATTGGGAATGAGAAGGAAGCATGCTCAGTCTCTGAATATTCTCCAACAAGTGGGGTGTAACCAGATGGCAATCCGTATGCTGGGAAAGTAACAGGACCGTCGTAAGTACTTTCCTCACCCTTTGCCGACGAAGCTTCTCCTGATGCCTTTAGGGACTTCAAGGCCTCCAGTATTTGACCAACTTTGTCCTTTAGTTGACAGATATCTGCTTTCACGGCCTCTTGTGTTGTTTCCCAATCTTCCATATTCTTTCTATTTGCTCGCGTCCTGTAGGGATGCCTTGGTTTTTCCATATTTGTTTTTTATTATTTTTGCTCTATTATTATTTAAGAAAAAGAAAAGGAAGGAAAAACAATGCAAAACGTTTAATTTATTAAACAAAATTATAAAGCTGTAAGTAAATTAACATGGAAAAGAGTCAATACAAATCCCACCCTCTAAAAAGCTCATAAATGAAATGCAAAAAAAAAAAGAAGAAAATCTTAATCTCTAGCCCTAGATATCATGCTCTTCATCTCTTCTATTAATTTCTTTCTGTGGTCTAAAAAGGTCTCAATCTTCTTCGGAGGATTAAAGATTGGCAGTGCAGACTTAGCTTCAGATAGTAATCGTGGAATGTCTTCGATGGCTCCATTCGCCAAGGCCACCAATTGCGAAAAACTTTTCTTCCAATGTCTTATATTCCATTCATGCCCCAATGTGTAGTCATTCATCTGGGCAATCATTTCTTGATATCTTTTCTCAGATTCTGCTTGATATTGATGTTCTTCATTCATCTTCATATCATAGGTCATCATTATCTCCTTCATCTGTTGCTCCATATTATTTATCTTAATCTGGGCCTCGTGCAATATTTTTAATGCTTCCTTCTTATCTCTCTTAACCTCTTCATACATTTGATTCCTATAGTACTCAGATGAAGTTGTTGCATCTCTTTCTTGAGCCCTTAATGTTAATTCGACGTTGGCTCCAGCAAGATCTTGTTTAACTCTGAAGCAATGATTCCTCTCTTCCCTTAGTGTCCTAAATAGCTCTTGGTACATCCTTGTCCTTTCTTCATTATCACGCCTAAGGCCTGCACATTCTTGTTGGAGCCTCTGGAGATCATTACTTAACTCATCATTTTTCATCTTTACTACCTCTATTTCTCATTTCAGGATTGTCATTTCCTCAGATTCTGCTGGTTGTGGTTGTTCTCAAGGAGAGAAGTCTGACTTGAAGGGTAGCTTTATCACTTTAACTCTCTCCATAATCCATCGATTGTAAGAGATATTGTCCTCAATTATCAAAGACCTTGGATCTTCCTCCACACGCATAACCTCATCCCAAGCACACTTGATTTGTTGAATTAAATCGGGGGAAACTCGTTCCTCATAATGAGTCCATATGGGCAGCAAAGCTCCTGGATTTGGAGCGCCCCGAATGGGATACCCATATTGTCATTGAGCTAACACAGGATTACAATTTATGCAGCTCCTTGTGCCTATGAGAGGTACATTAGGAAAATTTCCACATGACACGATATGTTACCTAGATTGCCAAGGAAGGCACCATCTGATTTTTCCCCCATTCAAGCTTGCACAAAACTAGGCCCAATCCTTTGCCCCTTTAATTTCTGACTTGTTCAATAAAACTTCTTCAACTGGACCTTCAACATTTGAAATGCCCTTATTAATTCTTGAGATGAACCACACGTACAACACATGTAAACAACATAACATCTTCTTCTTCTTGAACTCATGGCAAAGGTTTAGACTTCCGTACATATCAGCCAAAACTGCATTAACTGGGCTTTCTGAATGATTTTTGTAAGCCACAAACACATTAATGGTGGTGTGGTCAATGATATTCTCCATGTTAGGGAAAAGCATGGCTCCGTAGAGTGTGAGAGCTAACACATCCATGAATGTTTCTCCAAAACCTTCTTCAGCCAATTGCCGCAAATGCCACTCCAAATACCCTTGAGAGATGCCTCTCGAATTGCCCCTGGTAATCATTTTACCTTCTAGCTCAGCAGGATGCACTTTCAAGATCCCTGCTAACGTGACAGTTGAGATATGTTGGTCTGAGTATCTATAGGGGACCTTGCCCTTCATTGACAAACCCAAAATATGCTCAAATTCTTCTACTGTGGGTACCAACTGAAAATCTTGGAAGGTGAAACATCTTAACGGTGGATCGTAGTATTGGGCCAAAGCTGTGAGTGCTGCAACTTGAACTTCCACTTTCAACAAACCTAATAAGTTCCCATATTTCCTCTTGAACGTATTCCTTGATATGGTCTTCATTCTTCCAACTAACTCTCTCAAATTACTCAAATTACCCTCTGCAACTTTAATGGATAACTTTTTCTTCAAAGAAACAAAATCTAATTGCCCCCCGACTCCAGATTCCATGTTAATTTTCCTTTTCTTTTTAACATTAAACACAACTTTATAATTTTGGACCTAAAAGTAAATAAACATGATGAGATGACATGGGAAAACATAAATATATGGATGCAATAATATTTCATGCACTATTTTATTACTAAATCAAAAATCAAAAGGAAAGAAAGAAAAACCCAAAAAAATAATAATAAATAAATAATTAAAAAAAAGATACTAATAATAATAAATAAAATGAAACGAGGAAAAAACAATCTCCCTTTATGCCTTATCCATTGGGTTTGGTGCCTAATGGATCTAAGGTAAAATACATGCGCTTATCAGGATGGTTTCCTAATACCTAAATATCAAGGTCACTAGAGCTATGGCCCACTTCATGGCATTTCCCACGACAGTTGGTAAACAACAAGAGGTGGGAGTACCAATGAAGCAAACAAACTCTAGCTGGGGTTCTCACAATGACCACTTGGGAAGTACATCCACTGTGACACTGCTACACAATCCCCTCTATTTCTAAAGTTACTCAGGCCTGGGTATAGGGCCCCATTCATGTCATGCACATAGTGTGTGTGAAGGGAGTATAATGCATACCCAAACCCCTTCCTGCAAACAAACAAAGAAAAAAAAAAGACAAATATATATAATAAAGTCATCTATCCTAGGATTCAAAATTCAAGCATAAGAATAAAGCAATAAGAACAATAAATAAATAAATAAATAAATAAATAAATAGATAAAATAAAATAAACATCATCCAAAATTAACAAAAAAATACACAATAATAATAATAAATAATAAGAAATAATAAGAAATAAAATAAAATAAAACAAATAAATATAAGACGAAAAAAACAAAAAAAAAAGAGAAAAAAGTAAAAACAATAAAAAAAAAAAAAAAAAAAAAAAAAAAAAAAAAAAAAAAAAAAAAAAAAAAAAAAAGAAAAAAAAAAAAAAAAAAAAAAAAAAAAAAAAAAAATTGAAACAACCACATCAATTTATATATTTAATTAAATGGCCTAACTTTCTAAAGTCCCCAGTGGAGTCACCATCTGTCACAATCGAAATCGGGACGGGATGACGAACCAAAAAAAACAAAATTTGTAAAAACAGAGTTTTGGAGTCGCCACCATAGTTATTATAGGAAATTATGGAAAACCATAAAAAAGGAGCAAGGTCTACGAAAATAGAGATTGGGGATACGGGAGTTAATTACGCATAGGGAATGTGTTAGCACCCTACAACGCCCATCCTAAGACGGTACCTTTAATTAAAATACAAATTGATGTGGTCTCCTTTAAATATTTATTTTAAAAAAATAAATAAAATAAAATGAAATAAATAAATAAAATATAAATAAATAAAATAAAATTAATAAATTAATAAAAAAATATGACCACACGAGCACTTATACATTTTTAAAAGTTAAAAGGGTATTTAAATTATTTTTTTTGTTATTACCTCCTTTAAAAAAGAAAAAAAACTTCTGAAATAAGACATTGATACCCAACAAAATGTAACTATTATATATCCACAATTTATGAAAACATTAGGAAAATAAATAAATAAAAGATTATGACATAACGTTTAGGATTAAACATATTATTTTAATATGAACAAGTTTTACACCGCTTAACATGAAAAAATATGACACAACATATTCATACAATGTCAAAACATGATACCACTCACTTATTCATGCAACAACGTTTACAACCCAAAGCAATCAACAAAACCTTAATTATAAAACTAATGAACCCCAAAAAGCATGACAATAATGTTTTTTTCCATATAAAAAAGAAATAGTGAAAACATCAAATTCAACCAAGATGAAAAACACATCTCGAGAAATACTGCATAACACGATAAAAAAATAATTTTGCAAACCTAAACGGGAGATCGTACTTACAATAGTTGTGTTGGAACACTAAGAAACACGTGGGGGTGGCGATTGAAGGTGAGTGGGTTTTTTATGTGCGATGGTTAAAAGAGAATGTGTGCTTAGGGTAACAGAGGTCTCCAGGAATAATTTTTGAGAGAGAAAAAAATTCCCCTTTCTTCTTTTTTTGATGGGTTTATATACACAACATTATAAATCTAATGTAATCTCGTAATAAAGGTCTGCCTTCATTACAACGAGTTTTAAAAGGCAAGAATTGGTCTTAATATTATTACAAAATGGGAATCAAATTATAGAAAAAAAAACAGAGCACAAAATCAAACGTGATCAGCAAAATTGATTTTAATTAGTAAAAGAGATATTATTTTGAATTATATTACTACTTTCTCTATCTGGAAAAAAAGTGTCATAAAATCAGAGCACAAAATCAAACGTGATCAGGACAGATTAATTATAATTACAAAAAAAGATATTCTTGAGAAACATATTAATATTTTTCTCATATGGAAAAGGAGGTGTCATAAAATCAAAGCACAACGTCAGAGTAAATAATTCTAAATATTAGAACATATTCTATTTCTAATTATTAGACTAACTTCTTAATCTGGAGCAGAAACGACAAAGCATAGAGTGAGGGTGCGAAAATTAAATATTGGGCTGCCGTTAGTTGCAAGAAAAATATTGTGGGTATATAGAGTATTTTGGGCTAAAATAAAACAAAGCCTCAAAAGAAAATATATACAAGATTAAAACAAAATCTTTCTTAATTTATTATTATTATTATCCCGTTATTATTATTATTTAGACAAATAAAAAAACCAAAGAGAAAACTTTTTTATTTTTTTATTTTTGACCCTTTTTTGAAAAAACGAATTATTATTATTTATTCTATTATTTATTTAGCCGGACGAAATTGGGTGTTGATAATTCTTTTATATGTTGAGTAACTTGTGCTAGAAGAATTTTGTGAATAAATGTTAAGGTGCTCGTGTAAATTAATTTTGGGAAAAAAGGATGGTTGAAATGAGAATAAGAATTATTTTTAGGTTTTAAATGTTGGATTTTTACGCAAGAGAATGTTTAAGAATAATGATTACATTGTCCATCTCTATGGAGTTTTTTTTTTTATGAGGAGATATATGTAACTCTAGGAATATAATTTCCCATGTGAAGTAGTTAATTTTGTCTTAGACTGTTGTGGAATATGTGATTTGTATCCTAACTTGAATGCATGATTGGTTGTTGCAAAATTTTCTATCTAAGTAATAAGTTTGGTTGTGGTTTAAATTGTTGGGAATTATTTTTGGTGTGTTGATGGTGCCTAAATTTATTGGACATAGTGTGATATGAAATTTCAATCCAATTTTAGATGGTTCTTTAGTTATGATATTATGTGGTTTAAAAGTTGGCAAATGTATAAGTAAAGGGTGGATATCTTACGTGATTTTAATAGTCTCAATTATGTGAAGTTATAAATGGAGAAGGTTTTGTGTGCAAAAAAGCGTTATTTTTCGTTTGTCTGGTCGTAGGGCGACAAGGTTAACCATTGGGCGAGATTTTTGCGAAACAAAGTGGTAGCTGGACGACTTGCGCGCTCGTTGGGTTAGACAAATTGGTCATTGGACGACAACTCGTGTGGTTATTGGGCGAACAGTGTGGTCATGGGGTGAGAGTTTTTCGAGGCAGGGTGGTCACTGGGCGACTTGTGTTTTATGAGTTGATACATATTTTGGTGTTTTGAGTGTCAAGTTGCTTGTTTTGTGTGTTTTGCTTGTTCCAAATGTGATTAGAGGTCCTATGGTGATGATATATGTATGATGTGATATGCTAAGTTCTTTAATGATGAATTCACATTATGAGTTGAGGTATGGTTGATCATATGATGATGTTATATGTATGTATGTATGTATATGGTGATGATGTCTAGATTCTCTTCCAACCATAAAGCCAGGTTGGTTCTGTTACCCAAAGGGCTTTGGTGAGCCAGGTAAAAGAGTTTCTTTCAACCATAAGGCTTTGGCATGAGCTTAGCAATAATTCTCTTACCTAAGGCTTTGGTAACAGGTGGAGTTATTGTTTGTAAGTCTTATGGAAAGCAAGTGAATGACCTTTTTCAAGAGATGTTGTTTTTGCAAGAAAGATAAATGGTTGGTTATGAGAGAATGACATACCGTTTAATACTACTTGGTGATAATATGAATTTGTTGAGTTATGAATATATGTGATCATATTAGGTGAGTGATATGTTGACAATATATTGTTATGAAATGTTTTATCTACTTAGCTCACCCTTGCATGTTGTTTGTGTTTGTGTAATGATTGTATAACTTGTGTTATACGGGAGCAAATGTTGATTTAGATGTAGTTGGAGAAGCATAATACTAAGGAGTCTCACGAGGAAGCTTTTGGGAGTTTTTGGAAAGCAATTGGAATTGTTATGTTTTTGAATAAGATGTAATAATTGTCTTTATTTGAAGTTTTGTTTTGAATTGGAAGGATTTGTGATGAGTCATTATTTTCCTTTATTTCATTGCCTTGTTATGTTCATCTTTATGGATGTTTAGTGCTTAATTATCTATCTGTAGTGCATTTTCGTCCGGTGGGCTTTATTGGGCCATTATTATGAATTTTGATTAATTTGGCATTAATTGGTGTAATTTGTGTTTCTAATTATTTTTAGGTATTTTGTGAAACAATTTTGTAGCTTGGATGCTAATCATAAGGTGAATAGAGAGTTGCCACGTCATTTCCACATCATTGCCACGTCTTTGCCATATCAATTAACTTACCCACGTCATTGGACGAACATTTTGGGCCTAGAGTGAGATTTTTGTAATTCTAAAGCCTTTAATGACATTGTTGTAAATATGAGTGGCAGAATGGAGAACACCACGTTTTTAGGGTTTTGGGAGGGTTTGAGACAAACTCTCCTTCCCCATTCGAATTTTACGTTTTTAGGAGAACACCCCCTTGGGGTTTTTTGATTTTGGTGATTTGAGACCATTGGATAACCACCCAACTTAGGGTTTTCGTCCCATTCAATAAAAATCTTGTTTGTTCACTCTTTCCTTATTCTTACTCTAATAATGCAATTTCGTTTCTGTTTGAGTTATTTTTTGAATTCCATGTCTAACTAAGCTTTTGGTATAGATTCCCTGAAGAAATTGAATTGAAACCATGAGGTTATTGTTTTGCAGTGCATCATGGCTTATTGAATGAAAACGAGATTTTATGATGTTTAATCGTGGCTTCATGTTTTCTACACTTTTACAGCCCTTGTTCAAGCCTAATGAGTTTGGGTTCTACCATAGTTGCTTAATCTATATGTGTGAAATTGAAAGATGTGTGTTATGCTTAATAGCATAATGAGCCTGTGTTAATTTTTGCCTAGTTGGTTAATTTTGGGTTTCATGAGAGTAAATTGGATAAGATAATTAATTTTGTAACTTGTGATTGGTGGATTTTCATTAGAATCAAGGAATCAATACATTTTGAAATCTGTTTAATTAAGTTTTATAATTACATTTTGTTAGCTTTGTGTTTGAATCTTAATCTATCAAACCAACCCTCTTTTTGTTGAATTTGGAACCTTTGAGTGAAAACAATGGTCATTGGGAGACCACCTTGGGTTAACTCCTGAGTACTACATTTAATTGTTTTATTTGGTTGGATATGACCTCAATCAATTTGTAATAAGTTTCTTTTGATGACTTGCACCAGTTTGGTTTCGTTTTAATGTTAATTTATTTTGGACATAAAGTTTTATTTGGATGAAACTTTGGCATGTGGGTTAAAAGAGAAAAATATTGACAAGTTCCTATTTAATTAGGATTGTACCAGAGATGTGTTGTGGTATTATTTATGTTTTAAAATTAGAAGTGACATCTTGATAGGTATAAGTCAATTGTGTGATAAAGGATATAAAGTAGTCTTTGAACCTAATCATTGTCTTATATTTGATGCATTTGGTACATTGTGTTAGTAAGAAAAAGAGTAAAGAATATCTACTTGCTTGATCTGCATTGGGCATCAAATAACATACATTGTTTTCTTAGAAAAGAAGAAAATACACATTTATGACATATAAAACTTTTTCATATGAACATGCATCATTTAAATCGGCAAAATAGAAAATAATTGATTGAAGGATTGCCAAAACTCAAGTTTGTAAAGGACAAAGTATGTGAAACATATCAGAAAGGAAAATGGACTAAGGTCTCTTTAAGCCTAAGAACTGTGTTTCAATAGAAAGACCTTTAGAATTGCTTCACATGGACTTATTTGGGTCTTCACAAACTATGAGACTTGATGGAAACTTTTATGCATTAGTCATGGTAGATGATTTTTCTAGGTTCACATGGACACTATTTTTAGCATTAAAAATGATACTTATCACACCTTGAAAATACTTGCCAAGGTTTTAGAAAATGAAAAGAGTTGTAAAATTGTTTCTACCAAAGTGATCATGGAGTAGAGTTTTAAAATGAAAAGTTTGAATTTTTTGTGTGAAAAAAATGGTATAAAATATAATGGTGTGGTTGAGAGGAAAAATAGATTACTTGAAGAACTTGTTAGAACCATGTTGAATGAAACTTTATTGCCAAAATACTTTTGGACTGATGCAGTCAACGCAACTAGTTATGTTTTAAAACGTGTGTTGACAATGTCAATTTTAAAGAAAACCCCTCATGAAATTTTTAAAGGAAGAAGGCATGTTTTGACTCATCTAAAGGTTTTTGGTTGTAAATGCTTTATTCTAAACAATGGTAAAAAAAAATTGGCAAATTTGATGCAAAAGCTTATGAAGGAATCTTTCTTGGTTATGCTACAAATATCACCAATAATGTTGTTAACAAGAGTTCACCTTGGTTTTCTTGAATTGTATCTTCCATATTTACATCAATAGAGACTTGATCTTGCAGCTTAGAGTTAGATTCATCAAATACAACATGTACATATTCTTTAACAATCATAAGTCTCTTATTATATACCTTATATGCATGAATTGGAAGCCCTGAGGCAAGAGAATTCCCATCTAAGGAGGAAGGTGGAGATGGAAGCTGCATATAGCAAAGGCAAAGAGAAAGAAGCCCATCCGGAGTCCAAAATTCCCCTATATTAGATGACTAAAGAAGAGAGCGAATATAACCCCGACTCACCACACCATCACAACCACCCAACACACTGCCACCATTTATACACCTACCACAAACTCGTTCGCCACCAACAGAAATAAGCGCCACCACCCCTTCGTTGACGACATTTCTGAGATCCCACTTCCCAAGCAATGGGAAACTTTCACCTTGGAGTAATATGGTGGAAAGACAGATCCCGATAAGCATGTAAAGATCTATGTCACTCAGGTTGGACTCTATTCGACTGAAGATGTTGTCATGTGTAAAGCCTTCTCCACCATATTCATTGGGTCAACCTTAGAATGGTTCACGTCCCTGCCCCTTTACTTCATCGACTGTTTCGACATCCTTTCCACCCTTTTCTCCACCAAGTTCGCGAGCAGGTGCTCCCACTTAGCAACACCATTATCCCTTCTAAATGTCAGACAGGAAAGAGACAATACATTGAGAGTCTTCATTGATAGGTTTAGCAAGGTTGCACTGAAGATTATGTATGGTTTTTTCGGAGAAAGAGTGTGTACCTAGGGATTCCTAGTAGTTTAAGCATACATAGTATTCCGTGAAGTAAACCAAACAAAGACAATAGTCGTGTGATTTCTAGTACTTGAAACACACACATCATACAAAAATCCTATTAGGGAGACCATCCTTGAACACTTTGGGAGCGGTTATATCAACCCCTCACCTTGCAATAAAGTTTCCATTAGCATATGGCAACATTTTCACTATCCACGGAGACTAAAAACATGCACGAGAATGTTACATAGCAAGCCTACTACCAAAGGAACCCGTCGTGGCCACTAACAACATCGAAAGAGAAATAGGAGCAGGCGCCAGTTTGGTAGGAGAATATTTAAACCTAAAGATCTGACTCAAGGATAGAGCTGGTGGGAGAGACGAAAGGCGTAGAACTAACGCCAAATAAAAGCCTAAAGGTTGGCTCAGCTTGAAGGACAACATTAAAGGATAACACATACCTTTTGGTTAGTAGCAAACTTACCGGGACTAGATCCCCAGATAGTCGTCTATCGATTATCAATTTTCAAAAAAGACTGATATGTCTCCTAGAAGAAAAGAAAATTTGGGGAAGAGAGAAGATTGGCAATCAATGTAGAAGTAGCGAAACTTTTGGAGGTCGGATTCATCAGAGAAGCCCAATAAACGATATGACTGGCCAACATAGTTTTGGTGAAGTCGAGCGGGAAATGGCACATATGCGTCGATTTCACTGACTTGAATAAGGCCTGCCCCAAGGATGTGTACCTTTTGCCAAGTATCGACCGCCTAGTTGACGAAGCAGTAGGAAAATACGTACTCAGTTTCTTAGACACCTACTCCGTGTATAATTAGATACCCATTGCACTAGCCGATGTGATTAAAACTTCGTTTATCATAGAAGACGCGGATGATTTTACAAGGTCATGCCCTTCGGCCTTAAAAACACGAGAGCGACATATCAGAGATTAATGGACAAGGTCTTCAGCCTTTTAACCGGCAAAATCGTTGAGGTATATGTAGATAATATGGTCGTAAAATCACCTTACCTTTAGCAACACTCCGAAGATCTACAAACATATTCGTGACACTAAGAAAAGATAATTTAAGGGCTAAACTCAGAAAAGTGTGTTTTTGGTTTAAATGGCGGTAAATTCTTAGGGTTTATGCTCACACAAAGGGGAATTAAGGCGAACCCTGAAAAAATGTAGGGCGATAATAGAAATGAGAAGCCCAACTAATGTTAAGGAGATACAACGACTAAAAGGCTAACTAACAGCCATATCTAGGCTCCTACCTAGGTTAGCGGACAAGACACGCCCTATGATCCGCTTACTAAGAAAATTTGCTAAGTTTGCATGGGGAGAAGAATGCCAAAAAATGTTCACAGAATTGAAGGAGATATAGCTTCCCCACCCCTCCCCCGATTTTGCAAAAACCTAGATGGTATTCAATAACCTATCTATTTCGTTAGCCGAGCACTATAAGACCCATAAACCAGATATCATATGGTAGAAAAAATAGCCTTATCCTTGGAAACCGCAACAAGAAGACTCAAACCCTACTTCAAAAATCATTTAAGTTATTGTTAAGACCGACTAACCCATCAAGAAGATTTTACAAAAGTCCAATCTCACTGGAAGGATGTCATCATGGTTTGTTGAGCTCTCGGAGTTCAACATACGGTATGAATTGCATGGACCCATCAAAGCTCAATGCCTATCATACTTTGTCAACGACTTGCATTAGGCCCTAGAGGAAGACCAATGGACCCTATATGTTGATGGATCTTCTAATCCCAAAGGGGTAGGGGCCAACATTGTGTTGAAGGGACTCAACAAAATTTTTATCGAGAAGTCCTTACACTCTGCCTTCAAAACCTCCAACAACCAAGCAGAATATGTGGCCATCCTCGCCGGATTTTACTTGCTAAAGAAATGGGAGCACGTCGTGTAGTGTGTAGAACTAACTTCAAGCTCACGGCAGGCCACCTGAACAATGAATATTAGATAAAAGACCTAATCCTTCTTTAATATTATCATTTGGTCCATGATGTCATGAACACCAACTTCGATGAGATAATCATACAACACGTACAAGGGGAGATAACGCTCTATCCAAATTAGCAAGCACAAGAAAAAAAGGGAATTGTAGATCCCTATTTCAGCAAACATTAATGGCACCATCAACTACCAATACTTGTATGAACTTGGACAGCAGCGACGACACTGGGATGACACCATACCTACAATACTTGAAGATCGACACCCTTCTATACCCTATGGACAAAAGATGGCTACGAAAAGAAGCACGATACATAATGATAAGGGAAAAGTTATACAAATGAGGGCATAGCCAGCCCCTGCTAAAGTGTGTCATAAAGGAATAGGCAGGTTATGTCATAAAAGAAGTTCATGAAGGCATCTACGGGTATCACTCTAGATCGCAAACAATGGCAGTAAGAATTCTAAGGGCGAGATATTTTTGGCCAATTATGGAAGCAGACTATCACGACTTCGTTAAAAAGTGTGTACCCTGCCAGAAACATGGAAACCTCACTCATATAAGACAAAAAGAGTTGCACCATTACAAAATAGATTGAAGCTCAGCCATTAACTACCATCACGACCCAACAAGTCCAATAGTTTGTTTAGAAGAACATCATGTGTCGCTATGGGGTGCCACACACCATAATAACAGACAATGAGTGACAACTTGTAGACAAAGAACTCACAAAGCTCTATATCGGCTTAGGGATAAAACACATCACCAGTTTAGTCAAACACCCTCAAACTAATGGGTAGGCCGAAGTTGCCAACAATGTAATTCTGGTAGAACTGAGAAAGAGGTTGGATGAATCAAAAGGGAAGTGGCAAGATAAGCTATTAGAAGTATTATGGGCATATAGGTGCACCCCACAATCTGCTACAAACGAGTCCCCATTTAGTTTGGTATACGAAACGAAGGCTATGATCTCGGTTGAAATTGGAGAGCCCTCTCTAAGAAGACAAATTTAATATGGCAAGCTAAATGAAGAAAGCTTGTGCACGAGCCTGGACCTAATACTAGAGTTACGACAAAAGGCACAAATCAGAAACATAGCAGTTAAACAAAGAGACATAAGGAAGTACATTTTCAAGCTTCAATTGTGCGCATTCATAAAAAAGGGATCTCATTTGAAGAATGGCTAGCAGTACCAGAAAGAAGGAGTGTAAGTTCTCAGCCAACTGGAGTGGGCCCTATAGAGTACGTGAAAATGTCGGCCAAGGAGCTTATAAGCTGGAACAACTATCTAGTGAACCAATACCGAATACGTGAAATGTTTATCATCTCAAATTTTATTTCAGTTAAGGCTCGGGCTATAAAAATAAAGTAATCAAATGTAACCCTAGGTGTACTCTTTTTTCTCACTCAGTCTTTTTTCCCTGAGGAGGGTTTTGGATGGGGAGTTTTTAATGAGGCACCCTATCATCAATAAAATAAGGGTTCCCTGTCGCCTACTTAAGTAGGCAGTCCTGGTTAAACAAATCAAGTTCCATGTCGTCTACTTAAGTAGGCAGTCCTAGTTGAACAAAGCAAGTTTCATGTCGCTTACCTAACTAAGTCGCGTTGAACTAAACTACTTCTTTATCACCTACCTAAGAAAACGACCATCATCAAAAAAAGCAAAGAGCAAACGAGGCACATTACTAACTACCTATTTTATTATCTCTATCCTAGCATACACAATTTTACGTTCTTTACTACGCATAATATCTAGAATAGTATGAATCGCAAATTAAAGGATCTTAAGCAAGGTATCCGAAAAAGATATATTATATCTTGGTAGTATCACTAACATTTTGCATGTTCAAATGAAGTATTAGAGTATTAATTATTATAAACTTTTTTGACAAAAATCCCAAAAATATCATAAACAAAAACAAGCTTAAATTTAAGCAAAACAAAAGCAAACATAATTCTTCAAGACATGACTACTCCGGGTAATCTCAACTTCTTTATGGACCGCCTCCTCCTCGCCCTAGCAGCAACACCAACAACGGTGACTTCAAAATCCTTTGAAGTCTTACGGGTTTCCATCTCTTCCTCATCTAACAATCGGTCATCAAGAACATCCTTAATCATATCAAAGCGCGAATCCTCAACATTCACCTCGTGCAAAAACACCGCCTACCTCAAGCCCTTATTAAAATTGTTTATATAATCTTGGACTATGTATTTCTTCAAGTCCTCAAGTTCAATCTTTATTCCCTGATACTTCTCCCTCAAGTTCAATCTTTATTCCCTGATACTTCAGCCTCCAGAAGCTTTATCTTCTCCTCCATCTTCTTCTCTGAGTCCAAGCACCTTATCTTCCATGAACCAAGGTGTTTCATCTCGGCAACCAGTTCCTCTCTCTCCTTCTCCTAGGCCACCTTTTCTTCTTCATAATTAGCATACAACGCATTCAACTCCCCATTGACCTGCTCCACCTTGGTTTTCCCCCTCTTTTAGCTCCTTTTGCAACAATGTTGCCCACCCTCTGGCCTAAGATTAAAGCCCTACTATTGAATCCCACTATTGCCCTCACCAAAGCATTAGGTTCCATATTATCCAGAGAAGATAATACAGCCTCATCCAGACTTATCTCAATGTATGACATACAATAGTTTTCAGTAACTCCAAAAGTCCAACCTCTGGCCTCTTAATCCCAAAACATGAACCCGGCCTTAGAAGCTCAGCCTTGACCCTCTTGATATCTTTCCCAACCCCTTTCTGAACAGGGATTGTCATTTTCCTCTTAGTTTCACATTGTACTCGAACCTCTACCAAGGGCTCCTATACGTTGGGCACCTCAGTGTCCCCAACATTCCTGGCCTTTTCCACCAACTCCTTCCTTAAACTCTTGAAAAAACTCAAATTCCTCTTTCCCAATTAAGCCATATAACCTACATCACAAGTACACATTTCGTCATCATTCTTACTCTAAAGAAAATAAAACACGATACCTTTTAGATCAACAAAAGGATGGATTGATAAATAAACCCTAACTAAATCCTTAGTAGGTAATTTATACTAAATCTCTCTAGAACTTTTACTATTCGCTTATCATCCGCCGACAAGTCCTCCATCCTCATCCCCTTGTAATGCCATGGGTTATCTGTCCAACTAAAAGGAAACTTTTCACTCATGTCCTCATTGTAAAATAATGAGTGGCCTGGCGGCTTCACGACAACCTTAAAGAAGCCATCCTTAAAATGCTTGAATGACTATGAAAAAGCATTTAAAATACTTATACCCGGTTGGCTGGTCAAAGATAGCCATCTAATTGGATTTTTTGTCTGGGTATCATGAAAGTAGAGAAAACATTTTGGAGACGGACAAAGATACAACGACCAAAATAATAGTCTAAATGCTTGCAAGTACCCCCAACTATTGGGGTGCAATTGGGTTGGTGCACATGTGAATCCACCTAGTCATATGCGATCTTGCCCGATATATTGCTCTCGGCCAACTCTTCAGCTAGATCCTCCCTCACATATGGAACAACATCCATGTAGATCCCTCTCTTACTAGATAAAAAACCACTTGACTCACTCGTCGAATCATTACCTCAACTACTCGTACCCAAGATAGAATCACTATCGGACATACCTTAACGAGAAGATGACAACACAAGGGTAATGAGTCGGACATGAAAAGCTTGATGGAGATAGAATACAAACTTTCTCTCAATCGTGCAAATGAAAAGTGAATTCATACATTTGCCCCTAACTCTTATTTATAGGGTTGAACTTAACTTCCACACTTTCCCGCCCAAAACCCAAATCATTATGCATGATACATTCATAAATATCATATTAAAATAAGGTGTCTTTTTAACTTCCCTTAACACCACCTCTAGCTTCCTTATCCCATCTTTGTCACCACCTCTACGTCGCTTCAGCTCCTTGAGGCTGGGGGGCTACCATACCCTAAGGGTGTAGACCAAAGAAAGAGAAAGTTTTTTTGCAAAAACTGAAACACTTACAAAGAGCACTTAGCATGACAGATCTTGCTACAGGTTAGGGGACTGATGTACTATAGTGGCCAAACCGACCGCTATAAACCATAATGACCAAGCTAGCCACTATGTCATAGTATTCTGATTTGACTACTAACTTAGGAAAGTTGCCAACCCTAAAGGCCGCTAACTTACAAATAAAGGCCGCTAACTTAAAAATAGTCGTTGGACTTAGAAGGATACTACACGGTCCATGACTGAACCCACATAATGGCCAAGTCAATTAACTACATGACTTCCTCAAACGTCTATTATAACCAGTAAATGCTGCATACTCTAGTTTGGAATAAATCAGTTAAATCATTACGAAAAAGTATTGAACCTGAAACTTGGGTGCAACTAAGCCCACACAAGCCCAATTAAGGACTCGACCACTAAAGAGATAATCAAGGCCCAACTCTTAGTCCAAACCAAGGAAAACATGATTAATCCTCTATAAATAAAGATGGACCCCAGCATATAGGTACACTTTTCATTAGTGCATAATCTGATATTTGACTTTAAGATTTTTTGTTGACTTGATCGTTGGAATCATTTCTGTAGATAACACCCAAACGCTCCATCAAATATCCAATGATGAAGACATGATAAATAGGACCAAAGAGTATCCATTTGAGAAATTCAAAAATTGTAGTAAGATAAAGTTTGAGCCCTATAACAATCTATTATTGTCTCTCGAGGAACAAATATCATAGCTCCAATCCTTTCATATAACAAATCTTAACAATTTAAAAAATATTCTTAGAACACCCATTAAATCATTCAGGCCATCCACAAATTATTAAAACTTATATTTCTGATTAACAAAACAATTACCAACCTCATAATATACGCAACTTCCATTTTAGCTCCCTTAATCTTCCATCACCATCCCAAAACAATAATTGTTTAACAAAAAAAGTGTACTCCTCAATGATTTCGTCATAATTTTATCTTCCAAAACTTAATTAATTCTGATGTGTGTTCAAAAATTTCAAGCAAGTTTTGTCAAAAGATAATTAGCGCAAAACAAATAAAATATAAAAAATTTGATTATACAAGTCGAAAAGAAAAATATACAACCTCCCTCAAAATTATACGACTACGTGTATTAGACAAGTAAAAAAAGCTACATTAAATTATTTTTTAATTTAGTTATTGATTGAATATTTAAATTAATATTTTTATCTAATTATTTGAAATCAAAATTATTAAAAAAATGTCACAATGTTTAAAGTTATATTTTTATAATTAAATTTTAATTAAAAAATTGAATAAGGGATGTTCCTGCGGAGAACAAATAAGAGATGTCAAACACAAGCATCACCTTACCTCAATCTGCAATCTCTCTAGTAAGCTTTCTTCCGGCATGTATGTGCTATCTACTGGTGTCCCGGCTTGGACCGATTTGGACCTGGGAGGGGTTACCTGCGGAGGAGACTCCGACGCTCAAGTCAGCTAAGAATTCTCAGAAAGTCAAATATCGTGATTAAAGGATTAATGAATGCGTACCTTTAATTCGTGGGGTCCATGTATATTTATAGATTATTATCGTGTCTGGCCACGTCATGGGCTGGGCTTTTGATTGGGCCACAAAGAGGCCTGGACCAAGCCCAGGTCCCACAGTTTGGTTATTGTGGGCCCCAGTGGCCTGGTTAGTAGTGTTTTAGGTCTATCAAGTACTCGTTTGATTTCCTTGAGTTAGCGGCTTAGGTCGTTTACTCTTGCTTGTTCGACATCGATGATCGTTTGCATCCTTGAGGGATTATGTAGGCGGATCTCACGGTTGTAATCAGGTTAGGCCGCCTAGGTGTAGTACACCAGTCTCCCCAGCATATGTTGGTGTATCTATAACGGCAAAAGATGAGAAGTGTTGGTGTATTTTGTTAGTCCGCTTAGGTATAGTACAAGGGAAATTATATTTAAAATTTGAAATAATCTTCGAACAATCAATGATAACAACTATTTTGATTACATATGATTGATATATTTGATCATTTTGATTACTTCTAATAATTATATCATGATTTTTTTTTTTTCTTCTTCCTCCACCCATCCTCAACATCTCCGATCTCTCCATCCCTCCATATTTTCTCTTTCACTGAACACATCATCACAGGTGTAACAGAAAAGGACGCACCGCAGATTCCATCATCATCTCTTCCCTTTCATCCTCCAAAACACGATCCATTCCACACCAACACCCATCAGCTTTTTCCATCCACTCTAACAGGTTCATCATTCCTCTTCATCACCAACATTCCCCTCACTTCTAGACAACACACAAAAAGTACCGATCTATCTTTTCCGGCGAGCCTCGAAGTGGCGGCATCAGAACCCGCACCGGATTTGGTCTCCTTCGACGGGAGCCACTACACGTCACCTTCCTTCGACTTGGATGCACGAGCTGTTCTCGGTTAAAGTTTTTTCATTTGGTTTTTAATGCTGTTGGTGGAGGAAAAGGTTCAGACCTTCCTTCTCTTCCTGGGAGCTTCTCTTGGTTGATCATGGCAAGAAATCCAGCGTGGGTTAAAGATGGAATTCGTGGGCTGATTAAATCCGCATGAGAGTGGTTAACCAATGAATCAGCCTTTTCTTCTTCTTTTTTTCTCTCTCTCCAATTTTATTTTGCCCAAATTAATTTTTAATCGCCTATATTTTATATTATTATATCTTGAATTTTGCATTACTTTTGGAGGTTAATACTCCTGCACCATTTTCTATTAGCTTTATGTGATTAAGTTACCATGAGGTGTACTCTAAACCTATACTAATTTAATATTTAATAATGCTTATAAAGAGTGAAAGGGGTACATGTTTAATGGGAAGGGATTGGGAGATGGAATCAGCGGGCATACATATTTCATTTGCCATTTTTATGTGAATTTGTGCTAAATTGATGGATCAAAATTTGAGTTCAATTTTATTTAAACATCTATTTGCATTTTGTTAAAGAAAATTGGTAATTACTGATTTTCTTTCATGTATGAGTATAATTGTATTTTTTTATTAGTTAGAAATAAATTCACGTGAGATATTATTTTCGTAACATGAAAATTTTATTAAGAAAATAAAAAACAAGAAGGAAAAAAACAAAAAAAATATCAAGTGGGTTTGTTGGAGGAGGCTCATCGATATCAGCTAGAAAGAGACACCTTAGAGCGGTGTAGTCCGTTAGTGCTGGTTTTAGAATCTTTAGGATGAAGAGGATGCCTCCTATCACCTTCATGGATGATGACTTCTTAGGTGTGGACCCTACGCAAGATGACTTCATAGTCATCATAATGGAGATTGAAAATGTAAGAACCGTGAAATTTAAATAAGTAAATAAATAATTATTTAATAAATACGGGTACTAGAATTTTTATAACGTGGAAAAGTACTAGTTCAAATGGTTGAGAGTACTTAATTAGATTGAGAGGACTTGGGTTTGAATCTTATGCATGCCATTTAGGTGTTATTTTAATCATGTAATTTTAATAATATTTGAGCGTGAAGAGGGATAATATAATCTTATATTTATTGAAATTATCAAGAAACATGAATTGGATTGATGGTTGTGCATGTGCTTAGTAATTGGCATGGGTATGGGTTCAAACCTTGTTAAATCCAAATTAAACTTTCTTTATAATGTATCTTGAATAGCAATTAACATAACCTTAATGCTATTTTTCGTTAATGGTTAATTAAGTGAAATTAGAGTGGGAGAGAGAAGAGAAATAGAGGAAAAAAGTAAATGGAAGCCTAAGGAAGCTATTAAATGGAAGTTGTTCTTCTTGTTTTTTTGGGTTCCTTTAAGGAACCGCCTGCCTCGTGGTGAGCACCGTGCCGCCAGGCGACACAAACAGAGCAACCCAGTTTTCTGGGTTTTTAATGAACTGCCCGGTGGTGATGAACACCCGCCAGGTGACGTGAGTCAATTTGGATCGATTTTAGTGTTTTGGAGTTTCTGGGTTGATTTTGTTCGGGGAAAAAGATAATGCCAACTATTTGGAAATGATTGGAAGCCGAATTCGCTGAAGTATATAAAATTAAAGGTTCGATTTGGTGAAAATTGCATGAATATAAATTTTTGGGTTGATGAATTGGGGATTTCATAGTCGCACTATATTAAGTGGTAAGGTTAGTGGAATTTCGTATATGGAGGAGTCTGATAACGCTGTCGTTGACGCGATCAAATTAATACAACTAACCTATAGCAACTTCAGTATTGCTAAGATAGTAGTCAAGAAAATAGAAAAGGTAAAGTAACCCTAAGTCGTCTCCCAACGAACACGGAATTGATTTTTAACAAATTAGTTCTTATAAAACTATACAAATGAGTTAGTCAAATAAAATATAAAAAATATAGGGGATTAAGATAAACAAAGATAGAAATAAAATTTAAAAGATAAAAAGAAATAAAAACAATAATAAAGAAAATAGATTGATTCCATTGCTTTTTCAAAATAGATTCATCATCGGTTATCTAAAGATTATTGCTCAATTAATTATTGTTGTAGATTTGCAAATTAATCAATGTAAAGTCTCAATTAATTTGTTGACCCATTAATATCATAACTTCCCTGTAGGATGGTCCATTGGTTGTTTCAACTTTCTGTGGTGGTACATAATGTTGTTGAAAACTGTTTGGAACATATGGTTGCTGAGGTGGACACTTAGAATATGATCGTTGCTCATATCACAAAAAAGATGATCTAGGATATAGATCATTAAATTGTCGTAAAGTTAACCCACTTATATCAGGTGCAGAAGTAGGTGTGACAATTTGTTGCTGAAAATCACGTGGTTGCTGCGGATAGCAATTGTAATCCATTTGAAAACTACAATGTTGATTATTTTTGTATGAAAAATTATTTTGCATTTTTGAAAGAGGTTTTCTGAAAAAAAATAAGTTGAAAGCTTGTTGGGTAGACTTCCAGGAAAGAGAGGTGCGTCTCAATGGACAACTTAAGTACCTTATCTTTCCTTAGCCAAAGTTTTTCCCAACCAGTTTCACAAATTTCCCAACAAAATTCCTCAAACAAAAATTATGCTTAAAAAAATAAATAACTAAAAAAAATTAAGTAACTAAAGAAAATAAAATAAAATAACTAAAGAAAAAAAATGTTAGGAAAAAAAATTGAGAAAAGAAAATGTTAGTGATAAACAAAAATAAAAATAAAAATAAAAATAAAAAATAAAATCAAAAGAATAAAAATAATAATAAGAACTAAAATGATAAAAATTCTAACCGTGTTCCCCAGCAACGGCGCCAAATTTGATAATGCTATCGTTGACGCGATCAAATTAATACAACTAACCTATAACAACTTCAGTATTGCTAAGATAGTAGTCAAGAATATAGAAAGGGTAAAGTAAACCTAAGTCGTCTCCCAACGAACACGGAATTGATTTTTAACAAATTAGTTCTTATAAAACTATACAAATGAGTTAGTCAAATAAAATAAAAAAAAATATAGGGGATTAAGATAAACAAAGATAGAAATAAAATTTAAAAGATAAAAAGAAATAAAAACAATAATAAAGAAAATAGATTGATTCCATTGCTTTTTCAAAATAGATTCATCATCGGTTATCTAAAGATTATTGCTCAATTAATTATTGTTGTAGATTTGCAAATTAATCAATGTAAAGTCTCAATTAATTTA
>Ga0214543_1005929_pt1 | contig 22136 bp, 8 predicted proteins | sample CNSS2metaG_FD_160094 | JGI IMG/M metagenome (GOLD analysis project Ga0214543, IMG submission 160094) | Root nodule microbial communities from cowpea collected in UCLA plant growth center, Los Angeles, California, USA - CNSS2 | ecosystem: Host-associated > Plants > Roots > Nodule | place: USA... | reverse complement strand
TTTATTAGTGTATAAAAAAGAGATTCATTAGAATTTAAAAGATTGAAGTAAACAAACATTTAAAATATATTTTTAATTTGAATATTTATTTTCCTTTTATATTTTTTAAAAGTTATTTTTAAATTTTATCAACTATGTTTCATTAATGTTTGCAAATTTAATAAATGCGTTGGTTTTCATGAAATTTTATTTAGTATTATAATCTAAAATGTAAATAACTATAATTTATTTTAAACTTTTATTATGACTATTATTTGTTCTTTGTATCATTTTGATCAAATGATGTATTATAACTTTTATTAGAGTATAAAAAAGAGATTCATTAGAATTTAAAAGATTGAAGTAAAAAAACATTTAAAATATATTTTAATTTAATGTTTGTTTTCCTTTTATATTTTTTAAAATATATTTTTAAATTTTATCAACTAGGTTTCATTAATGTTTGTAAATTTAATAAATGTGTTGGTTCTCATGAAATTTTATTTGGTATTATAATCTAAAATATAAACAATTATAATTTATTTTAAACTTTTATTATGATTATTATTTGTTCTTTGCATTATTTGATCAAATGATGTATTATGACTTCTATTAGTATATAAAAAAGAGATTCATTAGAATTTAAAATATTGAAGTAAACAAACATTTAAAATATATTTTAATTTGAATATTTGTTTTCCTTTTATATTTTTTAAAAAATATTTTTAAATTTTATTAACTATGTTTCATTAATATTTACAAATTTAATAATTGTTTTGGTTCTCATGAAATTTTATCTTGTATTATAATTTAAAATATAAACAATTATAATTTATTTTAAAGTATTTGATATCGAAGAAACAATCATCCTTCTAATATTGAATATTTGATAATATTATGTTTTCTTTACCATAATTTTTTATTATTTTATAAAAATTAATTAAAATTAATATTAAAGTAGTAAGAGAATGGGTATGGGTACGAGATTATATCCGTTACCCGGTGGAAATGGGACAAAAGTTTGATATCCGTTGGGTTTGGGTATAAAGATGAAGATGAATTTTTTTTACAGAAATGAGTATGGGATAACGAAACTCGTGCCCACCCCATTACCATTCCTATTTATATTACATAAAATGTCACATGAATCGTATTATTTAGATCCTTAGAGACCAAGCCTATTTAGGTTCTAACAAATGATATCATTATGTTATAATAATGAGTCGATTAGATATAATAAACAAATTACTTACAAAAATAAATAAAATTTATCTACAATAAAATTATAAATTTTTTATTATTTTTTGTTATCGTAAAAAAAATAAAAACACATGTATTTTCACTGGCCATTATAAATAAATTCTCTTCTTTGGTATACACATTTTGTTTTTAATTTTTTAAATTAAAATAATTGTTTTATCAATTTTATCATTTAAATTACAATTTGACCATTTTTTTAGACTAAAATAACTATTTAAAATAAAAAGAATTATTTACAAAAATAAATAAAAATTATCTACAACAAAATTATAAAATTTATTTATAATTAATTTTACAAATATATTTATAATTTAACTACTTTTTATTATCATACAAAAATAAATATACATATGTTTTTAGTCATTTCTAATAATTCTGATAAAAATGTTTGGATAAATTCAATCAACTAATTTATTATTTCTTGAACAAATTTGTCTAGAATTTTAATGAAACACATTGAATCCAAGAGGCCAATTCATCGGTCTATGTTAAAAAGTGTTAAAAAGGGACAGGTCAAGTTAATGATTTCAATTCGTCAAATCCTATTTGACTAAGGCCAATTCATCGGTCTATATTAAAAAGGGACAGGTCGAGTTAATGATTTTAATTCGACAATCCTATTTCGCTAAGACGGACCAGGCCCCAAAAGGACCAAACTGATCCTTTTGACACCCCTATATTTGCCCAGTAAAAACGTTCGCTTAGGATAACTCCTGAACTAATTTATCAACTTCTCAAAGACTAATATGACCCACGTGAGAAAATAAAAGATGTAATAATTGTGCAATCTCGTGATTCACGTGACTAAAAAAGAGGCCTTCATAACATGATCCCCCGAGGAAGCCATAGTTTGATATCTGGTGAAAGGTGTGACGCAGGAATAGATATTTCTTTTACATTCTTAGACACAACATAGTGAATATTTCTTTATCTACTCTCCATTCCAAGACACTTATATTTTTACTATAGAAAGTTAGTTTAGAATTGCTTTCCCAAAATTCTTGTCTCCATCAAAACCCATTAAGAAACTAAATTACTTTTTCATAAAAAAAAAGCGCTGAATAATAAGAAAATTTTATTTTGAATTTTAATGTTTTATTAATATTTTCTCCTATAACATTTATTTATTTATTTTTCCTGTCTTTGCCAAACATCCAAACAAGCGGAGACAATTTCTCCTATAACATTTATTTATTTATTTTTCCTTGTCTTTGCCAAACATCCAAACAAGCGGAGACAATTTCTCCTATATATTTATCTTTCATCTTTGTCAAACTACACAATATTCTATTCTATTTTCCTTCTAATTACATTTCCTTCCTACTTTAATTCGAGTATAGCATTAGTATAAACTTACAAGGAAAGGACTGAAAATAGTCCAATCTCAGCAACACAAGCCATTATTGACCTCAATTATCATCAACTTGGTTTGATGATCTTCCAATACATATCTCATGTCTTTCTTCTCTCAACAGTGAGAAAGCAGATTAGATTTCAGAAATGCAATTCTACATTTTGAAACAAAAGACTTTTCTATGAATTGAGGACATTGAAACTAACCTGAGCGGAATGGCATTTGTATCCGTCTTCATACAATTTCTTGTCAACCTCAGGAACCTGAAGAAGCTTCATCAGAATTCATCATAATCAGTTTCACTTCCAACTTCATATTCATCTTCACTTCCAACTTCATATTCACCTTCGCTTCCAACATCATACTCACCTTCACTTCCAACTTCAGAATGTTCTTCTGAGTTTAATGCAAATCTCATTTCTTGGCTAACTAACTCGGCAAGATCCTTTCTATTGCAAATTTTATAGGCATCTATAATAGCCTTGTACAAAGACTCACTTGACTCAATCTCTCCATATTCTAATTGGCTATATACGCGTTTCACACCTTCAACCATGCCAGCTTTTCCATAGCAACCAACCAGATATATATACGTTGCAAGGTCAGGTCCCACATGCTTATCCCGCATTTTCATATATATATTCAAGGCCTTGTTGATATCTCCAGCTGAACCATATGCATAGATTGCCACATTATAGGCAGAGGAGTCAAGTTCAACCTCAGATTCAATGAATGCTCGAGCAGATTCAAGTGCCAAAGTATGCATACCAACCAAAGAGTACAAAGCAGTGAAGGTTGCTTGCCGAGCATAAGGTTTACCCTCCTGGTAAGATGACTCTAACTGTGCCACTGCTTCATTGGGAATCCCTCCCTTCTTTAATATAGTGAACAAAACTTTAAAAGTTCCATCATTTGGCAAAAGCTTCTGAGATATCATCTCATGCACTAACTTACCACATTCATAGAATTGCCCATTGGCGGCATAACACACCAGTACCTTATTATATGAAACACAATCTTTCAGTAGACCCGACAGTTTCATCTCCTCTGCAATCTCGATGGCTTTGTCCATCATGCCCACAGCCTTATAAAGATACATGATTGTTGCATAGGAAACTGCATCAGCCCGACCCATTTCTCTCAAATTTTCAAAAGCCAACTTGGCTTCAGAAACCAAGCCAAGATCCGCAAAGAGGCCGATCATACTATTACATGCAACTAAATCAAGACCCCCTTCCATGTTCTTCATCCGTTCATAGATGGCTTTTGCTCCTTCCAAATTTCCAACCTTACAATACGCTTTCAGTAAGGATGTTAACACAACTAAATTAGCTGAAAACCCGGATTCTTCCATCATGTAGAAGTATTTAAGTGCCTCTTCAAGACTACCATGTTCTGCATATCCATTTATTAAAGAGCCATACACTACCTCATTTGGTTTCACTCCAACTCTTACCATTTCCCCGTACACACTCACGGCATCAGAAAGCTGACCAAGGCGAGCATAACAACCAATAATAGCAGAAAAAGTTTGGCAAGGTGGCTTAAACCCCAATTCCTGCATTTCATCCATAAGTTCTATTGCTTGGTCCACTAAATCACCACCAGACAACATTTGAATAAGGGAATTGTACGTGCTTTCATTAGGCCAAGTCCCGTGATTTTTCATTCCCTTAAAGAGAGACACAGCCTTGTCATAAAGTCCAGCTTTGCCATACGCTTTGATCATGACATTGCACTCTAAAACATCCTTTTTCCGCACTGCCAAGTCCCTTCCTCCATAAAACAAATTCTCTGCTTCCTCACAGAGTCCTCTCTCAGCAAAAACATCCATAACCGCCGCCCGAATTTTCAAGGACATCTCCCTATTTATATGAAACTTCTTCAGAAGCTGATACACTTTATCAATATCCCCCTCACAAACATACATCTCCACAACTCCCGGAAGTGAATGCTCATCAACACCCACAAAATCCCTCTCCATTTCATCAATCAAATCTTCCACATCCTGAACCATATTCTTTTTGCATAACACACCAAGAAGAGCTCGGTAAGTCACCTCATCAGGACACAAACCAGACTCCCTGACTCTCCTATAACAAGAAACCGCAGCATCGACATTCCCAGCCTCAGCATACAAAGACAAAAAAATATTATAAGTCTTGGTATCGGGCGCCACTCCTTTCTCCTCCATCATCCCAAGCAAAGCCTCCGCCTCCACCAAATCACCACGACTCCCGCAAATAAAAATCATGGTATTAAAAGTCCACACATCCATGGCTACACCCTCCTTCAACATTTCTTCAAAAACCTCGGCTGCATCGCTTAACCGCCCCGCCTTACCATACAAATCTATCAACACATTATAGGTAGTAGAGAGACGCGGCTTCTGTGGCACATTGGGCAAATTTGAATGTGCCAAATCAGATGATGCAGAAACTCTTCCACCAATCTTAAACAACTCAGTGGAGAGAAACTGCTTGAAACTAATTGACATTGATGCAGACCCATTAGTACTTCTACCACTACCATTACCACCAAAAGAACTCTCTAAATCCAAATCAAGATCATCCAACTCAACCCTCCCATCACACCACCCCTTGTAAAACCTATGAGCCCTATCAAACTCCCCCACATCCTTCAACACCTTAACAGCAGTGCACATAGTAACCTCATCAGGGAAAAAGCCTCTCACCCGCATGTGCCTAATCCACAAAAGCGCTTCTTGGACCAGACCCGCTTTCCCATACACATCAACGAGCATGCTGTAGGTGTTGTTGGTGGGCAAGACGCCATTTTTAGCCATGTCTTGCCAGCAGAGGCGGAGCTGGTCCCACTGCTGAGCCCTGCCGAGGGCTCTGAGAACCACGTTGTAGTGAATGGCGTTGTGGGTGTACCACGTTTGGGACCTGAACCAGTCGAAGGCCCTCGCCACGCGCTGCCACGAGGCAGACAGTTCACTGAGGATGACGGTGATTTCTTTGGGGGAGAGGGACGGGGCGTCCGGAAGGGAGTCAAGTGCGAGGGCCACATCAGCGGCAGCGTTGAGGGATCGGAGAAGGGAGGGCAAAGCGCCGCCGTGTGGTTTTTTCTTTTTCTTTTTTCTGTTTGAGGGGATGGGGATGGTGTTGGAGTGGAGGGTGCAGAGAGGTGGAGAGACGCGTGTCGGAGGGTGGAGAGGGGAGAAAGGGAGGGAGATGAGCTTGGGGAAGAGGGTGGTGGTGGATGATGAAGGGGAAGAAGAGGAGGAAGAGAAGGAAGAAGAGGAGGGTTTAAGGGAGAATGAAGCTGTGGACATGGTTGTAGTTGAGGGAAAGAGAATTGAGGTTTAGGGGAACGGTACCAACAAAAAAATCTCAATGATTTGCTTTCATTAAATGGTCTGCAATTAGGGTTACAGTCCAAGTTTCCCTCCTTTGATATCCCCTTTAACATTTTGATTGGTTTAAATATTATTTTAGTTCTAATTTTTGTTATTATTTTCGAGTTAATTTTATTTAATTTATTTTTTTAATGTTATTTAAATAATTAATAAACAATGAATTATAGTATGACGAATTTTTTCTTTCAAAATTAAATATATTTTTAGTATCTAATTTTGATACGAATATATTTTAATTTTAAATTTTAAAAATAATGAATATAGTACCTTTTATTTAAATAATTTAAAATTTTGTATGTATCAAAGACATTTTTTATTGGATATCGAAATGGAAACGTGTTAAACTTTGTAAATAACTCGAATACTAGTATAAAATGTGTAAACAATTCAAATAGTAAACTGAGATATGTTTTAACACATAAAAAAAACATAATTTGATTAAAATGATTATATCTACTTATTAAATATTGTTTGTTTAGAGTTACAATTGGTATAAAATTAGAACGAAACTTCTTAGGATAGTGGACTTATACCATTGGTTTAAAATTGTAAGAGGTTAAAAATCACATATAAATGTCATACAACATTATATTAATCAGTTATATTACTTTATTTAATTTATACCATCTTAAAAATTTAAAGCAATGGTATTATTCCGAACATAAAAAATTTTAATTTTAATTTTAAGTCAACTCTAATTCTAAATTAAAAATATTTAATAAAAATGTGAATTTTATTAAAAATATCATAAAATGTATATTTTATGTAAAATTTTAATACGTCTCAATTTGAGAGGGACAAGATTGCTTAATTTAAAAAAAAATGGGACTGAATTGAAAAAAAAATTACGATATCAGGACCAAATTGAATATGAAAAATTGGTTCTAATGAGTGGCACTAACCCTAACACTTTTCACAATATTAGCTTGACATGCAAACATTTTTCAAATAAGAAAATAAAAATAAAAATAAAAGCCAATAAAACCCATGAAATGACATGTGGTAGTCAAAGTTCATCGTCCGTTAGTCATTTAAATGATGTTAGCAAAAAAAGACATAGTTGAACAAAATAAATTAATATTGTGACTAAATTGAAAAAAATATATTATGACCAAATTGAAAAAATTGAATAAAAATTGGAACCAAAACAATATTTAAGTCTTTATTTTTTTACTACTTCTTTTAGGGGGAAATTATTTATGAAGTCAATTATATATAAATCAATGATAATTCCGAAACATATTTGAAATATCAAATAAATTTAACAAAATTTGAATAATAAAGTAAATTAATGCATTTCAAGAAGTAAGATACTAAATTAGTTCAAAATTTAAAAAATGATAAATTTTAATTTTCTCTAAAATTGAAGGGATAAAAATATATTTAATCCTATAAATTATGAGTAAACAATTTATTCGCTAAAATTACAATAATTTATGGCATTTGTTTAGAAATTAATAAAATTATTTTAAAATATTTCATTATCAATCTATTAGCCATTGAAATTATAGTTTAAAATTGATTTTTGAAATAATTACTATGTTAAAAATGGTTCGTAAGAGTGTTCAGTCGGCCAATTTATTGTTGGCATGATGGAGGCAGTGAGTAACAAATCTGTTTGGATCAGCAAATTTGCTCTAATTTGTGAGAATGGAATCTGAGGTGAAAGAGAATATTTTGATCTTCACATTATAAGAAGATTAGCACGGATTTATTGTAGATAACATAAAATTACAAATTTGCCCTGCTTTTTTTTAATCATTGTTCAAAGCTTCCATGCATACAAAGGATGTGACGTCGTGCTACTTGACTTTTCAAGTAAAAATAATATTACACAAATACAAATAATTTAATAATAAAAAAATTAATAATTAATGATATTATTAATTTCTTCATAATATATATATTTATATATAATATAAATAATAAAATAAAATAAATAGTTAAATTTTTTTTTTATATACTATTATGCAAAATTGAAAATGGTCCTTGTGAAAAATCTTAAACAATTTAGATCTTCATTTTTTTAAGTAATTGTCAATATTCTATTTCATCAGACAGATAAAATGTGAAAAAAGTGGAGAGATAAAATAAAATTAAAAAATAATAATAATAATATTAATAATAAAATAACAAAGTTAAAAAAAATAAAACATATATAATTGTAAAATAATAATAATAATAAATAATTTAATTTTGAATGTTTCCACTTCTTTTACTTTCTTTCTCTTATTTCTTTCTCTATTATCTTTCTCTATTAGTGAGTGGGTAGGCCATTTATTTTGTTTTTAATCCCTTATTTATAGTTTGCACCCCTTGTTAACCAATTGAGCTCAATAAGTCATTGTTCTTTCTTTTTTCACACCACCATTTCCTTATATACCACCTATAAAATGAAAATAAAATATAAAATAATAAAAATAAAAGTTAGTTCATAATGAGAAGCGGGAGCAGTTATTTTGGGTTGTTTATTCAATTTGTTAACTGCCATTTAAGTGAAAAAAGGAATCACATTTATATCGAGAGAAACTGCCATTACTATGACATCCCATTTAATAGAAATTTTTTAATAAATAAAACATCACATAAATATAATATAATAGAGCAAAAGACAGGAAAGTATACTAGAAATAAATCATTACAATCATCCAAAATATATTATAATCAACAGAAGTATCATGGACGTAAAACAACTCAAGAGAAACACCATTAAAGACATAAAAATTTGTGTAAAAGATTGCTCAACAAAGCATAATAGACATAAATAATTCCTCAAAAGATTATCAAAAGAGCAAGATTCAACATGCCTAATCTAAATGGCAACATCTCCACCATCTTGACGATCATCAGGAGCTCCTTCATCTGCTCACACCAAGATTGGTGATCATTGCAAAAAGAAAACATCACAAGAGAACAGAGCACAAAAAGGAGAACGGTAAGCTAGTGAAAATATTTTATAACAGATAGACAACCAAGTTATTAAGCACAACACGTGATACCAAACCATAACAGACTCTCTAACTCGATTATCCAGATACATGTAATGAAATCAGATTTATAGGAAACTTGCACTTGTGGTAGCATCTACTATTCTACAGAGTCATTACCAATGAGTTTCACCCACTAGTGCAAAAACACCTTTTTATACCGGGTAAAAAAGACTTTTTATACCAGTTCTAAAATTGGTATAAATGTAGACGGTATAGAAAGTTGCACCTTTCTATGCTGCTTCCATGATCGGTATAAAAAATCAATTTTTTATACCGTCACTAGAATCGGTATAGAAAGTCTAATTGGGATGGGAAAATTTTGTAATAAAAAGTGATTTACTACACTGGTTATGGTTACAATTAGTATAAAAAGTTTCGCCTTTTATACTGATTGTGCCCTTAACCAGTATAAAAAGTGATTTTGTTTTTTGAAAATTTCATTTATGTTTCCTACCGCACACAAAATCTATATATAATTCTTCAAAACATCCGACAACAAATTTCATTCAATCTAATATTTACATGAAATACAATCTAATGTTTATATAACTCCAAACCAAATGACTATACATCTAATATTCACATAAAAACTCATAAAATACCTAACATCATCTTTTATAAACAATTGAAAGAAACGAATCACTCTACTCATGAACATCCTTCAAGAATCTTTACTCCATTGGAGACGCGTCATTGAAAATCTACACTTAGTCAACATATTACCATATAAATTGTACAAATTGGATTAAGTTCACTATTATTTATCTCTGGGTTTGAATTAAAATCAAGATTCTGATATGGTAATTGATATCGGTTAGATGAGGCTTATAATTGACCACCGAATGCTAAATAATTGACACTAAGACCAATTGTGGTGATTCACAGATGTTAATAGTCAAGAAATGAAATAAAAAATTAAAAGATGAAAATTTAGTTCATTAATCTCTTCTAGAAGAATGGACTAGTACCAAAAAAAAATATGTGGTTACATTAATAGTAGGCTTTTGATGTGCATAGGCCTTGCAATTAGAAAGTTTCCTAGATGGTGAACGACTTTCCTTGCTGCAAGGATTTCATCAAGTCACAAACTTTAATCCATTAGCCCAAACAAATTGTCAAACAACTTAAAAATTTTTCTTAGATAAGAGGATGGAACCAAAAAGTCATACATAAAGGTACCAAGAAGTTTGAAAGAGTTTCAATTGGCTTGAAAAGCATCACACTATACCAATATAGTCTCCCATAGCCTTATTATATTCATGAACTAAGAACACCTTTGTATTAATTCATAATATACTTAAAAGATTTCATATCAGATAGTAGAAAGAAATTAATTGTTTAGAAACATGTTATGTCTTTAATTTAATCTCTTAAATTGTGCTTATAGGATAAAATCATAATGAAACACTAAATATGTAAAGACAATAACATGCGAGTAATTGTAATAACCATTTTATGTGTAATATGAATTATGTGTACTTCGCCTTGAAGCACTAAGGTTTCCTGAAGTTCACTACTTTTGGCTTGTAGAGATAATGATTCTAGTTAATTTTTTTACCCTACGTTGGCTTGGGTGTTAACTTTAGTTGGTTCGTTTAAGAAATAAATATACAAAATTTTTGAAAAAGGTTACTATAATTATTATTTTTTGAGATTTAGAAAAACGTACACTTCCAGTTTCTTGAACAATAAGTTAAAAAGATTTTCTTTTGAAGATTCTGATTCTTTTTTAAATCTTTTGTAAGTAATTCCATAAATGGAGAAGCGTAACTACATTTCCTAAAAAAATGGCTTTTGAGTAATATAATCTTAAACAAATTGGGTCTTAATTAAAAAAAAAATTGAATTTGAATTGTTAACCCATGGCATTGAAACAATCATATTTCCTGCACAAATGATAACAAATTCAAAGTACTAACCTGTGTGTCCGATAGCCCGTTCAGATTCATAGGTTTCATGATCATTTCCACCCTGCACAACAAAAATAAAATAATTATAGGACATTAACCAATACTTCTGCCTAATTACCCTAACAATGCTTTAGAGCCAAAAATCTAGTAGTGAAAACAAGTGAAGGTTCACCCTGAACAAGGTGTTATAATAAGAGAAGTCTATCAATAAATATAAAAACTAAGCATTAATTTTGCTGAATAGTTTGAAATATTCAAAATGTAGAAAAGGACTCACGTAACTATGTTAGTAATTATATTGCCAATAACTCGCTTACTACAAAATTTTTTGAATCCAACTCATCTTACTATATATTGATTTTAACTATGCATTTTAACATCAACTATTAAAAAGAGAAACATACATGTACTTAGTACATCCATTTAAAAAAATATTTAATTGAGACCATAAAAAGAACTAAATTTTGCACAACAATTACCATAAACTGTATTTGGATTCATCAGTTAACCAGCATACCCAATAAATTAAGCTAAAATGAACAACTCTAACATTTTGTTATTACCTTTGGAGATTGAGCTTCAATAAGAGCTTGGAAATGCTCTAACTCTTTATTGTCTAGAAGAAATGTAGCTTATAAGATATTATACCAACAAGAGACAACTTTTTGTGAACATGATGTATAATTTGACACTTACATGTATTTCTGGTTCTTGAAACTCATAAACTCTGATAGCCATCAATTTTAGACATATTCCCTTTATCAAGACCTTTGTTTTCTCCATCAAGTCTGACACAATAACTAGGACATAACACCACATCCATCCATATCTTTGTGCTTCCCAAACAACTGGAACACGAAGTCATCTCCCATATACACTATGATCTAAAAAGAACCAAGACAACCACAAATTTGTCAAACAACCTAATATAAAAAGTGAAGAACGAAATTTCAATGAACTAAAAACAGTAAAGAACTATATAGAAGATTTTCATACCCTCCTCTAGTTTTTCTTCTTGATACAAAGCATTTCCCCTACGAAAATAAAGTGTTATAAGCATCTTACTAAGTCCACAATCCAATCATGTTTTTCTTCTTTGTTTAAGAGAAATACATCAAAATTAAGGGATAGTAAAAGGTCTATAAGAGATAACCTACTAGCCTAATGATTAACGAAAATAAATCCAGTACTTTAACTTGCATTGCCAGAGGACTGAATAAGTCACCTAAATTACCTTAGAATTACTAGATAAAACATATAGAAGTTAGTACAAATGTCATGCCAATTCTAGAACTAGCATAAATTACAAAATAAAGTAGCAATATGAATATAAAAGAAATACATATGCACAAGGATTCCACCATTAAGCATCATTCATGTTAGCCATTACGATGGAAGCCAAAACATGTGAAAAGAAAGATATGAATTGAGTTAGAACTATGAAAAGGGAAATATGAAGTGGTCTTCTTCAATGAAAAGAACATGACCAGAACGAAAACGAATTTGAATTGAGTGTAGGAACGAAAACAAATTTGAATTGAATGTAGGAACCAAAACAAAAGCACCCAAAGTAGTAAAACATTGAATTCAAAATTCTCACGAAGAACAATTAACGAAATTAACTAAGATGAGCTTTCGCCATCACCGTCAGAGCCATAGCAGCCTCTGCCGAGCTCCAACGCCTCTTGCGCCACCACTTGTGCGTGGCCGGCAATGCCACTGGAATCTACTCCTCATCTCCTTCGTATCTCACTTCGTCTTCCTCCTCACCTTCTTCGTTTGACTCGAACGACATGTTTTGTTGACTAGTCATTGCAGTAGCTCCCAATGAACCCTAGGTCATTTCAATGAATTGCCTTGCAATGTCAAATTGGCAAACCCTTGCCATGGAATCGATGAGGAGGTGTATGAAATGTGGATTGGTAAGGGTTTTTGCGTAGTGGAAGGAGAGGACTATCTTTGAGTGGTGTGTTAGGTGGATAAGAGTTTGAAAGCGGAAGTCGTGACGGAAATGATAGACCGTTAAAAGATTCTATACCTGTTATGGGTCCAATAGGTGTAGAAATTCTTCTATCATAATAAAAAAATGCAATGGATCTCGTTCTATACCTATTTTTAGTCCCAACACATGTAAAAGAACTTTTATTTTTTACAAAAATGTGATTTTTTCCTCTTTTATACATGGTGGATTTAAACAGATATAATATATAGATATAAAAAGTTAATTTTGCACTAGTGACCCTATCATAGACAATGATAGTCCAGGATCATCTAAGACCATTATTCTACCAGAGACTTGGACCTCATACTACTCTCACCACATGAACCAATCTACTTTATGTGAGTTTGACTAATCCATTAGAGTGTTAGAATGTAACCTTACTTGAATCCTTAAGTCATTACATACAATAATTTATCACCAAAGGAATTTCTCCATGAAATCCTCACATAATCCACATATTATATATGAATAATTACCATTTCAAATTTGAAATATCAAAATAATCACATATTTTACAAAAATATACCAAGTCAAGTCTCATACATTATATCATTAATGTACAATACACATATCCATCGACAAGGTCATCATCATAGTTTAGTACATCATTATATTCCAACAATTCATATCATCCCCACACATTCACATAGTCACCAAATATATTACACAATAGCTTAACAACGCATATGCAAATCAGTTGGGAGTTTAAAAAAAAAAACTACAACTTGTACAAAAATCCAAAAATAATGTTCTTAGAATCAAGTGAAAGATATATGAATCAAGAACTCGATGCAAAAAGAATCAATCTGATTGGGTACCTATAGAAAACGTTATGCACTAAACAAGTGACAAAGGTCAAAGTTGCCAACAACCTAATCTACGGGAACCTTTAAAAAAAACTGCTATCACTATACATTTGCAAACAAAGATCACAACAGTCAAAACAAATTATCATATGTCTAGGACCTTTTGTAAAAGTTTTAGCTCGATCTAACGGTTAACGAAGCGGGAACTCAAAATTTCGCGAGATAAGTTGTGGATTTCGTCCAGTTAGATATTAGGCTCGCCCAATGAGTCTGCATAACGCAGAAACGTGAATTCTGTAATATGACAACGTCAAAAGAACCTAAAACCCATTTTAAGCCCCATGTAAGTCAGAAACATTTCTAATTTCATGTTACAGTCTCAATTTCCATCAAATTTATCTTAAATCACATGCATTCAACAAAAATCCCAAAATTTTCTAACCTGTACATACCCAAACATAAAATTAGGGATTTTTCATCTCATACCCATGAAGAACAACATGAATCGATCTATTTGAACTACCAAAACTAACATCAACACACAATAAGACATTTAAACATAATTATCACGCAAAAGTAAGGTTTAACTTCTCTCACCTCTAACTGTTACTACTCTTGATGGGAAGAAAGCCCTAGGTGGAAATGAGCATCACACCCAAATCAGGCCAAAGAACAAGAGCATAGTGAGACAAAAATGAGGCTCTTATACAAAACTCCAAACTGGACACAAAGATACGAGACAAGGGTTTGGATTTTTTGACTTTCACAAAGAGGAAAGCGTTAGCTCAACTCTGTGGGGAACTCCGCAATTGCCCTAACTCAGCTTCTGTTTCAAGGAGAGAAGAGAGTAAGAAGGGGAGAAGAATAGTGGCTTGGAAGAGTGAAGAAAGTTGAAAGAAGAATTGATTTGGAAGCTGAAAAGGTTTCTGAAAAAAATAACATGTGGGCTGGCTTTGCCCCTTTTAATTTACTAAGCACCAATAAAATAATAGAAAAAGGAAAATGGGTTTTACAATTTCAGCGGGGATTCTCATGTTTCTCTTGAAGCAGATAGACTCCTCTAGTGCTTTTCGCCTACAAATCCACAACTTATCTTCACTTGTACACTGATACATAACCTTCTGCATATTCGTATCTTCGATAAAGAGACTACCTCAAATGCCCTACTCTGACCCTTGGAAGCCAAACAGGTCAAGTTTGACCTTGAATGTAACGTCCCTAATGAAAATTACTTAATTAAATAAATAAATATAGAAAAATAAATTTAAACGTCGCAATATTATTATTCCCAAACGCGAGAAAATTTAAAACATAGTTTAGCGTGCCATAATTTATATAAAGCTGAATAGTAATGTCAATACAAGTTCCAAAATCCGACAAAAACAATGGAAAACATAATAAAGTCCCTAGTTCTAGTCCCAAGCTAGCCCTCACTCCGTCGTCTGTGCATCCACAACATCACCTGTATCATCATCTGCTCCCGTGTAACGAATCACACGATCATTGCCAATCACAAACAGAAAGGGTGAGCTTATACACCAAATAAAATATATGTCAATAATATAAAAGTAATTCACCCATCTCATTCATTCTAGTTAGTTCTTGGCCAAGACCTTAAAACCCCAAGGCTTTTCAGCCTTAAAACACACAAATGGTTAGCCTCAGATTTAGGGTTTATGATGCTCACACGAACCTGCCCGTTCGTGGTCCTGCCTCCACGAACCTCCTCGTTGGTAGTCCTACTCTATGAACCTCCTCGTTCGTAGTCCTACTCTACGAACCTGCCCGCCCGTTGTCCAACACATGTGATCCACCAGCTACGTGCCTCCTCGCATGCAGCACCTCTCAAGTGTGAGCACAAAACATACAAACCTACCTCGTTCGTATCCCCACATGAGAGTAATTGGATATGAACCTCCCCGCTCATATCATCACATGTTCACCACCATCCATGAACCTACCTACTCATGGCACAGCATCCCCTGATCCAAGTATCACGTCACTGCATAAAAGCAACCCACACAGCCACTATCCGCAGCGTTATCGCCTGGCCCAGCCTAAGCGCCGCTAGGCGAAACCTGCACAGACCGCTTGGCGGTTCAGCCCTTGCCGTTGAGCACCAGCCACTTCTAGACCCCCTGTTACAGGGTCTATCGCCTGGCGGATTACACCTTGTCGCCAGGTGCCACGCGATGCTAGGGCTTCCTTGGAGGTCCAATCGCTTGACGCACACACCCAAGCCGCCAGGCACTATGACAGTAGCGCACCAATGACTCGTTTTTGGCACACAATAGGTCACGTTAACCTTATGCTACAAGAATACCCCCCTTGATTTCGTGTTCTCGCATTCTTCAACCCCTGATTTGTGCAATCTTGCCTTGCTCTACATGGTCCATTACCTATAAACCAATTTCATAGTTTACTTTAGTCCTGGATTAGAATTACCAATCATACTATTACTATCCAAGAATTTTCCCTAATCTGAATGACTTTAACACACACAACCCAGTATATTCAAGTCCACAACTATTTATTCTCCATTGCACAGTACCACAACCAATTCAATTACTTTCCACTTAGGTCCCTATACTATAACCCCTAACTTAGCAACTAATACCTAAACATCACACTTTCCCAACAATACCCCTGCATAACATATCTTTTCCAGTACTTACACTCTCCATCAGATTAATACCTTCTCTATTTCTTAGTGTCATTCCCCCTTTAATTCCAACTATATTCCAGTACCTACACTCATATACCTTTATTCTTCTTAAAAACTCCCTCTCATTTTAAACCTATACATTAATTCTTTTGGTTCCATCCACTAAATTTTCCATTCTCTCTCAATTCCCGAATATCTTGCGCTCTACCATGCACTTAACTACATAAAACTGGGTCTGCACTCTATTATCGCCTGGCAGAAAGCGGGGCGCCGCCAGGCGGTATATTAGTGCTAGGAATTCCTCGTTGAAAACCAACAATTGCAATGATCTATCCCCATCACGATGAAATTTCAAAGATTACCTGAGCTTGTCGGCCATGGCTATAAACTCGTTGAATACATCAGTGTAGCGCGCGTGCGGCCCATAACATCTAAGGACATCACAGACCTGTTATTGCCTCAAACTTCCGTGGTAAGTGGCCATAAAGTACTCTCAACCATTTGAACTAGTACTTTTTCACATCATAGCACTCCGCATTAAATGCCTTAAAGGCTCCTATTACCCGCATTTATTAAATAATTATTTAATTAATTATTTAAATCTCTCAGGTCTTACATTGAATGTGCATTCCTTTGCCACCACAAATAACAAACACATACCACATAAGTGCAAACATAATAGGAAAAGGTATAGGAGACAAACTCAACCTATAACTTCCCTCTCTTTTACCAAAACCTTTAGCATTAAGAAGGAGACTATCTCTACTATAGTCATGAGTGTGCACCCTCATCACTTTACCAAGATATTTTCTATTCTCAATGCTTCCAGTTTCACAACTCTGCGCAGTATGCAAGCAATAGTATGATTGATAGACTACACATTCATTCCTACAAGGTTTCGCAACCGAAACACAACAAGCTCACTCCCCAAGGTCCAAAAATCTTTTTGAAAACCATTGATCTGATACCAAATGTAACATCCTAACTGGATATTACGAATTTAAAATAATAAAATACAAAATAATAGATAAATCGCGTTTAATGAAATACAATTTCCTAAAAACGCAGGAAATTTAAAACTTTATTACGTATTTATGAAATACCTCAATTCATAATTGTAAATATAAACTCAAATACATAACCAAAGTTTGATAAAGTGAAAGTTTACAAATCACTTAAAACCAAAAGCTTAAAATAGCACATGGCCACTACCATGCCAACTATGTTCTTCAAGATGTCTTGCTACCACACCTATCGGCCACAACCAATAGAGCACGTGTGGGAAACCATGCTACGAATCACACACCGTAACGCTAGGTGGAGTTCCTAATACGAACATAGTTCGTAACGTCCCAAGACTACCAAACTCGTCAACTAATTACTAAGGAGGGCAATCTATCTGGACCCATCCGTACGGGCCACAACCAACACACTCACACTAACAACACTCGCCAACTCGAGCCACAACTCAAGAGTTCTTCATGTTCATCCACCATCTTGAGTCACAACTCGAGGGATGCCATTCTGAGCCACAACTCAAGGAACACCAACAAGTCGCCTTTAAGACATTATCAAAGTCTTGTAGACCACACACATACAAAGCAAGCCAAATATCTTTGCCTTAGCAACATCGCTTGGTGCTACTCACGAGCCGCTAGGCGCACCACGCTTCCAGACCGCTTGGTGGGGGACACGTGCCGCCAGGCGCCAAGCGCCTCTGATGCTACTATTTCAGCAAGTATCACCTGGCGGGACAACCCTTACCGCTAAGTGCCACACACTTCAATACTTTACTGGTTTTGTAGCTATCGCCTGGTGGTCAAACACCATCGCCAGGCGCTACACCAGTACTTACGCAGTACTGGTTATTAAGCACCCAGAACAAGGTAAAATTAATCCTATGCGCTAATGCAAATTTTTTATTAACACACATGCATTCATCAATAAACCAATTCTCAACATGTGACTAACCCCAAAGGAACATTCAAATTCATAGAGACTTACAACATAACCCAATCATGCTTGATTAGAAATTACTTGAAATTATCAAGAGGTTATTCATGCATTTTAAAGACTTCAAAACCAACAATCAGTACTGGTTTTTAAGCACCCAGAACAAGGTAAAATCAATCCTATGCGCCAATGCAAATTTTTTATTGACAGACATGCATTCACAAATAAACCAATTCTAAACATGTGACTAAACCAAAGGAACATTCAAATTCATAGAGACTTACAACATAACCCAATCATACTTGATTAGAAATTACTTGAAATTATCAAGAGGTTATTCATGCATTTTAAAGACTTCAAAACCAGCAATCGTGCACAACATATATCTCTAGCTAATGACCACCAAATAAAATCTCCACCGTTCAAAGTGAAAACCTACATGTTATGGACCACCTGTCAAAATTTCACCAAAATCGGATGGTTAACAAATCGGAAAATGCAGTTTTACGAAAACTGCGCAAACGAGAGGTAGTATAAGTATCCCGAAGTAGATGCAACATGAGAAGGCCCCTGTTAGCACTTCAAATTTCATTATTTTTCTTTTCTAAAAGTTTTCTTTTAGTTTAAATAAATATGTTTAAGTCTTTATAATTAATTAGTTTTTGTTGAGTGTTTAAGAAAAATCAATTTTCATAAAAATGTGTTACAAATGTTAATTTTAAGAGTATTTTGTTGCATTTAATTTTGTTCTTTTAGAATTTCCCTTTTTAGAATAAATGTCTTTGCTAGGATACCCTTTTATTGTGTTGTTTTTAGGTTTTGAACCCTTGACTTAACTTTCTCTTTATTGTAGAGCAACCCCTCCTTTGGTCAACTAAAAACAAAACCTTGACTTATTTTCTCCAAATCGTATAGCTCCCCTTACGATGCACGATTGGAAACCTGCTAATTAGGAAATCACGTGAATCTCTCTTCAAGAGAAACGAGCGATGTAGATCCTATGCGAAGAGAGAAAGTTGATGTGGAATCCAATCTAAGGGAGGCCAACGCAGGCTGTAAGACCTGAAAAATTTAAATAATTATTTAATAAATGAGGGTAATGAGAGCCTTTATGACATTTAAATATGGCTCTTTTGATGTGGAAAAGTACTAGCTTAAGTGGTTGTGAGTACTTGGTTATGTTGAAAGGACTTGGGTTCAAGTCTTATGTATGCCATTTATGTGTTACTTTAATTGTTTATTATTTTAATAATTATATGCTTGAACATGATGAATGATAATATAATCCTAGATGTATAGGAATTGTCATGAAAAATGATTTGGTTGAATGGTTATGCATTGGCTTGGAAATTGTGTGATCGTGTGTTCGAACCTTAGCTTACGTAACAGAGGGCAATTGGAAGATCTGTGGAAGAGCAAAGGAGATCGATGTTGATCAGGAAAATTGTTTGAGATGCATGAATGTATTTTGCATGTGTTTTCTTGATTGTGATAGGTTTCTAGAAATTTTCCAGAAACCTCCTAGTAGAGCTTCAAGGCCGCTAGGCGACTCATATGAATTTCCTTGTAATTATGGGTTCTTGCGAGGAATCGCCTGGTGGCCAATTCATGCCGCTAGGCTACACAACCATTATCACCAATTTTCTAAGTTTTTGCATGAAGCGCCTAGGGGCGATAAACACCCGCCAGACGATGCAAGAGGATTTAGGCTCGCTTTGGGTTTTGTTGTGATTTTTAGGTGTTTTGGTCGAGGGAAAAAGAAGACTTACCTGTTGGTTAAGTATTTGATTCCTGTAATTGTTGAAATATGTCTTGGTTGGATGTAATTGGATGAAATCATGATTAAATGTGAATTAGGGTTTGCATTGATTTAGAGAAAGTTAGGGTAGTATGATTTGGATTATAATTTGGTGGTGACTTTCTATGCATTGAACTGGTAATCATTGATATGTGTAATTGGATGTATGAATAAATGATGAAGTGGGAAAGCAGACAAATGGAGACGAAAACTGAGTTACATTGGATTCACACAAGTGCAAGCCAGTTATGGAAATCCCAGAATTCTATGCACCGTCTGGCAGCACTAGAACTATCGCCAGGCACCCTACTAGTACAGGGGACACTTTGTTATTTAACTGGGCTAGCAACAAGGAGTTGGGTCTAAAAGGTTCTTGGGAATTGAGTGGGGACTATATGAAAAATGGACTGCAGAATAGGACCTATGTTTGAATGATTACCTTGAAGTTACCTAAGTTGAAGATATGAGAGAATAGATAGTAAAGTGGGGAAGTAGAGAATGGGATTTCAGGAGGGTGGTTGGAATGGATAATGATAATATGGTGTGATTTGTTTCTGATAAGTATCATGAATTGCTAAAAGTGGGAATTTCTATGGATAAGGTAAGTGGGATTGAAATTGTGAAAGAGATACTACTCCAAATGGTAAAGGGACACTAATTATTGTTGGATGGGGAATAATAGAACTGGGTTGTGTGTACCAACTTGGGATTGTGGGTTAATTAACAAGAGCATGGTAGGTTGTGATTAAGTCTAAGTGATGGAATACTTGGGTTGGTGAAATCACATGGGAATTAGAAATATTGTAAGGAATCTAAAGTGTGGAGTTTAAGACTATGGAACCTGATGAAATTAAATTGGTAGAAAGCATTGTGGATTTTGATGTTGGATGGTGGATAAAGTCTGCACTATTGTGCATAAACTAGTACAACTTGTTGTACTAGTGTAGCGTTTGGCAGTGGGGTTCGAGCCGCCAAGCGATAGTTGCAATTCTAGAGGGCCACAGGGACGCATGGCGCCTGGAGGTGGGGGTCGTCCCGCCAAGCGATACCTACAAAGGCAGTGTGTTCAAGGGTGCTTGGCGCTAGGCGGTAGAGAAATCCTGTCAGGCGGTCTGCAACTAACTTTCGACTGGCGGTACTGAAGCAACACCAGGCGATAATGTAGGGGCAAAATGCTTGTATGCTTTGGATGTGGGTGGTCTACAAGGCTTTGGGTGATACCTTAAAGATCGACTGGCTGGAGTGTTCCTTGAGTTGTGGCTCAGAACGATATCCCTTGAGTTGTGGCTCGGGATAAAGGGTAAACACGTGGCATTCCTTAAGTTATGACTTCAGATGGCAGATGAACACGAGCATTCTTTGAGTTGTGGCTCAGATTGACGAGTGTTGCTGGTGTGAGTGTGAGTATTGTGGCTCGTACGGAGGGTCTCCACTTGATTGAGCAATCACAGGTTGTGGCCAATGATGTGTTAATCTTGTGTTGAGAGTACGAACTTTGGTTCATATTGGGAACTCCACCTAGCATTACAGAGCGTGGTTTTTAGCAATTTTCCCGCATGTGTTCTAGAAGTTGTGGCTTGTAGGTGTGGTAGCAAGAGCATCTTGAGGTATTCATCTAAAGATGTAGAACATTGATAACATGGGGTGGCCATGTGGTATGGAATCAAAGGATAAAGGTTCTTTGATGTGTGTGCATATATTTGAATTATTGATGAAGGATTATCTTGTTCCTTTTTAAGATTATTGAATATGGTGTGAGTTGATTAAGAAAGCTAAGCGAAATCCCCACTGGACATTAAGATAGCAAGCTATCTAGATGTGAAGGTTCCTTTCACAAAGCTCAAGAGAAGAAGATGATGGATTGATTCAAAACAAAAAGGAAATGGAAAGCAAATAAACCATAAAAAATAAAGAACAATTAAAGGAAGAAGAAAACATAAAATGGAAAGGAAAGAAATGGTAAAAATGTGAGAAGCACGCCACTACAAGGCTAGGCTAGAAGCCATGGCAACCTTAAAGATGAGTGGATGTGTGCCG
>Ga0214543_1005926_pt1 | contig 22139 bp, 11 predicted proteins | sample CNSS2metaG_FD_160094 | JGI IMG/M metagenome (GOLD analysis project Ga0214543, IMG submission 160094) | Root nodule microbial communities from cowpea collected in UCLA plant growth center, Los Angeles, California, USA - CNSS2 | ecosystem: Host-associated > Plants > Roots > Nodule | place: USA... | reverse complement strand
AACCAATAAAAAAGAAAAAAAAAAAAATTATTAAAAAATAAAAAAAAAAAAAAAAAGAAAATTTCAAGAGAACAAAAAGAGTTGATAAATTGAAATGGAAAAGGGAAGCGAAATACTGAGCAAAAACGGCGAGGAGGTCACCCTCGGTGAGATCGAAGGGGATGCCACCGACGAATACGTAAGCGGAATCTTTGTACTTTGCGTGCCACGAAGCTTCTTCGCCAATTCCGAGTGCAGCTTCTCTGGCGTTGATGTTCTGAGTGCGCTTCACCAGTGTTAAAGGGTTCATCTCTGTGCTCAAAACGAAGCAGTGCAAACAGAGAAAGAGGGAAATTGGGGGTTAGGGTAAACAAGTTTTGACTCAAAAAGCTCTCTTTTTTCATATATTTGGACTAAATATGGTTTTATTCCCTCGCGCAGGCAAAATTAAAATTTGTTTTCTTTTCAAGTCTTGATATACTTTTGTTATCAAATTTTAAAATAGTCCACTAAATCATTATTTAACAGGTAAAAAAATTTAAGTTAACGGTTAAAATAGTTATATTTAATTATTTTTAAAGTTTGAAAACTAAATATATTAAAGTTTAAAATTGAATAATAATAATTTGACAATTAAATTTGATAATTTTTCTTTTAATCTTATATTTTTCAAATGATTTTAGAATATAAAAAAATAAGAAAATTAAAAAAATAAAAAGATGTCATCATAAAATTACCAACTTTTAGTTATTAAATAATTATTTTCTTTTATAATATAAATAAATTTTAATTTTAAAAATGTTGGACCAAAAATTGATTTAATTTTTATTTCTTCTGTAAACATTTGTTTTCTAAAATAAATAGTTTACGAAAGTCACTTGTTTAAGAATTAAATAAGATTTACTATTAAAATAACTTATTTTGATGTAGACATATTAAATAAATACGTAAACATAAAAAAAATTAATTATTTAATTTAAAAATTAAAAATGAATAACATAGATAAATCCTTTCATAATGTCGTTAAGGTAAAAATGTGAAATAATGTAAAGTTGCACGTAAAGTAACAAAATTGGTAGAACCTTTTTAAAGATCGAGTAGAAGGATGATAAATAAAACTTTCTAGTTATTGAAATAATTTTTTCTATTTAATATTATTTGCTTAACTTCAATAAAAATTATTTGAAATGAGATACTAGATTTGTTAACTTAATTATTTCAAGCTTCACTAAATTTTCTAAATACTTTAGGCAAATTTACTGTTTTGCCCTTAAATTCACTATTTTAATCCTGACTTTCAATCCTTTCATATCTAAATAAAACATATTAAGTATATTCTAATGTTTTCAATTAATATTCACAAAATTTTCAGTTTAATGCCCTTAAATATATTTTTATTATGAGCTTCAAAATTAATCTAAATTTACTTTTTTATTTTGAATTATTTTAAGGTTTTACTAATTTATTAAAAATGACTTTTAATCATACATATTATTATTATTATCCAATAATTATTATTTTAGAAATTTTACCATTCAAGTTTTTCAGACCATTAAATTTGAGTACATGTATGAGATATCATTGATTCAACAATAAAATAAATCGTGAAATTTAATACCAACTCAAAATTGCCACACTTTTTATATTTACGGATTAAATAAACAATATTTCAAATATTTAAATATGTAAATGCTTATTATCATTTTTTATTTGTTATACATTTTATCCATTTTTTTTATTGATGTCATACATACATTGATGACATTACGAGGGTTTGTTCACTATAAGACGAGGACCGAATTAAAGTCCAAATAAGTAAATTTTTTGTTAGGTATCCTACAAAAATGTTTTTAACCTTTTTAGTATTAATATATTTCAATTAAATTAATTGTAAAATTAATTTGAGAATAAAATATAATTAAAATATTATGAGAGATTCTTAATTTGTATTGGTACTAAAAATCATATTTAATGAGTTAACAATTTTTTTTAATAAATTATAATTTTTTTTAGAAAAAATAATGATTACTTATTTTTATTCTCTTACTGATCAATTTTAATTCTTATATTCATTTTTTTATTTTTCGTGACTTTTCATGTAGTGATTATACTTTTTGACTCCTTGTTTTCTTTTTGAACATTACTTTAATAGTTTAGTTTGACACATTCAAAAATACTCCATAGTAATTTATTTTCATTTCTTATGTGATTTGTAAGGGTCTCACGATCTCGATTTCAAGTGGTAAAAGAAGTTAGTTGACATTTTTTTCATTTTCAGTGCAATAATGTGTCTCTAATAGTTTTCCATTGTATAAATAAGTTTTATATATTACTAAGCTTCTACCCAAATCCTGATCAACTACATTGATCTTCAAAATAATTTTCTTAATTGTTTTATTAATGATTAATCTCAAAATAAATTATGCAGGTTTATGAAAAAAGTTAAAATTTGAAAATTAAATTTAAACATTTACTAAAGAAGAGCAAGAGACTTTCAAGATACTAAGAATCTACAATTGAGTTTATTTTCTTAACAATCAGAAGCAGGTTTTATTATTTTAACTCGTTCTTTTTTGTATATTTATCTTTAGTAGTGTTTTATATATTATAATTTTTCATATAAAAATGTTTAAATATGTCAACTAAAAAATATGAATCATACTATTCAAAACTCTAGAAGAAGATAAGAGTTTAATTGCATAACACACAAAAAAAACTATGGATAAATTTATAAAAATAATAAGAAGAATGAACTAAAAAATACATATGACTGCTCTTTGAAATAATAAGATAATAACAATATGGGTGAAAGAAATAATACAAAAAAAAAAATACTTAGTGATGGATAATTATGATTCTCAACCATTACCTTAGACATAATATACAAAGTGAGTTGATAAATTTGTTAGCAGATGAAATCAAAACAAGAATTATATAAAAAAATTAAGGATGCAAAATATTATTCAATCATACTTCAATGTACTCCAAATATAAGTCATCAAGAGAAAATGTCATTTGTATTACGATGTGTGGATATTTCATCAACTCCAATACAAGTTAATGAGTATTGTTTAGAAATTTTAAAAGTATACGATACAAAGTGAAAAATGTCTTTTTGGTTTTATTATAAATGAATTAAAAAATGTTGGACTTCATATTAACGACCTTGGAGGACAAGGATATGATAATGGATCTAATATAAAAAGAAAACATAAGGTGTGCAAACAAAAAAAATATTGATATTAATCCTATATCATTTTATATTATGTGTGGTTGTCATAGTTTAAACTTAGTACTTTGTGATATGGCTAACTCTTGTGCTAAAGCTACATCTTTTTTTGTGTGTTACAATATATATGTACTTTATTTTCTTCTCCTAAAAAGGGTGAAAAAATTTACAAGACCATGTACATAGCTTAACTTTTAAATTGTTGTCAGAAACACGTTGGAAAATTCATGTTAAAAGTGTGAAAGTTGTAAGATTTCAAACTTTATAAATAAGATATGCTTTATTAGAATTAGTTGAAGCTCATGATAATCCTAAAATAAAAAGTTAAGTCGATTCTTTAACAACTTATAAACTAGAAAACTTTGAATTTCTATTAGGTATGACATTTTATTTGTAGTTAACTTAATTAGTAAGAATCTACAATCCAAATATATGATCATCAATGAAGCTATTGAAGAATTAAAAGGGCTTCTTTCATGTTTTGAAAAATACAAAGAAAATGAATTTAAAAATGCATTTATTTCTATTAAGACTGTGGTTGATGATCACCCTCAACATATAAAAAAATTCTTTGCTACAATAAAACCATACGATATGAGATTAAACCTAAAAAAATGTAGTGTTGATGTAGGTGGTAAAAAATTCTATCGATTCATGGTCACACAATGAGTAATAGAAACAAACCCTAACAAATATGAAGTCATTTTATCCATTAGAGCCAAAAAATGTTAAAGAGGTTCGGCACTTGAACAATAAGGTTTCTTCACTTTCCGTATTCAACCCAAAATTCATGGAAAATACCAGAAAAAAAAAATATTTCAATTTTTAAAAGGCTCAGATAAGGGTTTTTTTCCTAAAGTGGTGCAATTTTTTTTCCAATTTCCTAAAATGGTGCAGATTTTTTTTTAATTCCCGGTAGAGGTAAGTCGTGAGAAAATGGAGCGACTTCATCTTAAAGAAGTCGTACCAAATTAAGGCGACTTTGATTAATTTGAGTTGAAGTCGTCTCAAATTGAAGAAACTTTAATATTTTTCATGAAGTCGTACCAAACGGAGACGACTTCACTTGAATTAATTACGAGAATAATCAAAGTCGTCCTATAATGGAATGATTTCATAACAAGGAAAGTCTTGCCATATTGGCACGACTTCAGTAATGGGTTTTAGGAAAGTTTTTCCATAATGGCACGACTTCAGTATTAGGGTTTTAAGAAAGTCTTGCATATTGGCACGACTTCAATATTGGGTTATTAAGAAAGTCTTGCCATAATGGCACGACTTCAGTATTAGGTTTTCAAGAAAGTCTTGCCATTATGACACGACTTTAGTGTTTTCGGTATAAAGGAAGTCTGGTCATAATGGCACGACTTCATAGTTGTAAGTGAATAACAAAGAAAAAGTTAAATTGAAAAGAGAAAAAATATTGAATTATGATAAAATTAAATTGAATAAAAAAGTTAAAATTTGTATTGTACCGAGATATAAAAAAGTAAAGAAAAGAAAAAAAAAAGAGTTTTTTAATAACAAATATATAAGATCCAATAATTTTTTAGTTGATATATATTAAAATAAAAGTGAACAACAAATGTCTTCACATACTCCATTCCAGCAAGTTCCATACACATACAACATGTTTCCTCAACAACCAGACACTTTTTCTGGTCCTACACAAAATGTTTTTGCAACTTCTTCGTCAACACCTCCGTCTGCATATCCCACATCCTTCCAGCAATATTATCGACCTACAATGCCACCACAAATGGTGGAAGATATAAACCAAAGACAACAACATGAAGATAATGATGATGACGATCCAGTTCAGAGCCCTCAATTAAGACCTAGACGACACCGAAGAAGACCTCCTTGTGGCACAGGCTCTCATAGATAACTTTGATGCCCTATTATAACAAACCAAAACATCATAAAATTTTTAATTACTTATATGCATTATTATTTAATTAATTAATATGACTAAAAAATATTTAATTTTTATTCGAACTAAAGTCGTCCCAATATGGTACGACTTCTTCATTATCAATACAACATTGAAGTCTCTCCAATATGGGATGACTTATTCATTAACAATTTAATACTGAAGTCTTCCCATATTGGCACGACTTTGCTTAAAATGTTAATTAAAGTCGTCTCAATATGACACGACTTCTTCATAACACAAAAGTCTCTCCATGTTGGCACGACTTCAACTCATTTTAATTAAAATCGCCTCATTTTGGCACGACTTCTTCATATTGAAATCACACCATCTTGGCACGACTTACCCTTTGCTGAAATTTTAAAAAAAATTGCACCATTTCAGGAAATACATAATTAAATTGCACCAGTTTGGAAAAAAAACCTCAGATAAGCTTGATTGGAATAACAACAATAGTGAAAAAATGTTCTAGAAAAATAAGCATGACATTGTCTCTTTACTAGTACTCGTTAGCCTATCTTCAAGAATAATTCTCACCCTGTACTTAGTTGTTTCTTAGTTGCAAGCTAGGTGTTTGTTTTCAAAGAGGGAAAAAAAAACCAAAAGTATGTTTACATCATGACAAAAACTAGGTATTTGAAGAACTTGATTTTTAAATTTTTGAAGGATAACATGGAGAAGGTTAAAAATGGTTCGTATTGGATATCATTTAATCACGCACACCCAACCAACACAAGAGTCATGCTTCAACTGTTAAAAAAACTTAAACTTATTTACACGGGGTAAATAAAAATTATTTAGATGAAACCCGCAATTGATCAAACACATATTGGAAAATAAGGAAAATTGTTATAAAAATTAACATAATTAAGCACACAATTAAATATAACCAAAACAAAATTAAAAGCAATAGAATTAGAAATAAGAATAAATGGAGAAGAAAAAACAAATTAATTATTTACTCTAATTAAATTATCAATTAGATATCTTCTAAATTGATGAATGCAACACTAATCAATTAGGTATAAATTTGTAAATGAATAACTCATTTACTTAGGTTTAGTGTTTAATTAAGGCTTAATTAAGGTTTAGAGTACTCAGTTTCATTCGGAAGTTTCAGTTTGGTACTCAATTTTAAACAAGTTTTAATTTCGTCCTAAATTTTGAAAAAATATTTCAATTAGATCCTTTCAAAAAATATTATTAACACCGTTAACAGCGTGTCACATGTTAGTTTTTTTTTTTAATTTAAAAAATAAATTGCCACGTGTCATATCTTTAGTGTGACCTGTGGTATTGTTAGTGTCACGTGACAAGTTAGTGTCCCCCAAGTGTCATTATCTTAATTTTAATTTAGTCCTTACGTATATCTATTTGTTTTAATTTAGTCTCCACATATATTTATTTGTTTCAATTTAGTCTCACTCTATTTGTTTCAATTTTGTCCGAATATTTTTTTACAAAATAGAGAAATATTATCTCTCACTTAAGACCAAATTTATTATTTATATAAACTAGTATTTATATCCGTGCAACGCACAAGATTTTAACATTTAAAATTATAGTATATTTATTACGTTAATTTAAAATTATAAAAGGATAATTAAATTTAATATAAATATTTTATTTTATAAAATTAATACTTTTTAATTAATTTTATAATAAAAATGTATTTAAGTTATTTTATATCTTTTTTATTTTAAATAATATATTAAGCTTGAGTTAATTAAAATTAAGAAATAAATTTAATTTTAAATAATTTATTGAGTAGAGAATGTAGGAAAATGTAATAGTAGATTCTTGATAATAAAAATTATGAACAATATAAAAATTGTTAAGTAGACTTAATAAAAATACAAAAGTTAGACAATACAAAAACTGGAAAAGGTAGACCATATAAAACTACAAATGATAGATCGTACATATAAATGTAAATAGTAGATTCTTTGAAAATACAAATGTTAGACAATGCAAATAAAATATAAATAGTAAATGATCGAAAATTATAAAATATAGACCATGCAGAAAAAATATAAAGAGTATACTCTACAAAAATACAAAAGTTAGATATTTGGTGGACTCATCTATTAGAGTCATTCTTTCATAGTTTTTTTTAGATTTTGAATTTTAAATTTAAACTTTGTTCCCATATATGATTATGCATATTTTTATAGTTGTTTTACAATTTTGAATTTTAAATTCAAATTTTAATAATTTATATTTTGAATTTTAAATTCAAATTTTAATAATTTATATTTTGAATTTCAAATTTTGTAATATGTATCTTAATTTAGAAAAAAAATATTGAAATTGAAATCATTAGTAATTTTTATATCTTTAAAAAATTTTAAGAATTTATAAATTTTACTTTGTAATGATACACCGATAGTTGTTATTAAAAATGACTTACAAAATTAATCATATATATATATATATATATATATATATATATATATATTAAAATTTAATAGTAAAAGTCATAAGTAACAAAACATGACTATAACAATTTCAATAATACTCATTTTTTTTATTCAAAATGACGTCATAACATATTACAATTTTTTTTAATTGTTAATCCATGTTTTGTTATTCATGACTTTTACAACTGAACTTTAATATAAATATCAATACTTAATTTTGTAAGTAATTTTTAATAACAAATATCAATATAACATTTATATAAATAATAACTTTTGTGTTAAAAGAAATACAATATTTCTATATTTTGAAAAAAAAATATTCAAACTAAATTGAAACAAATAGAGTGAGACTAAATTGAAACAAATAAACATATGTGGGGACTAAATTGAAACAAATAGTCATATGTGGAGACTAAATTAAAATTAAGACAATGACACTTAGCAAGGACACCGAGAGTGTGTTTGGATTAGGAAAATGATTTGAGAGAGAGTGAGTGGATGGATTTGAGAAGATGGACAAGAGATGATAAAGTCGTTTGTTTTAAGGGACGGATAATTTGATTGATGTGATATATAAAAAAATGTTTTAGTAGATAAAATATGTAAAATACTATTTTACCCTTTTGGTTGAAATGAATAAAAGATAAAAAGGATAATCATATTATTAATATAATTATTATTATTATGGTTGATATTGTTAAATAAGTATGTTTTCAACATTATTTACAAATTAACCTAATTTATGCATTATTTAGCCAAAAAGCAGTGAGAAACTAAAAACTAAATCACCATGTTCTCATCTTTACACAATGAAACAGTCATAAATAAGGGCAAGAAAAGAGGTCACCCAAGGTTATTCTTATCTTTGCATGATGTTCAACGGTTCATCCACTTGCAATCTCTTCAATCTCTAAGAATGTCGAAACAGCACATCCCTCTCCATCCATATGCGCCCGCCTATCCTACAAATACCTTGATCCAAACAACTTCTATCTTTCCACATTCATTTCAAATGTAATCCAAAACATAAGCTTAGTGCAAAGACTAACATATCTGTACTGTATGTCCCATCGGTCAATCGGCCAAAGCCAGTCCTCAGGTCCATCGGACAAGGTTGGAAAAACTCGTATATAAAACATAGCCATCGGTCGAACGACCTGGTGAATAAATTGTGTAGGATCATCGGTCAATCGGTTCTACAAACAAACCACATCGCATTAAGAAACCATCGGTCGAACGGTCTGGTGAATAAGTTGTATAGGACCATCGGTCAATCGGTAACGCACAAACGAGTGACATTCTGATCCCCAATGGAACATCGGTCGATCGGCCCCACACGAACAGCACCTTAACCTAATAAAGGACAATCAGTTGACCCACCATCGGGTCGATCGGTCGATCAATCTCTTTAGATTCGCGTAGTCCTTCACATGCATCCATCGGTCGACTAGCCATACACGAATTATTCACTTATTAAAAACAGGACATAACTAGCCCAGTCAAGCGGCCATTGGTCGCATTGTCAAACAACCAGTTAATCGGATTAATTAACGTTAAACGAGTTAGTAATCTTGATTAGAGGATCATTGGGCTGTGATTAAGGAACCCTAATCACAGGCCCACACCGAAAACTATAAATAGGGCCCAAAGGTAGGTTGGTGAAGATTTTAAATTCGCATTTATTACAGAAGTTACACTGATATACCGATCGGTTCATTACTGACTTAAGCATCGGAGCCTTTTAGACAGGTACCTCGATCGTCTGCCCAGCCGATCGAGCAAATGAGTGGATTTTCTTGGAGAAGAAGTTACAACTGTAGTGAGAAGTGGAGTAAGCTTAAAGAGGTTCTTTAGTAGGCTCTTGGTCCCTACACCCGAAACAATATCCTCATCGTTCATAATTAAATAATCTTAGTAAGAAACTTCTAAAAAATATAACAAAACTTTGTATGATTATGTGTTAAATTATTTACAGTGTGCTTGTTCTTGTGCTGTATGTCTGATACCCAACAATATTTTAATATACTTGTTACAATTCATGACTTTTTCAAAAGAATAAACACAATTTAATACTATGTTTACTTTTATAATTATATTTTTATTATTTTTTATCATCACAAAAAAGAATGAAAACATATTTTGCACGTAGTATATGTGTTTTCATTAATATATAATAATATACAAAAAGATTTCATCTTTTGTGTCCACATTTCAAAATATCAATTTTATTTTTTAAAATATAATTATTTATAAAATTTTTAAAAATTGACTGTTATTTTTACAATTAAAATCGTCTATTTTTGCTCTTTTCTTTTTCTCTATTTATTAATAGTTATTCTTTCATCTTTTCTGATATATTTCATTTTATTTTTAATAAATATAATTTTATTTTATATATTATAATTTAAGAACATTACATTATCATCACATACTAATATAATATCACGTATATTTACAAAATACATACACACAAGTGTCATCGCTTATTTATGTGTACGCTAATATTTTATAATGACATTAGTATATACAATGTGTAATAAAAAATATAGAAATTATTTTCTTAATTTCAATAATTATTTTTGTTATGATAGTTATTATTTCAATTACGTAATAAAAACTTGCCTATAAAAAAGTGTTTCCATTAGTTCATGTTAATATCAGTCACACTGTTCTCTTAGGACGAAAAGAAAAAGAAAAAATAGTGATAAGATAAGAGAAAAGAAACAAAGAAAAAGTAAATATTAGAATATTTTAAGACAATAATAACTCTACATTAACATTTATCTCTTTTCTTAATGCCTCTTTATTAGTTTGTTGATGAATATAAAAAGTATAACTATCTTTTCATGCTGCTTTCTTAAGCCTTAATGGTGGCATTTATAAGAAGCCAACTTGCAATACTTCAGGATTGTTTAAAATCTAAAAATCTATATGTTATGAAGAAGAGGTATGAATGGTTGATGAGTTTCGTCCACCATAGCGTCTCTGTCTCTGCTGAAATGAACTCAACGCATGCACAAACTCATCCTTTCCGAAATCTGGCCATAGATCTCTGTTAAAGTAAAGTTCTGTGTAGGCCAATTGCCACAACAAGAAGTTACTCACTCTAAGCTCACCACTGGTTCTTATCAGAAGATCAGGGTATGGAAACTCAGTGCAGTTAGTTTCCAGTTCCTGTTCAATTATGTTTTCATTGATGTCATCCACATAAAGCTCACCATCTTTCACTTTCTGGGCCACACTTCTACATGCTTGCACGACGTCGTATTTTCCACTGTAGCTCACTGCCACAATCAGTTGCAGTCTTGAATTCTGCTTCGTATCCTCTTCTGCTCCTGCTATCAGTTTCTGCAGAGACTCCGGCAACTTTGATGAATCTCCGATCACGGATATTCGAATTCCTTCCCTGTCAAGTCAGCAAAAACTATTGAATCAGGTGAGGAGTATATAATTTTGTTTTATTGTTAATTCAACACTTATTGATAAGTGTGGATATAAATGTTAGCATGTTAAAACAAGAAGGAAGAGAAAAAATGGATTATGATCATAAGTTTGTGATCTTAGAATGAAGGTCTTATCAAAAGATTATGGTGGTTGTGAGTTTGTAACGTGATGTCTCATTCAGACGAAGAGTCTAGAAAGAGGAAAGCAAAGGAGATACGAATCGCAAAGCAAAACTTGGAAAAATACAAAATAGAACCCTCTGTGCTAAAATAATTTTAAGTTCTACAGTGACACTTGTTAAGTTTTCCAACAAAATAATAATAATTTTATTAAATTTTATGTTGAGATAGAAATACAATTTTTTTGAATATATTACTTTTTATAATTTCAAATTGTGTAATTTTTGAAATATTTCATTTAGACAAATAAAGTGTAAATATACTCATTTTTTATTTTTTATTTGAATAAAATATTTTAATTATTATTAAATACAAAAATTGTTATTACATAATACAAGTAATGTCAATGAAAAACAATTCCCCCACTTGTCAACTGAAAGCAACCACCGTACTCACATTTATAGAAAAATTAAAATAATTTCAAATTCTTAATTATTATTCGTAATTTAAAATTATATAATTTTAGTAAATAAGTTACTACTGTAATATTTTACAATTTTAAATTCTTTAAAAATCTCACATTCTAACAACATGCATATAGTTTTAATAGTCTTTTTATCTTTGGAATACTTATGATTACATTTTATTCTTTAAACAAATATTTATTTATATTTTGTCCGCACTATTATATTTATTCTTCTAAGTCATTCTTTGACATACTTTTAAAACTAATTTAAAAAAACATGATATGAAAAAAAAATGTTAAGATATGATAAGGTAAAAAAAGAGAATATTCTATGATAATAATAAAATAGAAACACAATAATGTATAATTATATCTAATGTCTGGTAAATCTGTCATAGAAATTATATATAATTCTAAAAAAATTAATTTATTATTTTATGAATTATCAAAATTATTAAAAATATTTATTTATATTTTATATTATAAAGTATATATAATATTTTAAATTATTTATTTAATATCTTAAAAAATATTTAAATACTTATTCATTTAATTTAATAGCTAAGAAATAATATAATTTAAACTAACGTGTTACAAAAATTATAAATAGAAATACTTCCAAACTAATATATTAAATAAAAAATAATGATATATGTTATCGTATAAATCCATATTAACAAAATTTATGTTAGTTACAAACTGAAAAAAAAATGACAATTTATATAGAACTTTAATTTATAGGAACTCAATTTTAAAAAAAAAATACATGATAAAATACCGAAGTCAAAAATTAGTTCACGAACCAACATTAAAATTTTCAAATGGTTCGACCTAACATTTCGAATTTCAGTCTTAAATGCAAATTGAATTATTTTAATGTCAATCTAAAATATAAATACAATGTTTTCCCCATTTTTTTTATCTAAGTATAGTTTTGTACTATCTTCACAATTGACTTTTATATTTTTGAAATAAATTTCCGTACAAACTATAATTAACTTAACGACAAACTAAAAGGAAAAAAAAATTATAATTAATTTTAAACCATAGAAAAATTCATTTTTCTACCTCCTAAATAATGGTAAAGCAATTCAGTGGTTGAGTTAGTACAGTACCTCTTAAAAGCATCGATTTCAGAATTTATGGTTCTTTCAAACAGTCTCAGCAAGAAATCTACCTCCACCTGCACCACCATCGTGCAACTTTCAGTAAAACCACATTAGACACATTATTAAAACGTGTCGTGTCGTATATGAAAAGACATTAATGACCTTGGGTCGAACCCAGTTATCCGTGGAGAACGCGAAAACCGTCAGAACCTTAATCCCCCAACTGCAGCACAGCCTCACCAACCGCCTCAGCGACTCCACCCCCGCCTGGTGCCCCGCCGACGGCGCCAGACCCTTCAACTTCGCCCACCTCCCATTCCCGTCCATAATAACCGCCACGTGCTTCGGCATCAGCTCCGGTGACAGCTCCTCCGGCCATGGCTCCGGCGACTCTCCGGCGAGTGAGGTTCCGTCGCCTGCATCATCGCGAAGCGCCACGCGGGCAGGGGCAGCGACCGAACCGCGTTTAGTGATGGCAAGTCCTTGTGTTTGGGAACGGTGACAAGGAGGATAATAAGAGTGAGAGTGAAAAGAAGGAGAAGGAGAAGAAGAAGAAGGCGAGTTCACGAGTGGAACAGGGAATCTTAACGAAAACATTGTGTTTGTTTGTGTGGTTGGGTCAGTGAAGTGGGATATGGTTATCCCGGTACGAGAATTGAACAAGAGTTTGTTTGGTCGATTGTTCGAGCTTTGGGAAGTGCTTAAGATGTGTTTGTTTTTTATAAGGAGAAGTGGAACGTTGCTGTTGTGAAACTGTCATCACTCCATGCGAAAGTGTTGGTGACACTTTAGCTTGGGGACAAAAACGGTGCCGTTTCGTAGCACAATTGGTAATTGAAGGGGATGAATGGTTCTGCTTTATTTTCTTTGATGAGGCTGTATGTTTGGCTCCGGTTAGGTGATGGGTACTTGTTTTTGTCTCTTGTGCCCATTTGCTTTTCTTCTGAAATTTTTCGTGTAAACAGAATATTCAAATTTTTGTGCTTAAAATCTTACCATTCGTATTTTGGTAAGATCCTAGTGATTGATTATGTACAAATGTGATCTAGATTTTTAAGGATGCTGATTGTCCACCACATGGGTCACAAATTTGGGTTTGGAGAGATTCATATTGTGAATTTTATTGTAAAACTTTTGCATTTTTGTAGAGAGAGTATGACCTGTCAATTTTTTAATATTAATTTCATTCTAAAATTTAGATAAATGACGTTAATTTTCAACCTTAAATTTTTTTTCCTAATTTTAAACTAATTGTAACCTTAAACAAAAAATATTTAATAAAAATTTAAATTTTAACAAAAATATCATTATAAATTTTATATAAAAATTAAGGCATAATTATTGATTCGGCATCCTAATTTTTGGTTAAGTTCGATTTGGTCCACATATTTTTTGTTTGTTCAATTTAGTATCTCAATTATTTAAAATAATTTAATTTGGTCATCTTTGTTAAGTTGGAATTAACACCGTGCCCAAAAGAGACACCTATCAAGCCGTGAAATTTTTAATTTTTTAATTTTTTTAATTTAAAAAATAAAAAAAAAATGTCACGTCTCACTTTACCGTCGTGTAACGTAGTAGTTTACAATCATGATATGTGGCCGTGATAATCGTTGTTTTCAATTTAGTCTTCTATTTAAATTTTTGATTCAATTTAATACACCAATTCTTTAAAACGATCCAATTTTATCCTTTTCAATTTGAGACCAAATTAGTAACTAAGTTTAATTATAACTTATATATACATATTAAAATATTTTTTTTGAATTTATATATCAAATCACTACACCTAGATATTCAAATTATTTTATTTTTTACAAGTGTAAAAAATTTCAGGTGTAAAATACTACAAAGGTAACAAATGTAAAAAATAAAATAATTTAAATATTTAGGTGAAATGATTTGATGTATATAATAAAAAAAGTTATTGTAACATGTATATATAAATTGTAATTAAGCTTATTTACTAATTTGGTCTTAAATTGGATCGTTTTAAAGATTTGAGGTACCAAATTAAATATAAAATTTAAATAGAGGACTAAATTGAAAACAACTATTACTATTGTCATGTGTCATGATTGTAAACTGTCACGTGACACGACAGTAAACTGACACGTGACAGGTTATAATATTTACAAAAAAAAATTAAAAATTTCACAGTTTGACACTTGTCATGTACCATAATTAATTTTAATATACTATAGTTAATTTTAATATACCATAATTAATTAAAAGTCCAAATTATATATACCGTAGTTAATTTTAATATAATACAAAAATATTTATCGGTAATAAATATTTTATATGTAAAGTAAATATTTAATATAATGGCTTAAATATACATTTGGTCCTTATTTTTATTGATTTTATTCAATTTGGTCCCTATTTTCGTTTTATGTTCAATTAGGTCCTCATTTTCGTTAAATTGTAGTCAATTTGGTCCTTTTCACTAACAGTGTTTAAATAGTTAACGTTTTTTTAACAGTACATGCCACGTGTCAACTCCTGGTTTTTAAAAAAAATTTAAAATTTTTTAAAATTTTTTTTAAATTTTTTTTAATTTTTTTAATTTTTTTAATTTTTTTTAACTTCAAAAAAATGGTCCACATGTAAAGTCACAATTGTGCCACGTGTCAATACATGTGTCACATGTCAGTTTGTGGCAGTATTATTATTTTTGTTCAATTTAGTTCCTATATTCGTTATTTTTGTTCAATTTAGTCCCAATTTTTATTAAAATAAATCAATTTTTTCCTTTTCAAATTGAGACGAAATTTAATATCTTTTATACAAATTATATTAATATCTTTTCTAAAATTGACCTTTAAAATTATTATTTTTTAAATTCAATTATAAATTATTAAATTTAATTATAAATTGAATAAATTCTTATATTTAATTTCTAAATAGAATATAATTATTTAAAATATTATAAGAATATAAATATTAATTTTTTTTAATATTTATATTCTAAAATATTTTTAAAATTGATATATAAAAATATTTTAAATATTCAAAATATTTTAGAAAAATAAAGTAATATTTGTAAAATTAACATTTACATATAAAATATTTTAGATTTTAATATATAATATGCAATAAAAATATTAAATATTTTAAATTTAAATGTAAATGTAAATTTTACAAATGTTAATATATATTTTAAAATTTTTAATAATATTCAAATAATTATATTTTATTTAACAATTGAATCTAAGAATTATATTCAATTAATAATTAAATATTATAATTTATAATTAAATTTAAAAAATAAGTAATAATAATGTCAATTTTAAAAACTAAATGGTTCTATTTTAACAAAATTTTGGACTAAATTAAATAAAAATAACGAATATAGGGACTGAATTGAAAAAAAATAACGAATATAGGGACTAAATTGAACAAAAAAAATAATACTACCAGAAACTGACACGTGACACTAGCATTGACACGTGACACAATTGTGACTTGACATGTGGACACTTTTTTTGAAATTAAAAAAAAAATTAAAAAAAATTAAAAAAACCAGGAGCTGACACGTTGCATGTACTATTCAAAAACGTTAACTATTTAAACACCATTAGTGAAAATGACCAAATTGACCACAATTTGACGAAAATGAAGACCTAATTGAACATAAAACGAAAATAGGGACCAAATTGAATAAAATTAACAAAAATAGGGACCAAATGTATATTTAAGCCTAATATAATCCAGGCGAAAAGAAAACAAAATATAAAATTCATAAATTAGTAAAATACTAAACACAGTTATAGATAAATTATTCTATTATTATGTAAAACAATTTAACTATATAAAAAACTGTATCAAAGGGACATAAATAACCCAAATAAATACACGTGACATTATCAACCACTTTTACCTGTTCACTCTTTAATTTTTCTTCGACAAAACACAATAATCCCAACTTTCTTTGTACCTTACCTGTCTCCAAACAGTGAAAAGATCCCGGTACACTTTTCAATCAAATAAAAAATAGAGCAATTGAATTAAAAAAAAAAAGTGTAGAATTTAAATATTAAAGTTTTAAATACATAATCTCTTAATCAAGTGATTTAGGTATATAGAATTGAAAAGCTAAATTTATTTTTCTTAAAAGACAAATATAAAAATTAAATTAGCTATACTTTATTTAGATTTTAAAAAATAATCGTTTTAATAAATTTAAATTAGTTTAGTGACTTTATTTTATAGTCTTGAGCGATTGAAGACTTCGTGGGTCCTTCTATTAAATCGTTTTTGTTTGGAAATGTATTGCTAACATGTTTTACTATATAATTTTCCTGAGTTTGTAAATTTCACTGTCGTTTAAGTTTTTACGCGTTTTATCATTACATATCAATATTTATATATTTCATTATTTAAGTTTTTTTCATATATATTCTAGTGTCATTTTGTCATTTTGCTAATAAAATAATGGTAAAAAAACATTAATTTTTAATAAACATGAATACTTTGACCAACATCCCATTTAATATAAACTATTAAATAAAACATCAGATATTTGAAAAAAAATAGATAGTTATTATCATATAAAATATTAATATAGTTATTGAAAGAAATAACTAGGAGAAATAAAACATATGTAAACTTGACACAAAATCAATTGAAATTCTTTTAAAAGATTAACTTATTTCTACACAATTTCAAGAAATTTAAACACTATTTAATAGTCTCACTTTTTTTCATTAAAGGAGTATGGTCACCCGTATCTTTCTTAGCTCACATAATTAAATGATCATGACAAAAGAAAACAAAACAAACCAAACAATACAAAAACACCAAAATAAAGTAGTATACAAAGAAAGTTAATTGGAATAAAGTAAGTCATTCACACAAGCATAAATATAATACATGTTTATACATGTTTATACACATATAACATTTGACATTGAACTCAATTATCTAGATACATGTGATTAGTGGATCATCTTAGGGGCAAGGGGGCCATGGCCTCCCAAATGTTTTTGAATTTTTTTTAAACTATATATATTTTTGAAATTTTTAAAAAAAATTGTTTTTTTTTTTAAATTATAGGTAGTATACTTTAGAAATTGATGAAAAATAAATTGTGTCTCTTTATTTCTTTTATAAAGCACAACATTTAATGTTAATAGATAATAAAATATAAAATTAAATATAATAAAGAATAAAAATATTTAGGTTTAATTATTCTTTTGGTTTCTATTTTTTTTAAATATCAAGTTGGTCCTCCACTTTTCTCTAGTCTCAATTTGGTTATAACTTTTAAAAAAATGATGTAATTTGATATTTTTTGTTAAATTTATTAAAGTGGATACAAAATTTTTCATCAAAGTTGACATTAGGGTTATGTTAATTACACCAACAAAGCAAATCATCCTTATCAACAACTTCAATCTTAATGAAAAATAATTGATCCATTTCAAGAAATTGAACAAAAAAGATCAAATTGCATAATTTTTCAAATATTAGAACCAAATTGAGACTAAAAACAGTTGGAGGACCAACTTAACATTTTTGGTTGAAAACACAAACTAAAAGAGTAATTAAAGCAAATATTTATTAACATATTTTTTTTTCTCATTGTTTTTTTAGTTTTTCACAAATTGTCCTATCTCTCACTCTCATATGTTTTCTTTTTGTTTTCAAAGAAAAAAAAATGAAGTTAGACACAAAGTCATTATTTTTGCTTTCATTTCTCATTTTTTATCTTCCTTCCTTGAAGAAAAAAAATGTAACTTCATTGTCTCACTTGATAATGAAATATTAGTTTAATAGTTAAAATTGTTTTTTATCTTATGAGTATCTTATATATTCACTTTTCATGAATATAGAAGAAAAAATAATGTATTATGTGTTTTTGCATAACTGTTTTTTGATTGTGACTTAACTATAATTTTGTTAATAATTACGTCTTCCAAATTTTTTATTAGATTATGATAAATTAATTTTTAATATATATTTTTTTAAAATAGGTATATTGATGAAGAATAAAATAGATTTATTGTTCAAAAGTGATAAATGAAATTTATTCATGAAGATGAAAAGAAGATAAATTCTACTTCTTCACATATTTTGAAGCATTATGCTAATGATTCAATCTAATGATTCAATTGTTTAGTTAGATGTGCCATTTTTAATTATACTAATGATCCAATCTAATGATCAAAGAATTATTTTAGTCCCTCCAAAATGTTTGATCAAAATCCACCAACTAGAGGTGTGCACATGGTTCCTAGACTCTGCAAAGTCTAGCATCAAGGAGTTATCACCCAACCACACACAAGATTAATCACTTTTACCCGTAGGATTAAAGAACAAGTAAAAAAACTAAGATCTCCTACGACTCTCACCACATAATTAATTTTACTTTATTTAAGTGTGAATGATTATTAGAGAGTTCATCCTGACATCTCTTATATCAAGGCTTACATTAATAATATCATCAGAAAGAATTTTCCTTCAAACTCTTTAAACATCATCATAAATTCTCATAACATCATATTCCCTTCAATTTATAATAATGAAAACCATAAATATGCTTCGCATCATCCACATAACATCCAAAAATAGTTATTCAAGACAAAAGGCAAAACAGGGCATCTAGCAGCGCTATTTGTCTCGCAAAAACTGGCACTTACACTACAAGAAATCTGTTAATTACCGACGGACAAATACCGACGGATATTTATTCGTCTGTAACTAATTTTCCGACGGATTTAGCGACGAAACTTAAGCGGGAAAAATACCGATGGATTTGTCCGTCGGTAATAACACACGAGACACCTGGCGACGGATTTATCCGTCGGTAAAGTTTTCATGCAATTATCGACGGATTACTGACGGATTAGTCCGTCGGTAAGTTCACGGATTAAACTTTAAAAAATCAGAAACCCTTTCCCCTCATTTCGTAAAACTCGTCTCCTCCAAAACGCATCACTGAGAACGCGCCGCTCGCGTTGTCGCTGTTACCGCCACTCTGAACCGCCGCCGTGCCACTTCCAATCTTCGCCGTAACGGCCTTCTCCCGGTGTCGCTGCCCTCCCCCACTGCAAAACTCGGTTTTTCTTCTCCAAACACATTATTGAAGTCGCCGCTGCTGTTGCCGCCCATTGCTGCTGCCACTGCTGTCGCAATCCCACTCCCAATCGTCGTCGTGACGGCCTCCTTCCAGTAACGCTTTCGGTGGCTTGAGTTCGAGTTTGGGGATCCGCTCTGACGTCGATAGAGAAGCAGGGTAAGGGTTTTGTTGCTCGAGGAATAATCCAAGCTTTTAATTCATCCTTACCCATTATTTTTTTTCTGATAGTTGCTTCCATTTTTGTAGCGAGAGGAATTTGAATTGGGCTTCCGCGTGAGTGAGGGTGCTCTGTTTGGTGCTGCTCCGGCCGTTAAGGATTTCGTCCGTCGAGGTGCTCTGACCGTGGGGGGAACCACTGGCTTTGGTGCTGCTGGGTTGTCGTGGAGGTAACACCCGTTTTCCTTTCATTTTTCTTCCTATTGCAGTGCATCCGAATTGAATGGAATTGAATGATAGAGCATGTGCTGCTAGTTTGAAGCTTAATTTTATGATAATTATCATCACCAATCTTTAATAATTGTTTAGATAGACTTCATTTTAACTAACTAATGTATATAGATGCATGTATTTTGGACTGCATTGTTTTGGTGAATGGAAAACTTGAACGTGAAAAGTAGTGAATTTTGATATGTTTGTGATTGGAATTAATGATCTGATTTAGCTAGCTAGCATCTTCATTCGTTATTTATCATATTTTTTTTGGTTTTGTTTTTGGTCCTTTCAATTGGCCATTAGGGTTTTGACTAGGCAAACTCGAATTACCTTGTTAATTCTGAGTTGTGATGTTTTCTCCACCTTTCTTCTGTTAATTAGAACTTGTCCAATTAGTTTATAATAGTTATATGCACTAGTGTACTTAATTTCTAAATTTTTGCACTTTTAGCCTATTTTAGTGGTAGTTTTAGGTGTTAAGGACCTAGATTTCGAGTTGTTGTTGATTTTAGTCGTGTGAGTTCCTTTGTAGTCATGTTTTGGCATTAGAAACTTGTGTGGATAGTTAGATTAAAGTTGCATAGGTTAGGGTAGTACATGCACATAGAAAATACTTAATTTAGTAGACTAGTCTTGGTTTTAGGTAGTGATTTTGTGTAAATCTGTTCGGAGGCAGTTTGTGTGTTAGGATTAAGTTTTCTTGAGTCATTTTAAACTTGTCTAGGTAGTTTCTATCCACTTCTACCCATGATTTAGCATAACCATAGTTTTTAGCCTAGTTTTAGTGTCTTTTTAGAGGTTTTAGGTAGTGAAACTGAGTTTTAGGTAGGATTTCAGTTTTGAGTTATTTATTAGGTTCCTTTCGTCATTTTAAGCTTGTTGAGTAGGTTCTTGGTGCTGTTTTTACCAGTTTTCATAGTTATCATATTAGAGCAAAAATGCAAAAAGTCAACTCTTGGTCAACTTAGCAACTTTTCATCCAATTTAGTGCTTATTTAGGCCACTGTTTCAGCTGCATTTTCTGCCATGGGATCACTGTTTCTGCATCAAACTAAGCCACAAAGTTAGTCACTCTAATGCAATGAGAAAAACATTAACCAAGTTGTGAGTGGTAGACTACTTATGCATAAAGTTGGCCTCCACATATGAATTTTCGTATGCCATCTTATTCCTCACTTTGGCCTAACTTTTCATCATTCTTATACAAATTAGATTGTGTTTGCATCATTGCTTATCAATTCCTTTACTAATTTGGTAGCCTTAGCTCATTTTGGCCAATTTCTAGTTCTCTTTTTAGTTTTGACTAGGCAAACTCGAATTACCTTGTTAATTCTGAGTTGTGATCTTTTCTCCACCTTTCTTTTGTTAATTATAATACGTGTATTGAAGCATCCTAAACATTCTCCACCAGTTTACACTTGCATTTAAGGTTCAAATAAAAAAGTCAAAGTTTAGTCAACTTTCTAAATGGCTTCTTCTTTTACAAGTACATTGACTATCTTCATTTCTAGTTCCTCAACCCTTCTCTGATGTTTTTGGTATGTAGCTTTCATTGTAAATTTTTTGTTGTTGTTTGAATATATATGATTGAAGTATGATTATAGCAAATACTAATTGCTTTATTTAATTGCTACCTTGAAATCAAGTATACTACCTTCAAATCAAATGTCTTCTACATGCATGGGCTTAAGTAGTAATAGGTTTATTACTTAAGTCTAATGTTTGATAATTGTCCTTTGTTGCACTTATGTAGTGTAACATAACATTTTCTTCCTTTGGTTTGTCCTAGGACATGGTCGAATTTCTCATCCAATTGTATATGTGAATTGCTATTGGACTAAAATAATACTATAAAATTGGTGCAAAAATTGAAATCAAGTTAACTAGAGGTGTGCTAGAATGAAGAAATTATTCGTGCACCCTC
>Ga0214543_1005922_pt1 | contig 22142 bp, 12 predicted proteins | sample CNSS2metaG_FD_160094 | JGI IMG/M metagenome (GOLD analysis project Ga0214543, IMG submission 160094) | Root nodule microbial communities from cowpea collected in UCLA plant growth center, Los Angeles, California, USA - CNSS2 | ecosystem: Host-associated > Plants > Roots > Nodule | place: USA... | reverse complement strand
AAAAATATACAATATAGATATATATATATATATATATATATATATATATATATATATATATATATTCGGTACACTCAATAAATTTTACATCGTTTAGGAGTCGATGTTAATAAATCTTACATCATTTAGGAGTCGATGTCAAAAACAGTTTAAATATTTCTTCTTTCCTTCATTGTCCAAAATATCTTAATGCTTTTTAAGAACAAAATTGTGACAGAACTTTACACTTTCAAAGTAAACAATATATCTTTTAAGGACAAAATTGTTATGGAACTTCACACTTTCAAAGTGAACAATATCTTGAGAATGCGATCATTATTTCTAATATATATATATATATAGTTGTGAAATTATTTCTTTTATAATTCTATTAAAATTATTATTTAATCATGACTTATATTCTCTTAATCTCATGATTAAGAGTGATCTACTGACTTTCATGTTTGGTATATCTTCTAGATTTTTTTATTGAAAAAATATATATAAATATTTTGGGCACTTAAAGTATTTCAACTCATATGTTCAAGACCCAAGTTATTGCAAAAATGATTGATGAGAATATCATTTTAATGCATCTCTAATTCTTAAATCATATTATTTGTTTAAATGGTGACATGAGAGCAATTATTATCTAATATTATGTTCGTATTACATTTAAGTCATATTGCTAATACATTATTGAAACTAAAAGAAAGCCCAGTTTTTTTTTTTTTTATCTATGTCATATTAAATATCTCTTATTTGTCAACTCTGTTATTGTTAAATACCATTCTATTTCTTTGATTCTAAATATTTTAAATGATTTATATCCACATACAACTCTAATTTCAATTATATACGAGGATATGTAAAACATTTACGTAAAAGACTCATTGTAAAACTGGAGTTTGAAGGAGGCTACTTGAGGCCCATTGTTCTCAGTCACATACGAGAGTTGTAGGAAAGGTCAAACAAGTCATACAAATACGGTTGTCGGGGAGATAAGAGATGATATGAAAAAGAGAGACACCAATATATTATTTGAATCCCCAATCATTCTTGAATCTATTAATTGCATGAAAATAGTGTGCATGGTTTCACCATAGATAAAATAACATCTAAGATCACACTGCTATATATTCTTTAACACATTAAAATGGATATAACACAACATGTTCTGAGAAAAAAAGTATCATTAGCCCAAATCATAGTTCAATCTCCCAGTTGTCATAAGCATATAGTTTGTTTAGTAGAGAAGGGTTAATTCTCATGTAAATATTCACAAAAATCTCATAGAATAATATAATAAATAAATGAGTCACTTAAAAATATTATAAAAATAAAATGGTATTTGAGAGTTGTCACTTCAATTCAATAATTGTTTTCACTATGGAAGATAGTGACGGATGTTAGATCAAAATATTTAAAGAGATCAAAGTAATATACTTAAATTTTACATATTTAATTATTATTACTAATATAACAAAAGTATATATAATTTAGTATTGAAATTCTTGTATATTTTTCTTTACAAAAATTATAGTTTTAAAACTGTATTTGATATGAAACTCATTTTAAATTAGTTTTTCTAATTTCATCTCTTTCCTTGGATATTCTCATATTTGAGCATGCTTTCTTATAATAAGTTCCAAAGAATTAATATGAAATATTCCACTTATAATTCAAAAGAATTAATATAAAATTTGCCGCTTATAATTTTTTGAATTTCAAGAAATGGTTTTCTAATTCAACGATTGAATCCTTAGTATTATGTTTGAAAATAGGGGAAGAAATAAGTTTGTATTATTTTTATCTTCAAGGGTATATTCCCTTTTATTACTTTACAAAAAAAATGAATCTATTATTTTATTTTTCATCAATAGACCTATTTAAAAAAAAATAAGACTAAAAAATAATTTATTAAAATTTAATTAAAAATTGAGAGACGTAATTACTAAAACAAATATGATAATCAAGTCACATTTAAGAAATGGTTATGAAAAAACCTATAGTATATAACTTTTCTTTTTATAGTCATAAAAAAATAAATATACAAAAAATTCATAAAATGAACAAAAAAATAAATATAAAACTAATATTTTCCTATCAAGAGGAGGGATATAATTATCTTTTTTATCTTAAAAGATAACAAATGAGAACTAAGAAAGAATGAATTTATATCTAACTTTTTATTTTTTTTTTAAAATAAAAAATAAAAAAAGAGATACAAAAATAATAAATAAATACAAAACGTAAGAAACTTAATATGGGAAAGATCAACAAAAATATCTCAATAAATTTTATTATTCTTTATTATATTTATATTTTATTTTATTATTTAATAATATTAAAATTATATTTTATAAAAAAGTAAAAATCAATTTTATAAAATTTTAAAAATAATACTTTTTAAAAAAAATTAAAAAATCTTTGAGTGCCACGGTCTTGAACCTTCTCAGGTCCACCACTGATGGAAGATTTGAGTCAAAAGATATGCATTTTTTTTAAAAATTTGTAATACCAAAATATTTACCGTTTTTAGTAGAAAAACAATGTTACAACTTTATTTGTGGCTTCCGTTTAAATTTATTATTATTATTATTATTATTATTATTATTATTATATTATTATTATTATTATTCTCAATAAAAATAAAAATAAAGGGATAATTAATTTTTTCATTTAGTGTTAAAAGAAGGGAAAGATAATTTGTAACATCCTGTTTTAATAGTTTTTATGTTATTAAACAAAACATTAAAATTCTGATAATTCAAAGGCAGATGATAGTAATAGGCTGGTATAAGGTATCAATACAGTCATCCTCAAAATAACTATAAACGTACTACCTATAGATACAGCCTACACTAAGAGAGGATTTCAAAACACCCAACACCAGAGCAAAACTAAGGGTGGAAGTTACTTTCTGGAAGCGCTCAAACACTACACACTCCTACCCAGGAGGGGTGTATCTTCACCTGCACTCTTAGCTGCTCACACCAAGCGATAAGGGCGATCATTGCAAAGAGAAAGACACACAGAACAAACATATGCAAGAAGGGTAAGCTAACTTAAATAAGAAGAAATCATGCAATTTGATAGTTAAGCATCAATCAGGGTCGATCACACAATTATCAGAATTATTCAATTCACCACAACCATGACACACCATCACCGTTCTAGACTCGATATCCGGATTATGTAAGTGACATTGGAGCTCTTGGTGGCTTGCACTTGTGACGGTTTCCAAACTTTGCAGAGTTTTAGGCACAAGGGGTATTCACCCAACCACTCCCAAGGTAAGTCCCCTTCACGTCTATGACAGATCGGGTCCATAGACTAGGACCTCCTGCTACTCCTCCCGACATAATCCATTATACTCTATATGAGTCTTAATGGTTATTAGGAGCGTTAGGATACCACCAATATGAGGTCTCATGTCCTTACATTCACTAAAACCATCTTCCTTAGAATTTCCCTTGAAATCCTAACTCCAACACATTCTCATACAGACCAATTTCACACAATTCCATCACACTGACTATCATACATAAAAATCACATACAAGATAAGCCATTATCACCCCAATCCACTTAGCACAACTTCATTTAGTCAAAAATAGGGAAGGAACTCAAACTCTGCAGTAAATCTCGCTCAAGCTAGAGGATCTCGCATGAGCTAGAGAGTTGTCTCGCTTAGGCGAGTCACTTTCGCCTGGGCGAGACTCCAAACAGGGAGTAACCCCAAAATCTGAGCGAATTCTTGCTCAGGCTAAGCTGTCTCGCCTAGACGAGATTGACTCTCGCTCAGGCGAAACCAGCTCGCCTAGGCGAGACCTCGCGCAGTATCAGGGGTGAGCTTCTGGTATTTTCGCTCAACCGAGAGCTGCTCGCCTGGGCGAAACCATCAGAATTTCAATCTGTTTTCACATGCAAACCACACAGTTCATGCCACACTCGAAATTTATCACACACAATCGTTCATACTCATCAAACAACACACAATTCATGCAATTCTACCCCTAATCAATGATTCTTTTGCGAATTTGGAGTGAGAGGTTAGCTTCCCTTACCTATTTTTGGTGAATGCTTTGGGTGGAAGCAACTTTAGAGAGGAGAAGCGAAATTCCTTAGCTTACCTTAGAGAATTCATCATTCAAACACAGGAAAATGGGGAACACTTGATTAAACTCATAATAGAAACATAAATTTTGAGTTGAAATCTGAAATTGAACCCCAAAACGAAAATGGAGACTTACCTAGAGGGAAGGAGGCTAAGAGATGAGGCAGCAGGAGACTCTGTTGTAGTTACTCTCCCAGAATCTATTTCAGGAGCAATGAGAGATTTAATTATAGAGGAATTAAGGTGACTGTGTAGGGAGTGATGGTGAAGCAAGGAGAGAAAAGCAGGAGTGATGTGTGGCATTCAGTGTGCTAGAATGAGGGGAGAAGGAGTAATTAAAAGGGTTATCACATAATTAATTTTAAAAGTTTGTATAACCCACTCTATTATTTTCACCTATTATGTCCATCTCTCATTCTCATTCTCTTTTATTATCTTATCCATCTTATCAAATTATATTATTTAAAAAAAAATCTTTTTGTATTTCTATTTTTAGTCTATCACATGCTAAACACTCAACGTCCTTATTTGTCTATTTTCCTTTAAAAAAAATATTTTTGATTTTCATATGTATATTTCTATTCTACAAACAAAGTTATAAAATAGCAATTCACTGGTAGGAGCAAGTTTCCAACTGTTTAACATTTAGGATTAGGATATAGGATACAGAGTTTATTATTATATTATTTTCCAAAAGTCGCTCAATTCCATAATTCAGTTTTATCGCAGAATATAACAAATTCTCTGACTCTTAATAATAACAGTAAAATTATAAATATATTGTACATTAATTGACATGGGTAAATGGTATAAACTAAATTACTCTCAACATCTTAGCACACTCTTTCTTATTCGGTGGAGTGATAAATGGACACAAACTCCACATAACCCGGGTAAATAATTAAATCAAGTTGTAGTCATTTCGTTGTTAATAAGGATCACTTTCTTTGAAGATATGAATTTAACAGAGAGTATAAATTTTGATTTGAAGAAATGATAGGATGGATTTGTGTATTTTTTTGAAATAATTTGAAAGTTAAGATAAGTAAATATGGAGATAAATTTTGTGGGATTTGTAATGATTTAACTTATATGATTTCATTATAATATAATCATATTACTTAGACCCTAGATCTCAAAATTTAAATTCTAAACTCTAAACATTATTTTTTTTAAGTTACCTTCTAACAAATTTAAAATTTTGATAAAAAAAAAAAAGCTTTTTGTTTCGATAATACTTAATGTATTGTATGTCCCATCGGACCATCGACAACGCACAGTCCGCTGGTCCACCGAACAAGGCTGGGAGGGCTTACATATGAAACAGGACCATCGGTCGATCGGCCCCACGGGTAACTCACGTTACCTCATAAGGGACCATCGGTCGATCGACCCCTCAAGTAAATCACGCGTTACCTTATAGAGGTTCATTGGTCCGTCAGCCACATAGGTAAACCACGTAGTACCTTACATATGACCGTCGATCGATCGGCCATAGATTAAATATGTCACTTAAGGTTGTTAAACTCATAGAAGATAACCTACCTAGCCAAGTGACCATCGGTCGATCGGCCAAACAGACAACCTGAACCAGTCAGCGGGATTAATTAAAATTAAACAAGTCAGTAATCACGATTAAGGGATCATTGGGCCGTGATTAAGGAACCCTAATTATAGGCTCACACCGGAAACTATAAATAGGACCTAGAGGTAGGTTGGTGGGAATCTTTAATTCGCATTTATTACAGCAGTTACACTTATTGATCGATTGGTCCCTCGTCTGACTTAAGCATCGGAGCCTTTTAGACAGGTACCCTGATCGTCTGTTCAACCGATCAAGCGACAAAGAAGATTATGTGGAGAGGAAGTCTTAACAGATTACTTGGAAAGAAAGAGGCATAAAGACAAAAGAAGTAAAATTAAAATAGTTTTTAGTAGGTACTTTGTCCCGAAACACTTAATAAAATTATACTGTGTAAATTTTGGTGGGAGATAAGAAATGTCTAGTTTACTATAATATAATTTATAGGTCTTAAAATAAAATGAATAGTATATATATTGAATTATTGTTGGTGTTATCTTTTCCTGTGCAATAAAGTTGTACTGGTTTTAATGTTGTGAAGAGATTGGATAGGAGAAAATGACGCATAGCAGAGCAATGTGACCCATCTTGAGGGCATGCAGCGAAGAAAGACGTGTAGCGGAGAAATCTGACACCTCGAAGACCGTAATGATAAGAATAGTTTCTGACTTTCACAGTAAACAGTAAAATTATTATGGTTATGAATAATATTTTTTTTTATGATTCTCATTTTAAATTTTTATTTTTAACGTAATTTAACGTGAATGATCGATTAATGTATTTTTTTTTTAATTCACACAAAATTACATAAAAACTAAAAATTAAAAATTAAAAAATGAAAGTCAAAATAATTAGGCCGGGTATGTTTCGCGAGAGGCGTCGATGTACGGCTGGTAAGAAAATTGTAAAACTAAAAATAATTAATACGGTAAATAGATATAAATTTTGCATCTAAACTTTTGTGGAGATTTGCAGGCAAATGAATTTAATTAATAAAATAAATAAATTTATGTATTATTTTAAAATATAATTTTTTATACATTAAAATTTTATAATAATTTTTAATTTATTAAATTTATCATCAATTCATTTATTAATTTTAATAAATTTTTACCTATAATTCATTTAAATCAAACCATATGTTTCGTGATACTATCAGTGTTTTCTTTTTCAAGGTAGGAAGGAACTAAAAGGAAGAAAAAAACTTTGAAAATAGATTATTTAAATCGAGAAAAATAATAAAGAAAAGAAGGAAAATAAATAGAAGTTGTAATTAATTGAATTGTAATCAAAAGTTAAAATAATAAAAGAATGCAATAAATCATTAAAATATTTTTAATTAATTTAATGAAAATAGTATAAATATAAATTGAATGATGATTACAAAGTTAGAATAATATAAAAATTAATTCAAAGATTAAAAATTAAAGTTTTTTAAATAATTAATGACAAATTAATAATTTATTCAGAAACCAATATAAAAAATTAAAATATAATAAAATTAATTTACAAATTTGTTGATTGAAGTTAAAATTTCATAAATTAATTACTAAATATTAAAATAATTTACTTTATAAAATGTTAAAATGTAAATAATTTTATTTTTTATTTTGAGCTATTTATTAATATAAATTTAATTATACAAGAACCAAAGTATTCAACAACACGAAAACACAAGTATCATAATCGTGATGTAATCACTAATATCACGATTATGTGGTTAAATGTATTGAGTTATATAATGTGTTATAAAGGTTTTTGAATTTGCACTTGCAACCTTTAAAAATTAAACATTCCACGTAATTTACATCAATAATATAATAACTTTACAATTAAATACATTCTTGAGGAAATAACTCAACAAACTCATTAAACATACTAAAACAAAAGAATAATATAGAAAAATTCCTAAGAACATATAGGAGTGACAATATGGACTTGGTCCGACGGACCGGTCCGTATACCCGTTAAAGAAATGTGAGACATGCTAGCCGTTAACCCGTAAAAACCCACAGCTTGCGCAGACTAGCCCCCGATTTGCGTAGACCGGCTCGTTGGCCCACATGAAAAAAAGATTGCACTTGTGTATATCGGTTACTTTCCTTCTGGACTTTTGTATGAACGTTTTAAATTCTTTTTTGACTCGAAAAGACAAGTATTATGTATTTTTGAATATGCTAAAATTTGAAGAATATATCGTGTATGTTAAAGTACGAATATAAATATCATGAAAATGAATTATCAATTTATTATCCAACTTCCCAAAGACTTAGCTTAATTTTGTGAATTTGTTAAAGTTTTCCAATTTGTTAATCATTGAAAACTTTATGATAAGACTTTTTTTTTAAAAAAAGGTGAGTTGGCCCCATGGGCCTGGGATACTTATACGAGGCAGACCAAACTTCTTAGCCTGCATTGAAAATGCGGGACAAGCCAGCCCGACTTGCATTTTGCACACCAAGTATAGGCCAAGCCTAAATGGGCCAAACCGGCTTGCGTTGCCACCCCTAAAAACATCTAGATGGTTAACAAAGAAGTGTAAGAAAGAAAATATATCAAAAATTAATATAGTTCAATTAAAGTGATAATAACCTCAATTTACATTCATGATAAAAAATCTACTATTACCAAATATTGTAACATTAATATTCTCTCGATGAACTATCAACTCCTATCCCGTTAAAATAGTTAACTCAATGTCTTATTTATATAGAAATAATTTTCAAAATTAATTCACATAAATCAAACCAAAATTGATGGAGAAGTCATGTGAACAATGTGAACAATGTTCTCACAGCTTAGCTTAAAACATCAAGAAGACAAACTCTTTGGTGACAGATAAAGAAAATTATAATCTTATGTATAGTAGGCACTTTGATAACATCATGCTTTGATGAAGAAACACAATTTGATCAAGATAAACGGTTATGTACAACTATATGCTCTTAAACTATCGAACACTCTACTACATCAATATCCACAAATATTTCTAATTGCTCCAAAATCGTTTATATCAAATTCATTGTTTAGCTTAATCCTTAATCTTCTTAACATTATACATTATTGTTTGCTATCAAAACGTCATAAACATATTCTAATAATACTTAGTGATCTTTGTTAGGAATCCAAGTGTGAGTCTAAGTCCCACATTGACCAGAATTGAGAAAGTAGAGCACTATATAAGAATAAAGACCCATAAACCCATTGCCTTAAGGTTTTGGGTTGAGAGTGGTGTCAATGCCTTATGTGGTCCCTAGTGAAATCCCTCTTTTGTAAACTTAATAAGTGGTATCAGAGCCGATGGTTAATACCGGCTCAGACGAGTGCAGTACCAGTATGGTCCTAGTATCGAAAGTCTTCCTGACAGTGTGGGTCAGGTAAGCGTGTCCCGTTAAGAAAAGAACGACGATACAGAAAAGGAGTACTCGTGGTTTGGTAGCTTCCGTTGGAGGGAGAGTGTATCAATGTGGTTGAAGGGACTCACCCTTGAGGGGGAGATTGTTAGGAATACAAGTGTGAGTCTAAGTCCCACATTGACCAGAAATGAGAAAGTAGAGCACTATATAAGAATAAAGACCCATAAACCCATTGCCTTAAGGTTTTGGGTTGAGAGTGGTGTCAATGCCTTATGTGGTTGGGCTCAGGTCTCATTGGTGTTGTATCTCCCTAGTGAAATCCCTCCTTTGTAAACCTAACAATCTTCTAGTAGAACTTAAAGTAGGAACAAGTGGTGTACGAATACGTTCAAAACCAATAGTTAGAATGAACTCGTCAAAATGCATTTTCAATTCCTTTGGGATTTTAACATTATAAAAGGGTTTGTTTAGCTTGCAAACATAATCCTACTTATCTCTTAATTCAAATCCTTCTTATTGCTTAGATGGTCTTCCCTAAGTCGCCATCTAAGAATGCAATCCTAATCTCAACCTATTTAAGCTCAATCAATAACCATGGCTAATAACATATGAATGGATTTTTGTTTTACCATCAAATATAAAACAACATTATAATAAACCTTTTCTCTCTAAGTAAACCCTAACCGCAAGTCTCACCTTGAACCTTTATTTATCAATTCCTACTGTGTCATTTGTTGAAAGTCCATTTACAACCGGACAACCAAGAACCCTCATGTTTATGAATGTGAGTCAAAGTATTGCTCAAGTGAAATAACTTCATCTTCTTATTCATGATGTCTAGCCATTGAGTTTTCCTTTTACTTGTTAATGCAAAGGATAAACTAGAAGGTTAATGTTCTAACATCTTACTAGCAACTATTAAGGAATATGCAATAAGCTTTGCATAGCCATACCTCTTCAAAGTTATTATTGTTTTCCTTGTTCTCTTTTTGACAAGTCTATAATCAATAACATATTAGACTTCGTCATATTTAGCAAGACATTTATCTTCATCAGACACAACACTAGAGCATATATCATCATCATACGTATCTTATCTATTACTTTGATGCTTACATTTGTAAACTAATTGGCTTATAATCCATATTGAATTTCATTAAAGACAATGTCCCAACTAATGATACATTTCTTGAGTCCTGGCTCAAGACATTATAGATATTAATCATTAATGTAAAGCCCATTTATTTCCTACCCTAATTCTAAAGGAACTCTCAAATAGAGTTGGGCCTAGGGTTGGCCCATAAGGTAACAAAGACTCTAATCCCAGTTAACCCTCTCATTTTCTGTCTTTATAGAAATCACAACCGCCTTGCTCTCCCAATCTTCTTCGTCAGTGCTCTGCTAGGGTTTTGAGACCCATTTGATCCCAAGAGAGTTTTCCCTCATCCACGTAAGTATTTTCGGTCCGTACTCTCCCCTTTCTATTGGATTTTCGTATTTTCAGTTAGGGTTCACCGTGATAACCCTTTTGGCAACTATTTCCACCGTTCCTTTCAGCTCCCCAAATCTACTCTCTAAACTGTGGTGCTCGTAGCCTAAGAGTCGAGGTTTTTCGCTAGCTCTTTCCAGGTAAGGGAAGCTAGAGTCCATTTGTCTAGTTCATTTTCTGCTTGTCCTACTATTATTGCATGAATTTTGTGGTCTGGATGCTACCGTGAGTTAATGAGAATGTCATTTTAAATTTTGGGATTATGTTGTGTGACTGCTGCGTGGAAGAACAGTGGCAAGCACTGGTTTTCTCGCCCAAGAAAGCATGCCTTGCCCAGGCGAGACTAATAGAGGCTCGCCCAAGCTTTTCTATGCAAACTGTCGCCCAGGCGACTCGTCTTCTTTTTGAGCGAGGAGTGATCTCGCTTAGGCGAGAATGAGCTCGCCTGAGCGAGAATCCATAGGAACCATTGTTCCATTACTCGCGCTCTCGTCTAGGCGAGAAGGGGCTCGCCTGAGCGAGAGGATCTCTCGCCTGAGCGAGGTCTTCTAGCCTGAGCGAGGCTGGGACAGGTTTTGTGCTATAATGTGAATGGCCAATGACGTGGTTGTTTGTTTGCTCGACTTGGATGCTTTCCTAGAAAAGTTTGAGGGATGATGCCTTGATTATATGTGGGTTGAGATGTAAATGATATGTTGCTTCATGGTGTTTGAATTGGAAAGCATGAGTTGTATGATGGGTTGTTATGCATGATATTAGTATTATGGGGACTTTCTGATTGGTTGGTGAATCATGTACAAAGTGTGAGTAGGACGTAATTCCATGACTCTTGTAGCGAGAGCTCATGGTGGCGCCTCATCCATCGGACGTAATTCCATGGACCCTCCTAAGGGGAGTCCCTAGTGGTGCCTCTCCTATTGGACTTAAGTCCATGAACCTCATGGTGAGAGTTCATGGTGGTGCCTCAACATAAGGACGTAATTCCACGCGAAGATCGTGGTGGTGCCTCAAGGCCAGGACGTAATTCCACGAAGGCCACGTGGTGGTGCCTCTTGTAAGGGTGTAATTCCGCGAAGGCCTCGTGGTGACGCCTCACTGTTAGGACGTAATTCTACTGCTTGGTGGTAATGCCTCAGTTTACGTATCCGGATAAGTCGAGTCTTGGGGTCTCAAATGATTTTGGTAATATGGATGAATGTCTGTTTTTTGTGACTGACTTTGCAAACTGCATGTTGACTGTTATGATATATGTTTCCTTTACACTAGCTTATCCTTTTGCTTGCTTGTATGTTGTGCGTGGTTTTCTCTATTTCAATGATCATCAATTTCATTGATGTGAGCAGATGTGAGAACCCCCTGGCAGTGGTAATGAAAATAGGGATGTTGCAACTTGATGGATTGGACGGGTATTGGGCCCATTGTGGGGCCCATCACTGAAGCATTTTATTAGTTATGATTCTCTTGTCCGTACAAGACCTAGTATAATTATTTGTTTTCCAGTAGTGTACTTTGTTTGAGCCGTGTGGGGCCTCTTTCATGTAATCTGAGTATATTTGGCGTACTGTACACCTTCATACTCTAAACTCCGTACTCTCTGAATATCCATATATGTGATGTTTTATTAATTTGAGGTTATCCAGTTTTTGGAATGTTACAATTAACACTCTTTAAATACCCAAGAAACATGCATTTAACAATTGAAGCATCTAATTTACCTTGCCTAATGTGAACATAAGCAAGAAAACCAATGATTCTAAGATTTTTAAGGTTGAGGGAGTGTCCTTGAAAGGAGACAGAGAAATGGGAAGGTGTAATGTAAAAGTTTTCATTTACAAAAATATAATCTTCATTTTGAAAGCGATTATTATTTAGGTACAAGATGTCGTAATGGTTTCAATTTATCAGTCAATTTAGTTTATCACAAGTTCGAGTCGATTAGGTTTAGAAAAATTCAATTTTTTCGTAACGGGTTTGACTCACTTAATCAACGGATTAACGGATCGGGTTAAAGGTGGATTGACCCACTTAACACACCAATATTTTTTCTACAATATTGTTATAATTTTTAAATACTAGAATGTTATTCAATAATATTTGAATGCTTAATTAATTTGTTTGTCATATTATATATGTTAATACTTTAATTTTTAATTATTATTTTTATAATAATATTTTAAGAATTAAATAAATAATTTAATTTCACTATTATAAAAACTAAATTAAAAAAGTTTACTCTATTGTAATATAATAAATATACAAAATAAATTATAAAATACATTTTTTTGTAAATGAGACGATTCACAAACCTTACAACTTGTGATTAGGACCGATTTGCAAAATTTATATCTAATAAAAAAGTTGAATCGGATTAATTAAAGTGACGGTTTTTTAGTTTAACCCTGGTTGGTTGTAAAACGAGACCCTACAGTCATCCGATCTAAACCGAAAGTGTGTACATGTTTCCCACAAATTTGTTGGGTTATGGTCCAACGAGTTTTGTTGTCTCCGCACCGAGAGTGTGATGGCTCATTGTATTTGGCGATAAGATTAAAATGATTCACAGCCACAAAGCGTTTCAGAACTTCGACATGTATACATATAAAGAGAGCTATCTTGCAGCTCTTGTTTCTGCTTCACATCATATCTATTCATTAAAAACTGTGTTTCCGTTTTCTGGAGCTCACTGATTAGAAGCAAAAATGGCGGAACCAAAGCAGAGTGGCATAAAGGACAATAGGTGGTCACTCCATGGCAAGACGGCACTTGTGACAGGAGGCACCCGAGGCATTGGGTTCGTCATCTCATCATGCTTTAATCTTCTTCTCTCTTCGCATTCATTTTTCCTTTTATTCTAATCTTTCTTCTTCCTTTCGAATGTCTTAGACATGCCATCGTAGAGGAACTGGCAGAATTTGGCGCAGCTATTCATATATGTTCACGAAAGCAAGATGATATTGATAAGTGTGTGGAAGAGTGGAAGAAGAAAGGATTCAACGTCACTGGTTCAGTCTGCGATGTCCAACATAGCCACCAACGCCAGAACCTTATGGAAACTGTTTCCGAAATCTTCCACGGAAAGCTTGACATTCTGGTAACATTCAACCCCCAACCCAAAATTCATTTATAGACACTAATTTTAATGTTTTAAAATATATCAAATATCTGAGCTGAGAATTAATTAACTTGGATTATTTTCGTTGCCATTGGCACATAGGTACAAATGGTAATTTATGTTTATATAGAAAGACATTTGAGACCCGCTATTAGAGACAATTCTATATATTTATATTCAGAGATTTGTAGATAAAATATCACACGAGAATAAAAATGATTTAAACGTAATTACATTTAACACTTTAAAATTATAATTATACTTTTTTTACATAAAAGTATAATTATGCTAAAATTAATTCTATCAAATTTTAATACAATAGAATATGTAATAAACTCCTAGTGAGGCATTCAATTCAGTTAATGCATTCGATGCATCTAACATGGTAGTTTTTAATTTCTTCTCTGAAGTCTCCATTTGTTGATTTTGTGATTCAGTTTTCATTATTGTATTTGAGGGTATTTGATATGCGGTTGTCTCTTAGGTGAACAATGCAGCGATGGAACTAACAAAGGACATATTAGATCACACCGCTGAAGATGTATCAACTATAATGGCTATAAATTTTGAGTCTGTGTTTCATTTGACTCAACTTGCACACCCACTTCTTAAACAATCTGGATATGGGAGCATAGTATTTATTTCATCCATTGCTGGTGCAAAAGCTATTCCATCTTTATCTACTTATTCAGCCGCTAAAGGTATACATACTAATTTCTTTTTCTAATTTTCCTGATATATTAATATTTTTGGGAATCGAAGTTGTTGATCTGAACAAAATATATAATATAATTCAGGAGCTATGGATATATTCACCAAGAACGTAGCATTGGAATGGGCAAAGGATAACATTCGTGCAAATGCTGTAGCACCTGGACCAATTTGGACTCCACTCCTTGAATCTATCAGGGTATGTTTAAGATACGAAATATAGATATTGATAATGTGCAAAACAAGTTTTACCTGAAAACTCCCCTTCTTTCCCAATTAACATTAAAGAGGAAAATGCACAGTTGATGTGGTAGTGATTGTTGTTGTTACAGGAGAAAACTGGAGCAGAAGAGTATGATGGTAATGTTACATCTAAAATACCTTGTGGTCGTATAGGAGAAACCAAGGAAGTATCACCACTGGTTGCTTTTCTTTGTCTCCCAGCTGCATCATACATCACTGGCCAGATTTTATATGTAGACGGCGGTTTCACATCTTAAATCCCAATTTCTCACTGCACAATTAATTAAGACTCACTTCTACTCTTCAATTTTTATTCTCCATCGTTCATATGTTTCCTTTCAATCTTGCTTACCATCATTGGTAAGCCATCTTTTTCATTTATCTTAAAGTTCTTAAGCATTTTCTCTCGTCTTAAGATTGCTATATTTCGCCCCTATATGTTGTGTACAAATATTTGCTTAATAATTATGAATATAATTTTTGAAGAGATATAGTTAATTTATATTATATAATTAAGTGTAAATTTACTTCTATTTAAATCCTATTCTAGTTATGTGTGTTGAGTTTATCCTGTTAACTTATTATTATATTGCTATTGAATTGTTTATAAATATTTAGTTTTATGCTCATGGAATGTGTCACAAATTATTTATAATTTTTAAGTACCGGTGATTTAATAAAACCATAAAAACTATTTATAGGTAACTCAACTTTTAATGTTGATGGATGCTCTTGTAAGGGTGTTTTTCAAGAATTTTGTTCGATGCTTGTTCAAGTCTGTTTTGGTGAATAAACTCGACGTAAATTCTTCTAACAGGACTAGCAAATAAATTATTTTTCAGTTTAAATTATAGAATTTTAATTCAAGATTTCAACATTGACACAAAATTTATGTGTAGACCACTTACATTATAAACCAATTTGACAAATATATCTAATTTGGTGAATTGTCTTCTTACGTGAATATTAATTAAGAATTCATGACTTAGCATATTCATGCGTGTGAATACAACATCTATTTCATTTTTTCACCATCATATAAGATCCACAAATTCCTATATAGACTTTTGTCATGGCAATATTATATTCTTACGAGATACCCCCAGTAAATTAAAATTTAAACACTTGTATTCTTGAGTCACTTGTTTTATAATCAAATGAAAATTATATCGTACTAACACATTTTTGGTGCATAATCTAATTGATGTCTTGAAACCCAAAATTAACGCTTCATACTTGACTTTATTATTTGAACAATTTGATCGAATTTCATGCAACACTTTAGTGTGGATACTATTAGGGGAAATTATTACTATGCTTACACCAATTCCATTAATTGTGCTTGATCTATCGAAATACAATATCCATTGATCATTTTCTACTTAAAGTAATTATTCAATACAATCTTGAGTATGGTTGGCCATAATATCCTTGTCCTTTAGTTGCTTTTAAACTTTCGAATTGAAGTGAAAACTCAATTAATGCTAGCATCTACTTACTGACTCGATTATGAATAATAGGTTTCGATAAAAAAGAACTTTAATACATTGTTATTTGAAAAGACAATAACTTCATGGGGTTTCAAAATATTGTTTCAACTTACAATAAAAATAAAACAAACATAAATACAATTTCTCCATATCACTACATCAACTTTGAACATTTATTAATATTCTACTCAAATAATAAGTGGCACATTTCATTCCATTTGAGTCTTCTTGTGTTAAACACGCTTACTATTGTAATCATCGTACAAATAACTTCAATGATTTTCCTTGAGGAACCAGTATCAATACTATGAGATTAATCAACGCTTGTTTCACTTCCTCAACACTTTTATCATTATTGCTTTGACCTTGTTCCCATCGATCTAGATGCCTTTTTCATGAACAGTGAATCATAAGAATTCACTTGCACTTAAAATGCACATTTTAATGGATTCATTTTCAAACCATGTTTTCTCATTCTTTCAAAAGACTCTATCAAATTATCTAAATGAGAACTTTTGGATTTTAATTTAACCACGCTATAATCAATATACATTTTCATAAAATCATCAATTAAATAATAAAGAATCAAGTTCATAGTTCTTTCATAATCAGAGTTAATCTTTTCAATTTACAAGGAAATCAAGTATGATAGACACCACACAAGTCAAATTATAAATTCTCTCACCAATGCTCTGTTAAGTGTTTAGGTTTGTGTTTTCATTCAAAATAGACATATAAGTAAACACTACTATAACTTAGCAAAATTCTAACATTCACACACTTTTTGGAAAACATGCATTCAATGATCATGAAGACTTTTCAAGGGTTATAATGGGACCAAGGTAAAGGTAAGAAAATTAATTAAGATTTAGAGGTTTTAAAATAAAGAATAATATATATATATATATATATATATATATATATATATATATATATATATATATATATATATATATATATATATTTCTCCTTTTAAAACAATAATTAGTTTTCTTTTTCTACATCTTTCTATTTTCTTGTTGTTTACTTGTTTTTCCTTTTCTTTTTCTTTCCTTCACACTTTTCTTCCTTTTTTCTTTTTTATTTCCATGGTTGAGGAACACACTTCCACACTTTATTCATCAACTCTTTCTAATATTATCTATTAGCTCCTTCTTTCTTCATAAGGAATGGGAGAACATGATTTTTTTTTTCTTTTTAAAGCTTTATGATGGGCTTAAAATAAGGATAAGAAGTTTAAGGTTAAATGGGGCTACAAGTAAATTAATATCTAATTATGCACGTCTACCTTCATTGTAAAAACAAAAAATCAGACTAAAATTAGAGTATGAATAAAACATAAGCAAATTAAACTTAGAAAAATAAGAATGACACATAATGGTCCATCCATGACATTTAGGTTGAAAACTTAAGACCAAAAACTCTTTCACGAAATTCAACCAAGTAATTCTCAAATAACTTCAATTAACCATTATCGAGATAGTTCATCCCATTTCTTTACACTAAAAGAAAATTTGATGTTATGTGTGACCAAAATCTGTTGGTAATGCATTAAATTCTTTGGTAAATCAAAATTACCAATAGATTATCGATGACAAAAAATTCATTGATAAAATTCTCATCGATAAATTTTACTGATGGAATAAGAATCCGTCGGAAATTATCGACAAAAACATTTGTTGGTTATTAGCAACAAAAAAATTCATCAATAAAATTTGTCGATAATTACCAAAAAAAAAAAATTCCCTATAACTTCTTTAATTTTCTTCCAACTCATGCCTTTGCCAACAACATCAATCACAACTTCTCAATCATTCCCTACCAATTTAGTTCATCTTCGTAACCAAACACTTCATCCCCAATCCATTTTCATCATTCAATCACACTTCACTCTCCAATAGAAATAACTCATTTACATGCCAAATTTATCTTGGGTTTTCGAATGGAGGAGAAATGTGTTTGGGAAAACAATGGTTCTGACAACGCTGGTGATTTCCTTTGACACATCCAGTGACAAGGTGGTGTAGTGGGGGAGTACCAACAATTATGGATCTGATTGACGATTACCAATGCTAATGTCAACCATGACAGTGACAACGAAAAGCTGCGTCACTTAAATTGGTGGATAGGTCACTTAAATAATGCTCCCATATTTGAGCCAAAAATGTCGAGAAGGTGGATTCAGACACTGAAAAATTAGTTATAATTTGTTGTAAGGTAAATAGCCTCATACCATAAAATTCTATAAAGACAAAGATATTGTAAAAGATAGATGAACCAGTGTAACCAAGTTGTCTCATACCACCAAATACTTCAACTATCAAACCATTTACTATATGAGACAATTTAAGAATTTTATAAAGATTTTCTTGTTGAATCAATTTTTCTTATGCCTTATTGGTGAGTTTAGACAAGGCAGATTAATAGAGTAATTCATTTATTTGTAGAATTTGAAATTCTTTCAAGAAAAATAATATGTTTGGATGAGGAAATTAAAAAAAAATTGAAATTGAGAAATTTTAAGAAAGTATTTCAAATAACTAAAATAGTAGAATTATAAATTCACTCAAAAAAGAAGGAAATTGAGATTTCCCAAGTTGTGAAATCGTGGTTAGGACAAAAAAAGTCCACAAGTCCAAAAAATTGAGTTGGGACAAACAGAAGGTCGAGACGAGTCGATTCGGGTCAAAGGTCGAGTTATGTCGAAGGTCAAGCCAGGTCAAATCAGGCCAAAGGTCAAGTCGGGTTGGCCCAGGTCAAGCTGAAGGTTAAGTCAGGTCAAAGGTTGACTTGAACCAAAAGTCAAGACGAGTCGTATCGAATTAAAAGTGGAGTTAAGTTAGACTCAAAAATAGAGTTGTGTTCGCCATAAAATAGAAATTAATATATTTTATCCAAACAAAAAATATTGAAATTTAAAATATTTTAATTACTTCATTGAAACTAATTATTTAATAAATGAAGAGATTACAATTACACATAATTCAATTACTAAGTATTTCAATTTCGTAGAAATGTTAAAATCCCGTTCCAACATATAGGATAAATAATCGGTTGAGTCGAGTACAAGAAGTTGATATATTTTAATTATAGTACAATAAGAAAAAAAGAACTTACAATTTTAGAACAAAAGCTTTAATTTTGTTAGTATTATTTAAAATCCATTAATAATTAGAGAATTGAACACATGTTTAATCTTTAATAACATGGTGACGTGTGTTATTAAAACAAAAACTCTATGAATTTTAAATTTACAAAACAAAAAATAAAGATTTCTTTAAAATTAATTTCATATATTGATATTATTTTTATTTTAATAAATACGTATGATAATTAATAAAATTAAAACCTTTATTCTAAAATTATAATTTTTTTCTTATTATACTAAAGGTAAAATATGTGAACAATTGAATCAAAATTTATTCTACTTTATGTTATATAATTAAAAAGCTTTTAAATTTGTAGTTGCACCATTATGAAATAAACATATATTTTCACGTAATTTGTTCGGATATTTCTTTAAATATAACATAGTTACGAATATTTTTGTTTTTGATGTATCCAATTAGATAATTTTTTCAAAAAAAATGATAAGTGAATATAACCTTATTCATTAATTCCTCTTCTCATATATATATATATATATATATATATATATATATATATATATATATATATATATATATATATAATTTGGTTGATTTGTTTTTGTGAAAATATGATCATCAAACCAATTTGAGATTGATAACTGTTTACAATTCTGGAAAAACTAATGTGACAGCTTCGGTGTCCGACATCTACAATTTAGTGATAAATGGAAATGTTTGACTCTCTACCTTTCACGTCAAACTCAATTAAGATTACGACTTTGTTTATTTCGGTAGATAAATTTGTTGATTTAGGTAGATAGATTTGTGGGAAAGAGAAGATGAATTTGATGAATTTAGAGAAAATTTTGTTTTTTTAAAAAAATTTAGAATTAAATGTGAGTGAATTTGAAAGTAAAGTTTGTGAGTGATATAATTGACGTGATAGATAAAAAATATTTTAGTATATAAAAAAATGAGATTACCATTTTACCCTATAATTAATAAGTAATATAAATTAATATTTGTATGCATTATAATTATTTTTAATTTTTTTATTTAATACTACACTTTAAAAAAATAAATTATAAAAATTAATAAAATAAATAAATTATTTAAAATTAGTGAAATACACGAATCTCACACACTTCTCATAAAAGCTATAAAATGGGAAAAAGAAGGATCATCTAGTAATTTTAATGTTCAGTGGCGCAGATCTTCTCTAATCTGCAAAAATGCATATTTAGCTCATTCTTCCAAATCCACACCCTCATCTCCATGCAAATTGGCTGAAACAAACAAAGATTCACTCGCTCTCACTCGCTTCTCAATAATAAATTTGTTGAAACGAACAGAGGTTAGGTGTTTTTTATTTTGAAAGACATGTTTAATTATTGGTAAAAAAAAACTACTAAAATGGCACAAGATAATTTTACTTCTTAAGGATATGTTTTTTTATATGATAAATTTATAGGAGAGTGTGAAGATGAATTTGTGTGAATTTGAATAGATGAATATGTGTGGTTTTTTAGTACATTTAAACATTAATATAAGTGGATTTGGAGATAAATTTTGTAAAAATTAATGAATAATTTGATTAATATAATAAATAAAAAAAATTGTGAAACTAGATAGAATTTGAAGTTTACCGCAAAATATCATTGATAGTAAAAGTAGAATGAAATGATAATTTGATGTGATAAAAATATTAAAGATAAATAATATGAATTGAATGAATTTTTTAAAAATTTTAATAAAATTAAAAAAACGCATACACACGACCCTGGTTATGTAATTAATGTAACACACAGTACCGATTACATATACAGTGCATACTCAGACATTACACTGCATCAGTTATGTAATGGGTACACACACATTCATTATCTTAGTTCACACACTCTTCCGTGCACAGTGCACAGACGTTCTGATACACACTCAATGATAATAGCGTAAAGCTCGTGTGATCTCATATGTCCAATTATTAAGCCGATGTATTATTCACCTTCTCATTTTCTTTTTTCTGTCACTTCACTGAGTTTTTCCCTTATAGATCAACATCACTCAGAATAAATAAAATAATGTTACACTGCAGAAGATATATCGAAACACGACAAATGTAAAAGATTATTGCGCAGAGACAAAAAAAATTGATACAATTTTATTTTATTTTAAAAAATTTAATATGTTTTTTATAACTTTAAATAAAATTTGATTTTTTTAAATTTAATTAAATTTAGTATCTTAATTTTAAAAATATGAGAATTTAATTATTTTAATAAAATTTTATTAAATTTATTTCATGTTTCTAATATATTTTAGAGTACTATTTAAATTTTTTTATCTTATTTAACATATTTTTATTTTAATATTGACAGAAAAAAATATTTAAAATATTAAAAAATTTGGTTTAAAAAATTTGGTTTAAAAAATTAAATTTATATATTTTTAAAATCGGAAGACTATATTAAACTAAATTTTCAGAAACTAATGTCTAACTTTTACTGAAAATTAAGAATTAATGACAAAAATTATATTTAATCCTTTCAAAAACAAATATAGAAAAATGATAAAAATTAAACCTTTTAAAAAATCAAATCATTCTAAAAACCGTGGATGAAGAAATCAAAGAAGAAAAAAAAACAAAAAAAGAATAAACACACTGTATCATGTTAAACAAAAAGGTCATACAATAATAAGAAAAAGGTTAAATTATACTTTTAGTCCCCATTTTCGTAGCAAAATTTGAATTTGGTCCCTCAATTAATTTTTATCTCAATCTGGTCTCTATTTTGGGAAATTTGATCCAATCAAGTCCTTTCCGTTAGTGGTGGAGTAACGGTGTTAAATGGGGTGCCACGTGTCAGCTTCTGGATTTTTTGAATTTTTTTATTTTATTTTTGATTTTTTTTTTATTTTTTATTAATTTTTTTAAATTTTTTTAAAAAATTAAAATTTTGCCACGTGTCAAGCAG
>Ga0214543_1005921_pt1 | contig 22143 bp, 15 predicted proteins | sample CNSS2metaG_FD_160094 | JGI IMG/M metagenome (GOLD analysis project Ga0214543, IMG submission 160094) | Root nodule microbial communities from cowpea collected in UCLA plant growth center, Los Angeles, California, USA - CNSS2 | ecosystem: Host-associated > Plants > Roots > Nodule | place: USA... | reverse complement strand
AAAAAAGAAAATGAGATAAAGTTTGTGAATGAGAAAAAGATTAGAAAGAACCTCGGTTAAGGAATATAGAGCGTTGTTCTTAGGGAGAAAAAAAAAAAAAAATTAATTAACCAACGATTTTTACCAAAAGGTTATCATTAAAATATATATGATTTGAATTTTTCTTGCACAAGCTCATAGGTGTTTAAAATGAATCTTATTGTTGTACTTAAAGTCTTTGGAAAATCCATAGCGAAACATTCGTGTGCGTGTGTCTTTTTATATTATAGTTAAGAGTTTATTTACAGAAAAAAGAAATGTTACCATCTACTTTTTTTCTCATTATTTTTATTTTATTTTCTCTTTATTGAATACTAATATCTTCGTATTTTCATTAAATAAGGGTGATTTTGTATAATTTAAAAAAATCATCCAAGATATTTAACAACAATAATACTTAAATCAAATTTATATAAAGAATACACATAATAAACTTCAAATGTAATTCGGTATAATAAAATTTATTTGTAAAACAATTGTATCTATTTATATATATTATAAATTGAACGTAGAAAAATATTTTTCGTTATAAAAGGTATAAGATTTCATTAGGGAGAACAAATACCAATTAGACATAAGCTTAACCACATAAGGTATTAAGATTACTCTTAACTCAAAACGTTAAGATAATGAATTTATAGGCCTTGATCCATATATGATGCTCAATTTTCTCATTTTTACTTAATGTAAAATTAGACTCATACTTAGATTCTTTAACGATCTCTCAGATTTTCTCATTTTTACTGATTGAGTTGGATTTCCGACATATGATCCAATAATAAAAGAAATCATAAACTTTTCTATAATTTTCTGTTGCTGCTCAGTACACACTATTATTCTTTCCTCTTTCTTCTTTTCATACTAATTAATCAAATTTTACTAGGCCCACACGCAATCTCTCACATTATTCTTCGTTCCATTTCAAAAACCTTATTTTCATTGAAATTGACACATCATTTCACTCCAACGAGTATATATTCTTTCGCCATTTCAGACCGCATTTGGTTTAGTTTCTTAACATGAAAACCAAGTTGGAATATAAAAGAAGAGTGCCAACAACGATACTAAACAACAAGCTGTGGGACCCAAACAAGACCAGTGTAACGCAGTTGGCGGTAGTTTTTTTTAATGATTAAATTTCAATAATTTTCTTTTATAATTTTAGGTGATATTTTTTAAATTATTTTTTCATATTTTAAAATTACTTGCTGAAAAAAAAATTAACAAAATATCATTGTGAAAGAGAATAGTAGTTTCCATGTCCACTCTTGGTTTTTTCAGCACAGACAAATAAGTGTGCACTTCACTAATGATCTGTTTGATTAAGGAAAATAGGTGTTGCCCCTTTCGACACGCGTTCACGCAATCTTAGCCAGCAACTACCAAGTAACCAACCTTGTACAAATTATAAGAATGTTTTGGTTTTGGTCTTTCAATTCTTAATTGCAAAGGAAAAACAAGGGTAGTTATGCCACTCTCCGCGTAATAGCAACATAACATGCACCTTCCTCACACATTCCCACTCATATATGTTATGTCTATATATTTAAGAGTGTAGTGTAGTGTCTTCAAATTCTCACAGTAAAGCAACCTACGATGAAGAGAGGCAGAGAAGAGGGTGAATTAGACAACATGGCTAAGTGTTTGATGCTATTGACGAAAGTTGGTGAGAGTGATGCGAAAACAAAACATCAAGTTGGTGAAATGGGTGATTTCAAGTGCAAAACTTGCAATAGAAGGTTTTCTTCTTTTCAAGCACTTGGTGGTCACAGAGCAAGTCACAATAAACCAAAGCTCATGATCACAGATCTTTCTTGCCATCACCAGTTACCTAGTCCAACCACGAAACAACAATCTAGGATGCACCCATGTCCCATTTGTGGCCTTCAGTTTGCCATTGGACAAGCCTTGGGAGGGCACATGAGAAAGCATAGAACTGCCATTAATCATGGTTTGTTCAATAATCGTAGAGATTCGGGTTCTTTGTCCATTCTCAAGAAATCTAAAGATGGTGGAAGGTTGAATCTGTGTTTGGACTTGAACTTGATGCCATTAGAGGATGATGATCTTAAGCTCAATCTCAGAACACCCGTTCTCGATTGTTTCATTTGATCGAAAATTTTGTACTTAACCAGATTCTTTTTTTTTTTGCCTTACACAGTTATTGTGTATTTTTTTCGTAATTTTATTATCTAGCGTATGAACCTACTTGTAGTATTGTATCGTGTTTATATGAAATTTATTAGTTCTCAATTATGCAGATTGTCTCTGAGAGTGTGTCCCAAACACGTAATCTTTTTTGCCTGAGAGATGTTATTGTTAAGCTTTATCCGAACAATGTCTTGTAATCCAATCACTCACAGTTCTTTTATTTTTAAAAGAATATTCTTATTTGTAATTAAGCCATGTTAAAGATACTACATACAAATAAATAAGACTATTTGATAGTACATAACTATTCATATCTTTCATGATATATAAAAGGGTACAAATTTCATCTTCTAAGTGGTTTTGTTTTCTAGAATTAAATTAGAGTTAAAATTCATATCTTAACATAGTATTAAAGTTAACATAGCATTAAAGTTATGGGTTAGAGTCTACCATAATTTTGTTGTTTGTTGTTTATTGATCCTATTGAGCTAGTATTGGATCACTCATCAATAATTAATCTCACATTTGAGATGTATATATCTTAAATGATCTTAAAAATTTTATATTAACTAGAGATAAAACGATTTCATAATATATAAGTGGGTGTAAATCGCACATCACGGATTAAACTGACTTAAAAGTTCACTTTTTTTTTTCTTTTAAAAAATAGAGGGTTTGGGAAATGAATTTAAAAATCGAAAAATATTGATGGACTTATTTAATTGAATTTTAGAAATATAATAATATTTTATGAAATGTAAAATATGAAGGAATAAAGTCTGAATACACTAGTCAAAAGTATTACTCCTTGATAAGGAGTAAAATTGTATTGTTATTATACTGTTATTACACCAAAGCAGTCTTTTTTTGTCCACAAGAGACCATAGATTACTACAAATACTATCAGTGTGATTATAACATAACAGGTACATAATTTCTGTGTGTCCAGCATTTTTTTTTATAATTATAAATAACAATTAATACAAATAAAAATTAATTAACACAATAATCATGAAAAAATGAAGATTTAAATAGTAAGAATAATATTTATGCTAAAAAATGGTTACAAAAATAATTCCTCTATTAGTGATAGATACTAAAAAGTATTTAGAAAACAATTAAGAGATTTTTCTATTAGCGGTCTAATACATCCTTATTTTAATAATTTGTTTTTAATTTGAGTATAGTTTGTATCATGTTTTAGGTATCATCATATATTTTTCCACAATGTGGTTTGAAAAACATTTCTGAACACTATTCACCCCCAAATATATAAGCAATATCTAATAGAATTATCCTCTTTTTCAACGGTCCAGGAAGAGAAGAAAAAAAGTGAGATAATATGAGATGAAAAAAGTTACAAAAAGAAAATAGTGTTTTAGATATATTATTAAAATATATCATTTTGTGTTCATGTATATAATTCTTGTGGTATTTTAAAGTTGATGATTCTGCATCCAATCCTAAGTGTGTAAACATTCGTAATTTTGGTTTATAAAACTGTGAAATGTTATTATCATAGTAATAACTGAAATTAAAAGAAAAAATTGAATTTAATTAGTCAACCTCAACCCCTTACTTGGAAACTTGTGCATTCTTTATGCATTGATTCGAGGGGAGATTATATAAGGAATTAATATATTATATTCAATCCAAAATTTAATATAATTAAATTGTGATTAATTTTCTTTGTATATTATTCTTTTCTATCTAATATGAAAGTTTTAATTTAAACTTGAATTTCTAATAACAAATTTTGACATGCTGTTGTGAGAGTAACAAATAATATGTTGCATTATATATCTACAAGGTTAATGAATGATTAATAGAAAAGACTAACTAATAAAATTAATTTTAAAAAACTATTTATTGTTTTTCTAATTTCAAAATCTCGAAACTTTTGGGTAAAATAAAAGTTTATTAATTTCATCTATGCTCACTTATACATAAGATGTGTCACTAAATTCTGAACAAATAAAAAAATTAGGACGGATTGATATATATATATATATATATATATATATATATATATATATATATATATATATATAAAATAAAAAATAAAAAAAAAAAAAAAAAAAAAAAAATTATATATATATATATATATATATATATATATATATATATATATATATATATATATATAATACCGACAATGGAAGAGAAAGAAAAATGCGTAAAAGTTCAATCTAAGAGGATCGATTCCCCTCCTGTAATAAATTTAGGTCATCAACTAACTGTTCTTGAACCACAATAATGTTATTCCGCTTGAAGTTTGAACCACCAACCTTTATCCAACTAATTGGACTTTTATTCACATTTTACGGAAAGGACTCTTGGGAATCAGAATAAGGCTACGTTTGTAGTTCTTTCTTTCTGCACCCCGTCAAATTTCTCTTTGCATCCCATCATTGTGGATTTTATTTTCTAGAACACACTAAATCAATTATAGAAACATTTTTTCAGAAGACATTCTTTTCTGGAAGACATTAACCCACTTCTACTCCAGATAAAAATTTTCTGAAGCTTTGATGAATGGAGTGCAGGAAGAAACAGCCTTCTTGTTATCTTCCACCTGCCATTTTAGATAGTTTACTTAAGAGATCTAGCCTGGGTACCATACACTCTATGTCTGTCTCTATTATTCATACTTAAACCAAAAAAATGGAAAGCTCTTCCAACTTGTTGAAAATTACTTAGTTTCTGTCATGAAGATATCAATATACAAGCAAAATTTCTCTGTTGATCTGACAAACTAAAAAAAGTGTTCTGACAGGGTACTCGTGGTTTTAAGAAAAATACCCTTTCTATAAAACATAAATTATTGTGTTGCTAATAGAATAATTTTTTTTTTTACAATACAAAACAAAGAAATATTCTTATACTTGGTATCTTTTTCTATAAATTGCTTGTTTGATGACAAATATATCGGTGATCACGTGATGGATAAAAAAAATAATAATAAGTCAAAAATGGAGGAAACTCTTATGTAGCAAATTATCGATGACCTTCCCTTTAGTTTTCATAAATTAGTTCGGCATAATTTGTATTCATGGAATACAGAATTTTGTTATATTGACAAGTACCTAAAATATAAATGAGCAAGAAAATATTTTCTTAGTAATATTTAACATGAAATAACTGGTATAATTACTTAAACTAGGAATTGTGTCAATATAATTTATTACGTTTTAAAGAATATAAATGCAATTAACCATTCAAAATATCAACGATCAGTGGATTTGTGGCCCAACCAAACACAAGGCGCAAAGACAATCATATCTAGCTTTGAATTAATATATAATAACATCTAGGAAAGAAACTATAAAAGAATGACAGCGTGAAATGCAAAGCACGAATCATCATCAATTTATCATCATACATGTATTTTCCTCCTTCCTTCTTGTTCTTGGACAATAACGCTGTCTCCTCAACCACAGCAAGCTGACTTTTGTGCAACTTCCCCAGCCGTTGCCTGATCCTGTTGGTTGATTTTAATTCCTGCTGGCTGCAATGAAAATATAGCGACACATTCAACATGATGGAGAAAAATATATCAATATAAATATATTTTTCCTTGAATTCAAGGAATAACATATTCAAGTACCTCTGCCTTAGAGTCAGTGTCAGCAAGCCTTTGTTTTATATCCTTTGCAATCGAGAAGAAAACTTCCTCCACGTTTAGATTTGTCTTTGCACTCTGGAATAGAATTTTTTTTTTCAGTAGGTGATAGTAACAAAAGCTAAGGAAGTTTCCACATTTTAATGTATGCAACACTTACTGTTTCAAAGAATTTGATTCCATACTCATCGGCCAGTGCTTGTCCCTTGGAGGTAGGCACAGCCTAGAAATAAAAGCAGACATGTATGAATCCAAAAATCTAATATTTGACAAATATTAGAGTGGACAGGAAGATGTTACTCATACTAATGGCGTCAATAAGAAGTCGATCTCTTATGCGCTCAACCTCAAACAAAAATGTTTTATTCACTATTGGTCTTAGACGCGGTTCCTCTCACACCATGAAACATGTTTGTTAAAACTTTTGGATTCGCGAACAGATGATCAGATGAGCAGACACCAGCTTAAAATAAAAGCGGTTTCAAAAGCAAATGGTTAAATATGCAAAGATGATTGGCGTGTGGGTTAAATCTCAAACAAACATGCTGCATTATAGAACCAACTCTTGCATAGTAGTGAGAAAAATGTATATTTTAAGACAAGGATAGGTCATTTCTTTAGTTCCGTTGAGTTGGATCTGATCAAAATAGGTGCATGTGCATCGAAGTTCCTAAATAACTGAAAGAGAAAGGTCCCAGATGTTTGCGTACCCTTTTGCTTTCATCCATGTCGGCTTTGTTCCCCACAAGTATCTTGTTAACATTGTCTGAGGCATGCTGCTCAATGTTACGAATCCAATTCCTGATATCTGAAATTGGTATAAGCTGGGTCATATTCCATGAGAATGAGAAACCCTTTGAAGAGAAAAAGACACCAAATTTTAAACCAAAAAACAGGAGGAAACTTACTGTTAAACGAAGATTCATCTGTAACGTCATACACTAGCAATATGCCCATAGCACCACGATAGTAAGCTGAAAAAATAGGAAATTCAACAAAGGGTTGGCACATTATAAACTACTTGACAGATACTCAAGCTGGCATAAACAATGGAAATCAAGGATAAACGAAATCTAGAGTTACAGCAATGAAACAGTACCCATTGAAATGGATGTGGAATTTAACACATCCGACAGAAAAGCTGGAAGGGTACCCCAGAATCACATATTCACATTAATCACTGATACTCACAGGGACACCTTCCTAAAAACTATTTTACTGGTATGTTTTACATGGTTGCCAATCGAGAAACTGGAATCCAAACAGCAAGAAAAGACTGTTTTATTTTACGACTTGGGCATGAGATAAATCTGCCTATTTATGGTTTTGTAGCCAATCCCAGGCTCGGTCATGGAAGACGGTCGAGTTAGATCACTCACAACAGAGTTTTGCTCATGCTAGGTCATTTCCCAGATCTAATGCATTGCGTGGCTGAAGTCATCCAGATTGAAATGAACAAAGACTCTCACATTTTTCTAGACAGATGCGGTAGAGAAACTGGTTCAAAAGTGCTTGATATGGTTTGCTACCAGCATTGTTACTATTATTTCGACAAATAAGTCTACAGAGATGGTGGACACCATGACTTGAAGTTTGACTAACATCAAAATGCATACGAGAAATCAATCAAATGTGTTGGAGAAGAAGCTGCGTGAGTTATATGCTACAGGATTTAAACTGTCAAAAGGTTTTAGGTCTAAAAGATAAGAAATCGGTGGTGGGATCCAAACAAACAAAAGTATACGCTTTAAAGCCTTACGCGAGTGCAATAACTTTGAAAAGTGGAAAAGGTATCAAAACTATACAAATCTGGAAAGAGAAGCTGTGAATGAAGCACGATCTAAAGCTTTTGAAGTGATTCATGAAGATTTTAGGACAAAATATGGAGAACATAAGACCTATAAGCTTGTCAAAAATAAAGGAAAACAAGAGATTTGTATCGTGAGATGTATCAAGGATGAAAAGGAGAAAGTTTAATCATAGATCAGAATATCAAAAAGAGGGGAGAGAATTAGCTTTTCAATGATAGAATCACCTCATAATAAAGGACTAAAAATCCAAAAGGAGAGACATAATTTGGCTTATTATCAAATTCTTATGATTGGAAAGACAAAAATGTTTCTTAAGAAGATGAATAGTGGTAAAGTTGTTGACTAGAGGATAGGCCCTATTATGTTAGAAAGTGTGTACGAGAACAACATTTAAGTCATTGGGTTATTTAATGAATGAGAGTGTAAGGTATACGAAAATGAAACATGAGTGGAGGAAGCACTTTGATTCCTATACTTAAGAACGGGATATATATTTTAAGAGTTGTATTACCCAAAATTTACTTAAATATAAAACTTTTTACTCATACTATGAAATTACGAAAGAAGGTGATCAGGCATAGACAAATTAATAAAAGAGACTATGGAAATTTACAACTTAAGACTAAATATCTTTTTATGAGAGTTGATGGAAAGATATTGAAGCAAAGGAAAAACTTACGTATGACTTTTATAAACTTAGAAAAAGTTTACCGTTGATCAAGAGAAGTGTTGTGATAGAGTTTAGAAAAGGAAGACGTTTGCATGACTTATATCCAAACTATACGAGACATCTATAATGAGGTGACACTAAGGACTTCCCTACAGGGTAAGATTACACACAGGTTGAGCCTTAAATCCTTTAGTTATATGATTGTTTCTTTGATATTCTTACCAAGAAGACAAAGTTTTGATTGAGAAATTAAGGAAAACAGTACTTTAAACGTGAGCTTTTGTTACAAGCTTTTGACACGCTGCATTTATTTAAGTAGGCACAAGATAGAGTATATATGCATAATGATTTTAGTAAGATATGGAGAATATGACTTCGAAGTAAAAGAGAGATGTAATACCAGAGGTATCTATGTTTAAATATCTAGGATCAGTACATCAACATGATTACGAAATTAATGAAGATGTCGCCCACAAGATATAAGCGGTATGATCAATTGGAGAAAAAGATTGAGGGTTATTATTTATAGCAAAGTATCTACCGACCTCAGACAAGTTTTACAGATTCCGTATAATTTATGGATAGTTTATGTTAAACTTCAAAAGGAGAACAAGAAAAAAATGTGAGAGTATCAAAATGAGAATGTTAAGATGGATGTGTAGTATGTCAATAAAGGATAATATGAAATGATTGCACCGGTCAAGGAAAAGATGGCACAAAATTGGTTAAGGTGATTTAAACATTCGTAGAAGCACCAATAAAGTGAGTAGATTCCATGTTTATAGTTTGTGGAAAGGAAGAGAGGGAGACCAAGAAGGACACTGGAGAAAATTGTTAAGGGAGATCTCATGGTAAATAATATATCTGAACATTTGGCCTTTAAGCATATTGAATGGTGTCGCGTGGATCCATGTAACTAACTTCAATTAGTGGAATAAGACTTTTGTGTTATTAGGCATGTGATATTTTGGGCTAAATTGTTGGTTTAAGAATTATCTTAGAATTTGAACTTGAACTTCCCATTATAGCCAGTCCCATCCTTTTTGGGATTTGGCTTTAAACAAATGAGGAGGGGAGAAAAACAACAATTGAAATTATAATAAAATGCGTGCCCATGTATAACAGAATAACAACAGTAGTAGTTGTTAAAATCTTAACTATTGATTTTTTTAATCGTCAGTATAAAAACAATCTAACTCCTAAACTGCACTATCCTTAAAATGGTTGGGGTTCTTTACTTTTCAATGACACTAGTACCTATAATCTATAAGGATCATAAATCTTACCGGTTGTAATTGTCCGGAACCGCTCCTGACCAGCAGTATCCCAAATTTGGAGCTTGATCCGTTTTCCATCCTGCTCAATGGTTCTTATCTTAAAATCAATGCTGCATCGGGAGGGTAGACCTAGTGATGTTAAGGAAACTTCTGGCACACAAGATTCTGCAATTTTAGTCCGAAATTGTGAAAACTCACCCTATGGTTGTGATGAAACTAGTTGTGAAAGAACCATCCGAGAATCGTAGAAGAAGGCAACTCTTTCCCACACCTGAAACCAATAACAGAAAAGGGTTCGTGAGAAAAAAAAATTAAGGAATTTGTACACAGTGCACCTCTCTTGGAATTTCTATGGCCACAGTATTTTTCATTTATTTTTGCAATTACTTTTATTCTATTCATTCATTCTCTGACAAACTAAACAGGGAGGGTGGAAGGATCTATATCTATTGCATATATAACGCAGAAAGCAATCAAGGCACAGGAAAAAAGTTCGTGTGAAACGCTGACTGAAGTCATATCGCTTCGTTCATGAGGAGCAAGCAGATTAAAAGTGTGCACAAAAACAAAGCTCAAAAGCAACTTCCGATACCACGCTTTCGGTCTGTTCTTTTTATTCCACTAAATAACCACTCAAAAAAAGAAAAAAATCTCTCAAGAAGCTGCGAAAAAAAAAAGGCTACTATGCTGTAGAATAACCCAAACACGCGTCCAAATTTAGTACATGTTGCAATGAAACAAATAATTAACAAGGTACAGAGAGGCCTGACTACATACAATAATAAAGAGAATTTGTTCAACAAATGCATACCACGATCAGACGAAATTTGCAATTCAACATCGTGAACGTACAGCAGTAACAGAAACAATGATTCAAACACTCGCACAAGCTAGATCACGAAAAGATTCAATCTCTAAAATTAAATACACTATCATGAAAATCAAATTGAACAAATCCAGATAAAAAAAAAAGGTTACACAGAGAATCACCTCATTTGTTCGCAGAGAATTGCAACGTTATTTATGTTTTCTCATTACCAAAAGAAACACCGAAAAATATCGAGAAATAATAAAGAGAAAAAACGAAAAACAAGAGGCGAGAGGGTGAGCAACCTACCACTATCGCCGATCAAGAGAAGCTTTATGAGATAATCGTAGTCCGCACGAGCCCTTGCCGGTGGAGCCGCCATCAACTTCGATCGATGAATCTCTCACGATTTCAAAACTATAGTTCGTATTCCCAAGTATCTGCATTCAATCCCAAAATAAAATTGAAGAAAAATGAAAAAATAATGAGAGATAAAAAATGAAAATGAAATGCATGGAGAGAGAGAAAGAGTACCAGATCCGAAATGGAAAGGAAAATGGGAGGGAGAGGGATCTCCAAAGTTCAACGGAAGGACCGCGGAGATTTTTAGAGAGAGAAAGAAAGAAGAAGAGCGATGTTTAATTTTGTTGTTTTTATTTTATAACAAAAAGTTTCGGAATTTTTTATTGACCAGAACACAGGGATTAGGATACAACCTTCAACTTCGGAGCCTTCCCCGACTATAGTGGCACCCAATTTTTTATTGTAATTTTTTTTTTATTATGTATAACAAATACATAATTCACAACTATTATATATAAGTTGAATCAAATATTTTAATTAACTTCAAATGGCCCACCATGGCTTAGTTATAAAAAATAACATTTTTAACATGAATTATTTTATTGAGTACATTTCATTACTCATTGAATAAATAAATAACTAAATACACTTAAAAAAGAAGGCCCGGTGAGAACAGCTGCAAGATTCTGAAGACAAAAAAGCCAACTACAAAGGTTTGTATTTTGTAATTTTCAAATAGCATGAAATTTAATTTATATTCCAAATTTGTCCAATTAAAAAATGTTAAAGATGTTGGGTATAGGTGGCGTTAAATGACTTGCTTTGTTCTGTGCCTTAGCATTGCCAGCTACTCTTAGAATATCTATGTTAACCGTTAATTAACTGTCAACAGCTTTATATTAATTTCTTATTAAAAAACCAAAGCCAAATATAAATAAACAATATATGTTTTATAGTTTTTTTATTTAATCTCAAAGCACGAACTTTTTTAATTAATTTTTATGCTACAGATATGAAGACCAAGAAAGCACAGGTCATATGAAAATTGACATTCTCTAATTTCTTATCCTCAATTAAAATGTATTATGATGCATAAAAATAATCTCATATATATTATCTAGTTGTCAAGCTTGTTTTATAAGTATCTTTCTTAAAGATAAAGTAATAACAAGAAAAAATACTCGTAATAATGCCGTTAAATTTGAGTCTTTTTTATTTTTCAAAGCATCGAAACTTTTATGAATAAAAAAATTGCAAGATTCAAATTAATATCAAAATATGCAATATTTTAAACACCTTAATTGTAAATATCATTGAGAGTTAAATATTTTTTTTATCTCATTAAAAATTAGTCTAACTCAATCTTTTAATGTTAGACAAGTATGAGTGAATTTAATTATTTTAATTAAAATTTATTAAATTTATTTGATATTTTTAACGTGTTTCATTATGATATTTGACTTTATTTATATTATTTGACATATTTTCGTTTCAATATTAGTTGAGAAATATATTTAAAACGTCAAATAAACTCAGCAAAATTTGGTTTAAATGTTTAAATTTACACATTTATAAGAATAAGAGACTAACTTAATTTAATTTTTTTAAAATAAACTAATTTTAAATTTTACTAAAAAAACAAAAAATTAAAAAGATATTTAATCTTATCAACAATTGTTGTGCATAATCGAACACAAAAGAAGTATAACTAGCAGATATGGTTTGAACAAATGTTTACATGAATAATTATAGGAGAGGAAGAGAAGTTAAATGAGTTTTTTCTTAAAGTTATTTTATTAAAGAATATTCATGCACGTTCTTTAAACAAAATTAAATCATGCATAATTTTAGTTTTTACTTAAAAAAAAAAACTCATTATTTTTTTTTGTCTTAAATAATGTTTTTTTTTTCTGAAAATAAAAAACCTTGGAAATGGATCTGAATATGTCCATGCAAAATGATATTTCCAGCAACGAAAGTGAAATCTAACGCTAAATTTAAGTTATATATACTGTTATAAAGATTGGTTCACTCTGACCGTATCAATAATGTCTGACAGACATTTAAAATAACAATGACCATGTCAAGTTTAATACCATTTTTTGTCAATTGCATTTTAAGAAAACAGAGTTTTACTGGGTCAAGTTTTTCAAGACATGAGATTTGAAAATATCTTCTGGAACTCTGACAAATTATGCTATCACTAAAATATTAATAGTGTTATTATAGTTTAAAATAAAATAAATTTGAAAGGGTAGTTAACATAAGTCATATTTTGATTATTTTGATTTTGTTCCTAGAAGTTACACAAGAGAGCTAACAATGAAATGAATTTAAATTGTTTTTAGTTTCTACTCTAAATTATATGAATCTGTGTTGAAATTTTATGAAAGTAATGAAAATTAATTAATTAAAAAAAAATGGATGCGAACGAATTGTCACGATACTCAGTCTTAGAATTAAATATTTGGAATAATAACATGGATGAAACGTATTTCATCACTTCTAATCAAATTAAATTTCATGTAGACATTATGACTTATTACAGAGATCAATTTAATAAAAACTGAGAACAATTAAACTATTTATTACTTAAACTAAGATAATTTGTAGAACAAAATTTAAGTTGACATTTTGCAATGATGGAATAAATTAAAACCATTTTTATACTTAAAAAAGAATTAAATCGATAGATTTCATTCGTATATATATTAACATTACTCCAATTTTGCATGAAAATAACTGTTATAAATATAATAATCAAAAATGTTATACTATTTAAGTATTTGTCATCATTGATCATGTTAGTCTTAATATGTTTTGACTTTTTATTGATTCCGTTTATATATAAATAATGTGGTACATGTAAATATTGATATTTCATGAGTTACACCTGATTATGCTGTGTAGATATGTCAATTTTAACTATTGTGTAAGGATTAAATGATATAATTGTATTCAATATCTCAAGAGCAATTTTTTATTTCATGGTCTAACATGGGTTATCTGTTTTTTCTTTTTCGTTATTATTAAAATAACTCCCACATGATGGTATTTTAGATATTTATTATACTATTAGTTTTGCTAACTAAGTTTAAATTTTATTTTCTAATTTTGCAGTTGATTATTTTAGTAAATGGAAATATAAATGAGTTGAATTAGGACACATTTCATTATTTTTCTTGGTTGACTCTTATTTCAAATATAAAATATAGATTTTATTTATTTATTTCATTTTAAATTAAACTTTTAGTTAACTAGTTTTAAGAAGTCGATCCAATATTAAAATTGATTTAAAGTGTACATAGTAAAGGCATTTAAATATGTGAGAACATTTCATCTTTAAATTGATTGACATCTTTCAAAAAATTTACTCCAAATTTGATAACTAATTTTATTACCTTTTTATTAAACAATACAATTTATATTTTACATTTTAATTAAATATTTTATTGTTAAAAGCTGCTGTAATATAACTTATTTTTTTAAATGATAATGTAAAAAAATAGTTATTGGCTCGTGTAAGTATTCATTCTTTTTTGTTCACCTTTTATAATTCTAATTTTATCTTTTAAAATATAGTTATTTGTTAAATTTTTAAAAACTAACATTATTCCAATTAATATGTTTAGCTTTAATTGTATTGTATTCATAATATTAATGCATCATTTGAATTCCAAAGATATTTAAAAGCTATACATAACAATGATGGTTATTTTTTATTATTCACTCTTTATTATTCTTTATTTCTTTTATTTTTTTATAGACTAACAATGATGATTAATTTTCCATCATAATTATCAGGATGATGGATAATTAAGAGAGTAATAGAAACTGAATTTACTCCAGAATTTTTTTAAAATAATTTAAAACATAACACAAGTTTATGTAGAGCAATCAATTAATTATTGAAGAAATCACTCGTATATGCAAGGAGAAAATATTTAATAATTCTCTTATAAAAAATTATTAATTTAATTTAATTTTAAATATTTTTAATTAAGTTTGTTTTAATTATATGAATATTATAAATTAATTCTATAATTATTATAAAAATATGAGCTACATTTTTTTTTTTCATTGAAAACATGTTAAGAGTGCGATGATCAGCATAATTTATGATCACAAGAAGCACAATCTCAAAGTTATCAGAAAATATATAAATTGATTTCGTTCTATAATCAATAAAACTAAATAAAAATACTCAATATTTTATATTAATCATAATAGTATTGTCTTGTTAACTATCACAATATTATTTGTATGTGAAATACAAAATTTCACTTCACATGATAAATAATATGATAACATTCACTTAACTCATAGTCAGATAATTAAAAAATAATAACAATAATGATTTAATTTAAAAATATAATTTTTTTAATTACTAATTAACATAAGAATTTAATTGAAAGACAGAAATCATGATTTGAAACCCAATTATATATTCTTTCAGAATTAATGAAGTAGTAAATATAACATAACATGGAGATGTGTAGAATACAAACATGGATGCGATGAACATTGAAATCCATAAGAAAGAATAGATGTGGTAGAGAATGGGGAGAAAACTCTTTGTATCGAGTTAGGGTTTTTCTTTCCTCCCTCTCTTTAACCAAATCCAGGCCCAAATCCTCACCATTGCTTCATTTCGTTTTTTCAGGATTATCTTTTTACGCTACACAGGAACAGCTGAAGAAGTTGTTCGCTCCGTTCGGAGAAGTTGCCAGTGGTGTGTTTTGCTTTGTTTGTGTTTGTGTTCTGCATTTTCTCTGTTTCCAATTTTGCTCCCTTTACCATTTTGCTCACCCCCCTTGTTCAATTGTGTTATTCAGTTAATCTCGTGGTCGATCCTAAAACTAAAAGGACCAAAGGGTATGGGTTTGTCTCCTACAACACTCAAATTGAAGCGGAAAAGGCTCTGAAAGCCATGAATGGCAGGGTAATTTTATCTCATCTGTATCCACTTTAATACGATGTTTGCTTACCAGTCACCATATTTGTATACTTGGATTGACTACATTTCTGGTGCAAGTGACTACGCACTGAAGGTGTTTATTAAAATGCCTGATTGATTGCTGATTGGAAATATTAAAGATAGTGTTTCCATGAACTAGTTGTCTAGCTGTCTCAGTGTCCTTGTTGGCTTTTGTTGGTCAATGTAAACATTATTGTACTCCACATAAAGTTGTATTGAATGCCTTTTGACTACATTTATGTTTTAGGTAGGCTTGATGATTTTTTTTTTCTTGAAAGAAAAGAAAAAACTCGAGGCGGCTACTTGATTTGTTTCGCTAACTACTCCCATCCTTGTTATGACTTCCATTGAACACCCCTTGATTGTTTGAAAAATTATTAATTCCTGCTTTGAGTGTTTTTTGATACATGAGGAAAGTAATATTGTCTTCGACTTAATAATCTTCCTCAAGCTGTGGTAGAGTGAAACCACGAAGGGGAATGGAAGGAATTATGTTTTCTTTTCTGAGAATAAATATAATGTATTTCAACTCCTGTTAAATCTATATTTTTTATTTTTTGCCGATAAAAAAAAAAAAGTCATGTTAAATCATTGGGGTTAGGAAAGTGTGTCCATGCAGAAAATTATAATACAAATGCACTAGAGTATATTCATTGTGTATCTATCTTCTTCTGATCAACAGTCTGATCATTATTATTTAAAAAGAAAAATTGGAAGAAAGTTCTATAGTTATAATTCTCCTTGTCTGTTATTCATTCAGTAACATGAATTTTGCCAGTTATTGTTAGAGAGCATTCTCTTTCTCACACAATGAGGATCAAAGGAATGTGGACACACGTAATAATATCACATTAAGCTGAATGAGTTTTAACTGTCCAATCTCTTGATTGACTCATTTTATGATGCTTAAGTTTTCCTATAATTAAGATACATCCATCAAGTTTTGGAATGCGTCTAAAAAGTTCCTCCTCTCGTGATGTTAATTTCAGTTTTTTAACTGATCTTTCAACAGTTACGTACTAATTTTGCTCTCTTTCAGCATTAATGAGATTGAAATACTGATAATTTTATGTATCATGGTTATAATTCTAACTTGTATATTGTGTTTATAGTTTACACACTCTACTACTGTGCATGGAAAACTATGTTGTGTCTTCTTGTTGGAAATGTCCTGGGCATGTCAAATTTTTATTATAAATCCAATTGCTCCAGCATACATCCGTGGCTTACTGTAATTTGATAATTAATTGTCATGTTTGCACATGCACATCAAGATTGTATCATTTTTTGTTATCCAGATGGGTGAGAATTTCATGGATAGGACATGGAAATTCTTAAGCATGAACACATTTAGCCGTCTTGTTATATCTTTGATTTCTTTTTAGTTATCTCGCTTTCTTGATCTCATCACTGTACCCACTAATAAATGAATTTGTCATTCAAATGGATCTGACAATCAATTCATACTGCATTATGGATTTTTTTTTCTTTACTTCGCTATGTTATTCTCGTTTCCTGCGTGGCGCAGATTGTTGATGGAAGGCTGCTTTTGGTTGAACCTGCCGGCGAGAAATGAGCTGGGAAGACCCTGCCTCGTACACAGTGATCCATTCGTCCATGAACTAATATTTTGTGTTTTCATCGTACCTAGAGTAAAACTTGATAAATAGCCAAGGGTCCTCGTTTTTTTTTTATGTTCAGGGCTCCTCGGTTTCTTATTCTTTGATCTTCAAACAATGAACAGCATACATTGTGAGAAACACCAGTTACAAGTTTTGAGACATTGTGATATAAAAAAAGATTAGCACAACTGGATTTTGTGTTGTTTTCAAATTTAAAATTTGAAGGTAATGTCTAATTAGAAATATAAATAAACTCACTTGTAGTTCAGACATTAAATTCAATTTTTAAATTTGAAAACAATACAAGTTTTATTCCGTGTATTCTGATCTATTAAAAAATTCACTGTGTTTTTTATTATCTTTTTAATGTGTCAATTTGATCCTTTTCATCTCAAGCATAATAATGATCACTAAAAAAAAAACTTTTATGTGTAAGGAAACAACATTATGTGCATCTCAATAATAGGTGCAAAAATCAACCTTCATTCTCACTAAATTTGCAACTCATTTTTTTCAAACACTTCAAACTACAAAATGTCAATTGCCAACTCACAGTCCAAGCTTTTCATTAACAAATAGGCAAAACACGTGCACGTCAAAACTAACAGCTTTTCATTCAACTCACTAATACCCATACATTTTCTACTTCTCCTCAAATGCTTTCAGAATTATAGAACCATCACCTTAGACAGATCGAACAACATTAACATGAAAACTGCGATTATCCCTGATACAAAAAACAACCTAAAACTTCAAACATTTTCTATAATGTTTTAATGAATTTTAGAAGTTAACAATCATATTCCTTTTGTCTATTAATGAACGTGTCTCTTTCATCTTCAGTTTATAAAAGTCAATAAAAAATATATACTTAATGTCTTCGTCTTCCTTCAAAATGAGAAATGTATACATACATAATTAGGCTACAAATTTTAACGTTTGTAACATAAAATTCATAACTAAGGTAACTTACCATAAAATTTCTATAACCCCCAAAACCTCCGTCCGAGATTGTTGGCTATTCCTCAACTCTTCATCGTGCTTCACAGCCAAAAAAACACTTTTATTTTAGTTTATTCAAAAACTTATATGAGTATATTATTCAAATTCATAATATAGTGAATTTCTCATGATTTTTCCCATCCTGATATAGTCAAACTTCAATTCTATTTTTTTTAATCATTTTTTATTTTCATTATTTTTTGTGGTTTTATGTATTGATTTTTTTTTTCTTTTTAATTTTCTTTCTTAATGTATCTTACCTTAAATCATTAATATTCTCAAGAATTTGGAATTCAAGTCTAATCGAATGTTCCAAATGAAACTCATCTCAACTCCATAAATATAATTAGGTTGGACAAATCTATATAAAACATATGTTGTACTTTAGTCAAACGAGGGACATATCACATAATTTAAAAAGAAAAAAAAAAGTTGTTGTAATATACCCACTTTCTTTTATATATAAACTTTCTATACTTTTTATGTTAATATTCAATTAAAACATCACCAGATTATTATTATTACTACAGTTATTACCTTTTTATTATTATTATTAGAGCAATTATTCGATTGTAACATAATATTATTATTATTTTTGTGTTTATTGTATTGTAGTATACACTGAACATTTAATACAACTCATTTGTTTATCACTCTATTATTACTATCAAATTATTATATTTCATCACATGAAATCGTGTTCTTCAAATGAAACCTAAAATCTCACTTCAATAATTTGTACAATAAATGTTCACATTAAAAGATCAATTATTGAATTTTAATTTGTAATTCTAATTATGAACCTTTAGGTCGAAATAATATATATATATATATATATATATATATATATATATATATATATATTACCTCCCATTCATAAGATTTTATGTGATTTAAAATTGTCCCATCATATAACTTTTCTAAAAAGCATTAATATCAAAGGCCCACATTATAATTATAAAGATAACATTACATTTTTAACTATAAAGAAACTTTTTAGAAGCATGTAGGCATCCAACTTAATTATATTTTATAAGAATAATGATATTTTAATTCATTATTTTTATTAATTTTTAATCTATTATTTTTATCACTTTTAGATCATCACATCATATTATTAAAAAAAATTAAAATAAATGATTTAAGAATAATAAAAGTAGTGGGTAAAAAAAAATGGGTTAAAATATCATTTTCTATTTTATAAACCAATGAAACGACAGGAAATAAAAACAAAAAATCAAAGTAATCATGATTAATCATTTGAGCGATCGATTTACAAAAGAAAGCTTCACCATTTTAAAAGCAAACCAAGGTCCAATACAAAGTAGTAGCTTTTTTCATGATAGTTTTTTTTTTCCTGTATTTTAATAAATTCTTCCTCCACTCCATAAAAGAAAAATCATTTTTTGTCCTTCTTCAAATTATGTGATTTAAAAGTAAAAAATGAATTTAGAATTGTATAATTTAAAAACAAAAAATAACTTTTAAAAAATCGAAAAGTTTAAAAAATTTAGTTTCTGAATTGAAAAGTCATTTAATTTTTGAATTATATAATTAAAAAAATTATTTTTTTAAAAGAAAGAAAAAACTCTTAAACTGTACAATAAGAAATATTATACTTTACTTTCGAAAACAATTGTCTGATTGCACAATCTTCAAAGGATAAAAATGTAATTTCGGTATAATAGGAGTGTAAGGAAAATATACGGAAGTTCAGGACGAAATTGCCTTTCTTGGTAAAGAAAGTTTTTTGAAAATTTGAAAAAGCCCATAAATATGTTTTTCATTCCTAAGCCCCAATTTGGCAATTTCACTCTTTTATATAATAAACAATAAACGTTACTAAAATTTACCCCAAATCCATCGGTGTGGCTTGTTTAACGCAACATTTTCTGTTTGAAAATTAGTTTAAAATTTTTCATTAGATACTATACTTTAATATTTAACAAATTTTATGCTCAATTTTTATAAATACAAAAAACTGTTTTTTTAATGATTGTATTATCCGTAAAAATAAATTGTCAAATATTATTTTTAGCGTAAAAAAACATTTTTCTTTTCATTAAACTCCTTTGTCGTGCCGTGCCACGATGATCTTCACGGCCTGCAATTCAAGTTAGTTTCAGGCCAACTTATCATCAAACCATTAAACCAACCACAAATAATCAATCAAAAACAGATAAAGTTTTTTTTTTTTCTTTTTCTATTCTCACGACGCTTTCAAACTATTTCACACGCTAAGTTTAAAAAACAGTATTCAGAAAGGCATTTTCGTCATTAGACATGAACTTACGCAACGTGCGTCCACATCACCTTCTATTGTAGTCAAAGTCAAACGTTAGTTTAGTGCCACTCAGTAACTGACAAAAACAAAAAAACTTTGAGTGTTTCTTCTCTAAAATCCAAACCTATTTTCAGCGAAGACTTGTTCCAGACTTTTCCTGTCACTTCTCCATGATCATGTCTCTTCTTTGCTTCCATTCCCTTTTCCGGCAGGTGGTGTCCACGCTACCGTCGCGGCGGTTACTCAACGCCGTTACGTGGACACTTCTCTTAATCGTTACCGTGACGGTGGCATCGGTGGCTCCTGGGGTGGCTTTTCTGTTGGCGATATCTCCACCTTCGTCGTTCTCATCCAAACAACCTTGTAACGGTGTCGGTGGTGAGTTTGTGAGAATTCCTTTGGATTTTCCCACAGAGATTGTGTGTTTGCCCCAACATGCGGTTATGAGCAGGTCCAACCTAGATTTCTTCTTGCCAACGTTGTTCGCTGCTTTGGTTGTCGGTGCTTCAACTTGCCTCCTTCGTTCAGTGGCCTGCGCCTGATCAAGATAGCTATTTTCATGTACTCTTATCCCTGAATTCGTTTGCATGTTGTGGTTGATCAATTGGGGTTGTTCATATGCATTTACTAGAATTTTAGCCTATATGTTTTTCTTTCTCATGTTACATAGAGAATGACTAGAATAACTGCACTTCTAGATTGTGAAAGAAGTTCTTTCAATACAGAGTGAGATGGTGGTTTCCTTCACAATTCTCTCTTCATTTTTGTTTTTATTGGAGTTTCCTTTTCATTTAGTACTTGAATATGAATGTAGGGTAGGGAAATGTATGACAGAAACAACCAAATTACAGAGTCTGCATGACTAAGTTTATATATTTTTCCATTTTCCTTTCCTGTTGTTAAGTTAATGGTAGGGGGTGAAGATGCATCACATATTCCGTTTCTAGGATGAAGAGGGGATTTATGGCTGCTGCTACTTGGGGTACCCATTACATGTTCATGCCAAGTAGATTTTGACTAATATTTGTTTAGATTGAATATGGAGAGTGAAGAAGGGAGGAAAAGAACATAAAGAAAAAGTGAGTAAAAATGACGGAAAAATAAGAATGTTTAGATTAGAAATAAAAAGAATAAGATAAGTTTATTTATTGTTTTAATTAATATTAATTGTAATTATGATACTGTTTATCTTTGGTAATAAAAAATGATAAACATATTATTATAATTGTAAAAAAATATAAATAATTTTTACAATTTTATTATAGATATTTTTTCCGGTAACTTTTTTTTTATTATGAATAGTTATTTTAATTTAAAAATTAGTTAAACATAAAAAAAAAAATCACTCAAAGGATAAAATTATAAAATGAAAATTGAGATGAGGTGAGATGAAATGATGATGATATATAATATAACTATGATGAAATAAATATTAATACTAAAAAATATAATATAATCTATAACTATATATAAAGGGGATTCCCTCTTTTGTGTCCACATTTCATAATTCCAACTTTACCCTTTATAATTTAATTATTTATTAAATTTTTAAAAATTAATGGTTATTTGTATAAGT
>Ga0214543_1005918_pt1 | contig 22148 bp, 7 predicted proteins | sample CNSS2metaG_FD_160094 | JGI IMG/M metagenome (GOLD analysis project Ga0214543, IMG submission 160094) | Root nodule microbial communities from cowpea collected in UCLA plant growth center, Los Angeles, California, USA - CNSS2 | ecosystem: Host-associated > Plants > Roots > Nodule | place: USA... | reverse complement strand
AAACACACAATAAATAAATAAATAGTAAACTTAAACAAATAATAATTAAAACACACAAAAATATAACAATAAAAAATATATAAACAAAAAATAAATATTCATGTAAATAAAAGTTAAATAAATAATAAATAAAACATAAGTTATTATTCAAACCCTAACAAAATTATAAATTACAAAATGAAACTAAATTAAAATATCACTAAGTCTAAAAGCATCTACGGAAGTGGAAAAGTGAAAGAAAAAAGAAAAAAAGAAAGCTTAGTGTAAAAGCATCTACGGAAGTGGAAAGGTGAAAAAAAAAAGAAAAAAGAAAGCTTAGTCTAAAAGCATCTACGGAAGTGGAAAAGTGAAAAAAGAAAAAGAAAAAATAAAGCATGGTAGAACATAGAAACGTCAGAAGTGGAAAAGGTGAAAAACAAGAGAAACCACCTTAATACGGAAGTGGAAAAAATTTACTCACCACAACAAAAAGCTACTTACAAAAAAAAAAAAAAACACTTCGGAACTCGACTTTTGGGCGCAAAAATTCACTTAAATACCGGAAGTCCACTTCCGTGACACTAAAAAATTTCACTTCACCGGAGTCCACTTTCGATTTAATCATACACTTCCGGAAGTCGACTTCCGTTTCACACATACATTTCCGGAAGTTGACTTTCGTATAAGGGAAAAAATAATTTGATTTCCGTAAAATTTCACTTGTCTTCCGGAAGTCGACTTCCGTTTTACATATACACTTTCGGAAGTCGACTTCAGTATATGGAAATAATAACTTGACTTCCGCATAAGTTCACTTCTGCTTCGGAAGTTTCCACTTCCGTAAATAAAAATGACTTCTGTAAAATGTAACATGAAATATTAAAAACGCAGCATAACATTTACCTCAGACATAAACTTATCAAATATAAACTTATATTCTAATGCGCATACCTTTTTCTGAGAAGAAATGAAGCAAATGGTGAAATACGAGTGGACCCTCGACTGAAAAATTCACACCTCAACCACCAACGAAATTTCTTCGAAAGTGAAATAAGGATTGCAGTGTAAGTGAAACTGAAAGAAAAGGGGGTGCAGGGTATATAAAACACTGCTGGTAATTAATTCAGGCAGCCAATTAACTCTGCCATTTCATAATTATTTAATTATTGCGTCTACATAATTAATTTTTTTTATTTATGTAATTTTCCAAGAACATAAATGAAAGAGCATGAATATTTGGAGGTGCAGAAGAAATATTGGGGTGCAGGAAGAAACTCCCGTTATGGAATTGTCACCGGCCCAACTATCTCAGGGCCGAATGAGAGCCCATGTAGAGATTTTCATGATTTCATCATCCCGCCTCCAAAATCAAAACAGTGAGACAAATAAAAATTCCCCGCTATTATTTTTATTTTTTCAAATAAAATTTTAAATAACTAGTTACCATATCAAGTCTTCCTCCAGAAGTTTGTTTCTCATTTTGCCGCTTGTTTCTTCCGTTTCCGCTTCGCATGATGGAAGCTAGTTACGCGTCGCGAGTGTTTCGAGGTGTTCGTTTTGTTCTCCGTGGCTTCAATCCCGCCGCCGAAAGCCAGGTTTCTCTCTATCCTTCTCTATTCTGTTTTTCTTCTTCCGTAAGGTTGTTTTATTTATCCCTTGAATTGCTGCTTGTGATTTTGTAGATCCGGGTTAAGCTTGAAGATGGCGGTGGAATTGACGCAGGGCAGTATGGTGGTAGTTGCAGTCATGTTATTGTCGACAAGATTGCTTATGTGAGTTCAGTACGATTTGCTTTTTCTTTAGCCCTATCATCGGCCTTCATTTTAAAGAGAGGGAGCATTATGTGTTGTGCGTGTAGGACGATCCTCTGTGTGTTGCTGCAAGAAAGGACCGGAAGGCGGTCGTCACTGCACTCTGGGTTGATCACAGTGCTGATATTGGAATGCCCGTTGATGCTTCTTCGGTTAGTTTCTTCTTCCATTCCCTTAATTGGAGTGCCTTTCTTTCTCATGAAATGTTGAGTTGAGTCCGCTTGGAACAACTTATTTGGCTTCTCTTATGGTAGAAGCACTTACATATTAGAAAACTACCTAATGTTGTGTCCATAAGGTGTTTTCAACTTGAGTCCTCTAGGTAGTATAAGATAATAACTTATAGTTTTTGTGGAAATAATTCAGTCACTTTTTTTAAAGTTTTGAAACAACTTATGAATAAATCTTTATATTATAAGCGTTTATTTAGTAAGTACTTGATTCATCTGTAAACACAACTCGGGGGAAAGATTTGGTTACTTCCAAATTATAAAAATTTAAAAAAAGATTAGAAATTCCGACCAATTAGTTAACTGGTTTTGTTTACACTGTGTCCAGAAATCTTTAGACTTCCGAGTCACTTAGAGAGCCAGTGGTGTTTTTATTTTTGTTCTGCTTTGTAGGATGAATTTGTAGTAATTTTAACCTTTAACTGAACAAATTGAGTTTTCCATTTGGCAGGTTATGTATAGACCTCCTAAAGACTTAGATGGAATACCAGGTGCAAAAGATTTGATAATGTGCTTGACTGGTTATCTACGGCAGGATCGGGATGACATTATGGTGGGTATCTGTTATACTTTACCGTGTGATTTATTCGGAGGAGGTTGTGCGCTTTGTTTTGTGAGCTTACTTGAATTTACCTTCACCTTACTTTCCCTTAGACCATGGTCGGCCTGATGGGTGCGAAGTTTTCTAAACCATTGGTAGCAAACAAGGTTACTCATCTCATATGCTATAAATTTGAAGGTTTGTCTAATTTTCGTAAATCCTGCCTTTCACTTTTAACTGCGTGTGTATGCTTTTATTGTTCTCTTAATTGCTTCATATTACAGACTATTCATGCTTATTTTTATTTCGTTTTGTTTGTTAACTCCGTTTTAAAATTCAACTTTCAATATAGGAGAGAAGTATCTGCTTGCCAAGAGATTGGGCACAATAAAGCTAGTTAATCATCGTTGGTTGGAAGATTGGTATGTATGTGTATCCTGCTACCTTTACAAGGATGTGAATGAATCTCATCTATTTGACCCTTTTTCATTTGACTTGTTGGGATTATATAAATTTAAAGTTTTTTCAAATAAAGTTCTGTTTATTTTTTCAGCTTGAAGGAATGGGTGCTTCTTCCTGAAGACAAATATAACAAGAGGTTAGGCGTTATATCACTTACAAGTGCAAATATTTCACTATAAATTTTTATCCACATCCTAGCATGCAATGCAAGTGTAGCATTTCGGATATTATGTTGATGGAAGCTGAATGGGGACAGTATTCTTCTTTCAATGCTCGCATATTTGTCATACTCTTCTATATTTAGAGATTGTCTACATACATCTTGTTTCGTGTTATTCAATGACCTTGATAATGATTGCGGGAAATGATCTCATTATTACTAAAGGAAAATATAGCTCAACTGTACTTGGGTAGAATATAAAATGTCATTTGCTTTACTCAACATCTTATTGCCAATAAGAATAATGCACCATGTCCTCGTTAGTTCTCTCATTCTTTGGCATTCCTTGATGATTTATGACTTACACTCATGCACTTGCCATGTTCAAATAGTGTCACATAATAAGGAAAATTTATTAAGTTTTACCTGTCATCGAGTCATGTGGATGCACTACTGTAAGAGGCATTTCAGCTTATAGTTGAAGTTTTGTGATTAAATCACTTGTTCTTCCTATGATTACTTTATTTTCCATAAGCTTTTAAAAAATCTTATCTTTTCAGCTAATTACTGAAGCTTTGTTCCTTTTCAATAGTGGTTTTGAACTAGAAATGACGGAGGAAGAGGCCAAGGATTCGGAGGAAGAGGGTGAAGATGCTAAGCTGGGACAATCAGGTGGGAGAAATATACAACAAAGCCCCCTTGGTTCGAAATTTGGCCATGCTGCAAATCATGGATTGTTGAAATCAGTAAGAGAGGCATCGAGCAACTTACCAGATTCTACTGGTCCACGGGTTTTGCCAAATGTCAATAATGGTGAAGACTCTTTAACCATTCCAGAAAGCAAGAGAAAATCTGATCAAGACTCTAGCTTTTATAATGTTGATGACTCAAAGATAAGCTATCAGACTCCTGATATTTCTAAATTACCTGACAAATATACAAATACCACTGAGTCTAAGAATGCTGATTATCCAAAGGCACTTGGCTGCCAGGACCCTGGCAATACGGCAAATACAAAATCATCTGTTCAGCGGTCTGGTCTGCATGGTAACACTACGGAGTCTAAGAAGTTGATAAATGAATTGACATCAACATCTGCAAGTGCAGCTGGAGTTGCACATTCAAATGAAAAACTTAGAACCACAAGTTATTCTAGAAAGAACCAAAGGGAATTTTCTGTCCCAAGGATATTAGACGGAAGCTCAGGCATAGAAGGCAACAGATGTGAAAACAGTAAGGCTGGCGAGGAAATTCAGTTTATGAAATCTACCAGTTTAGATATTTCTGGGAGAGGAAATGATTTTACTAAAGGGGATGAACCAATTAGTTTATTGCCTCAAAAGAGGATAAATGAAGCTTCTTCTACGAAATTAAAATCACGAAAGGTGTCTTCTGATGCAAAAGTCTCCATCCAATCAGCAAATGGTAAATCTCAAGGATTAAAAGTGACATCTCAGGTTGATGAGCCACCCAAAGCTGGTTCTAACTCCAACTCAGTGGCATTTGATGAGCATTTCTCAAGAAATGCTGGCCCAGAATCTGCACAGCGTGATAGTGTCTATCAGAATAGTCCACAATCGGCTATTCGAAGCATAAGTGAGTCTAAAATTAATGGCAAGCCTGATGTCACAAGTTCTGGATTGCGACAAGTTGGTTGTGATGAAGCCGGGCTGCATATCACCAAAAGTCTTGATTCCTCGTCAAAGGGAAACAAAAACTCTCATGATGTGGAATCCGGTGGTTGTACTAACTTGGATTTAAGCAATGAAGAATGTAATAAACTGGTTAGAAAATCACCCACAAAGAAGTCAGTTGTCAAGGGAATTTCAGGTTCTAAACCTAGAGTAAGTGCCACTGCTCGACATAAAAGATCACTTTCCTTGAATAAAACTAACCTTGGTGAAGGTGTAGCTTTATGCAGCGAAAGCAAAGAGATTTGTGATGCGAAGATTCATCAGGGTTGTCCCCAAAACCGGGATATTAACAATATGATGGAGCAAGAAGCAGTTACTAAAAATACAGATGATGCTTCTGACAGAGCTGACTTTTTTACCGATGAAACCGAGGCTCCAGATGATAAATGTGAATTTGAGTTTGGAATGGCACTAAATGAAGAATCAGTCCATCCTTCGGAAAAGCCGAATAGAGCAACAAAAGAGAAGTCAGAAACAATTTGCCCTGCAACAAAATGTGAAGAGGCAATGCCTCCTAAGAAATGCACAAATAAAGCAGAAATACAGAAAACGTCTTCTTTGTTAGTAAAGAATCAAGCAAGAGAATGTGCTGCTGGTAAAGCTAATGCCACAGTTAGTAAATACGCAGACGATGCAAGTGACAGAACTGAGACTTTGGATGATGAAACCGAAGATCCAGATGACAAACTTGAAAATGAGTTAGGAATGACAACTGAAGAAGAATTGGTTAATCCTTCCAAAAAACGAGATAAATCTACAAAGGTTCATCCTTCAAAAAAACGAGATAAATCTTCAAAAGAGAAGCCAGAAGCAATTTGTCCCGCGTCAAAATGTGAAGAGGCAATGCCTCCTAAAGGAGTTACGAATAAAACTGAAAAACAGAAGCCATCTTCACTGGTGGTAAAGCATCAAGCAAGGAAACGTCCTGCTGGTAAAGCCAAGGCCACAGTTGCCAAGGATTTATCGAAATCTAAAGTTGCAGTATCTAAGGAAAAGGTTCCCAATGAAACGGGGGATGAGGCAGAGATAGAAACTGTGGAAGAAGTGCCCTCTCCTGCTGATCAACATGACAAGTCGGCCTTAGCAAGAAATAAGTCAGTGACTTTAGCTGAAGAAGAGAAGGAGAATAGACCAATTGATCTAATGCAGGATCCTGTGAAGGGCAGAAGCAATGGCAATCCAACTAATAAATCTAATGTAAGGTCAACAAATATCAAGTCTACTAAAGTGGGGCTCAATCCATCTATATCAGAATCTAACACGAGAGTAAAGACTGAAGCGGCTTTTTTTATATTAAGCGGTCACCGTCTACAGAGAAAAGAGTTTCAGCAAGTAATCAAGCGCTTAAAAGGAAGGGTTTGCCGGGATTCTCATCAGTGGTCATATCAGGCGACACACTTTATAGCTCCAGACCCCTTACGCAGGGTTGAGAAATTCTTTGCTGCGGCTGCTTCAGGAAGGTAAGGAATATCAGACAAACTAAAATGAAGTTCGTATACGATGCCCCTGCTTAAACACTTGTGTTCAAACCAAAGCAAGTCGGCAAGGAAAATTTTTGTTGCAGTAACTTCCCATGTAGTGTAGATTTCAGAATGGAGGTGTTACTTCAATCTCCTTCGAAAATCATTGAAAAATAAGCATAACCTAGCGTCTTTCCCTTTCCTTTCGTATTCTCAGTATAACAATGTAATTTGGATTTCTTTGATTATAAATAACTATTCAATCTTCGGTGGAATGCAGGTGGATTCTGAAAATGGATTACCTAACTGACAGCAGTCAGGAAGGAAAACTCTTGGCGGAGGAGCCGTATGAGTGGCACAGGAATGGTCTCAGTGAGGATGGAGCAATCAATATGGAGGCTCCGAGAAAGTGGCGGCTAGTTAAAGAAAAAACAGGTCATGGTGCCTTCTACGGAATGCGTATTGTTGTATACGGCGATTGCATTGCTCCGCCTTTGGTATGTTTTGTTTTTATTGAGAATGTTCCTTTATTACTTGCCAATGCTACCGTGACTTTCATCCGAATTGTAATAGACTTTAGGGATGGTCTCTATTTTTAATGCAGTTTTTGTTTGTACAGTCATTAATGGAAACGAGTTTCCAACCATTTCAACTGCGTTTTATTGACGATGACTTATATTTCCGCTCCAACACAACTGTTTTACAGGATACTCTGAAACGTGTCATCAAAGCTGGCGATGGAACAATATTAGCCACTTCTCCACCTTATACACGATTCCTTGGCACCGGAGTCGACTATGCTGTAGTTAGCCCTGGCATGCCACATGTTGATATCTGGGTCCAAGAGTTCTTAAAACATGAGATACCTTGTGTTGTAGCGGACTATTTGGTTGAGTATGTTTGCAAACCCGGGTTCTCCCTCGAGAAGCATGTGTTATACGGCACTCATTCTTGGGCAGAGAAATCATTGGATAAACTTAAAAGCAAAGCAGAGGAGATTGTTGCTCCTGAGGATTTCAGTGATGATGATGATAGTGATGATGTACCTTGCCAAGTGTGTGGATCCCGCGACAGAGGAGATGTAATGCTGATTTGTGGTGATGAAAGTGGTTCTGTTGGGTGTGGAGTGGGTACCCACATCGATTGCTGCGATCCTCCACTAACACAAGTCCCTGAGGACGACTGGTTTTGTTCAAAATGCAGTACCACTCCAAACTCCTCAAAAAATTCCACTAAAAGGAAAAAAAATGTTTTATCATAATCTAAGACCAAGTGATTGTTTGGGATACTTACCTGTATTATGTCAACCTTTGCACCTTCCTTTCTATCTAGTCTTTTTAGTTGTCATCTGCACAACAATAATAGTAATGTAAATCCTTTGTAATTAACAAAATTAACTTATTTCAAACATGTTTGGGTAACGCTCTCTATTGACTCGGGGTTGAATGGCAAGACGTTTCTAACCAGTCAAAGTGTTACATATTATGAGCATAGTCTGTGTAAATATGGTCTTTTTTCTTTCTAATTAATTTTATTAGTAATTTTTTAAATACGTTTTTTTTCTTTCTAATTAATTTCATTAGTATTTTTTTAAGATAATAAACGTTGAATTTACGTATTTTAATTTAGAAAAGGTACATAAACTTTTACATATAGCTATTATAAAACTCAAGTGTGCGATAATTCTCCTATTTCACAAATAGTCACAGTAATTGATTGATTAAAAATCTGTTTAAATAAAAGGATAAACTGATATCTTTTCGATATACAAGACATGTCAAACAGATTGACTTATCACGAGTTAAGTTGAAAATTAGTGAACCTAATCTAGGGAAGTAAAAAATTTTGCAATTCGTATAAAAAAATACTTATTTATTTTTAAGAATTTAAATATTTAAATAATTTTTTAAGCCATCCATGAGATGACAATCACAATAAAGTTAAGAATCAGTATCCATATAGTCTAAGAAAACATGAATAATATTACACATTTGTTGTCATGATATTCAACAAAATATAAATAAAAAATTACACATTTTTGTCATGCTAATTTAGAAAAAATTGTTTATAAGATGGTTGATTGAGTAATTTGTTACAAAAATTATAGTTAAAGATTAAAGTATCAACGTATATAGCTTGACAATCAAATTAATTAAACAAATTGCAAAAAAATGTTGGTGGGTCAACCCATCTCGAACTCGTTTAACGAGTGAGTTAAGTGAGATGGATTGAGTTTAACTCACTTTTGAAAAAAATGAACGTTTATCAAACCAAACTAACTCGAATCTGTGGTGAACCGGATTGGCTCACAGGTTAAAACTCATTTTTGACATCTCTAATAAAGCACGTACTCGTAAGATCGACAAAAGGTGAAAAAGTGAGTTGAAAGTTTGTTATCAGTGTACAAGTATGTGTGTGGTAAAGTAATTTGTTAAAATAGTTAACAAAATATAAAAAAAAGGCTTAATTGTATTTAAGTTAGATTATTTACTTATTTTTTTTTCAATTTATTGTTTTTGATAATAAAAGGCTTCATCAAAAGCTTTCTTTCTTTTTTAGAAGTTTAAGTTAACTTCTAAAATGGCAACAATGTGACATTTTTAAAATTTAGTCATGTTTTTCAATTTGATAAAATATAGCAATGTGATCTTCTGTACGTTAACGAAGTTAATTTAATAAATGATTAGTATACCTTTTTACAAACTACATTGTATATAAATTAAAATCGTTAATATTTATGTATCAACTGTTTCATTATTAATTTAGTGGAAAAAGATGACATTGTGATTTTAAAAAATGAAAAACTTGAATGAAATTTGTTAATTACTGATCAAATTAAAAAAGAGTTAAATATAGAATTAAATCAATAAAAAGTTATATAAATAAACATGTCATATGATATGATTTAATAAAATTAAATTTTTATTTATGATTTTTTTTTCAAATGTTTTTTAATTAATATATAATTTCCCACTATTTTACTTTTAGATTAATTATTTTAATTACATTTTTTTATTGTTAATTGTTATATACATTTTATATTGGGTATACATTTATCGACTTGATTCAGTGTTTTACAATATTTGAAATTAAATTAAATATAAAAAACAAAATATAGTGTATGTGTACTTTTAAGTAGATATCATATTTTCATTACATTAATTAGTATAACGATCGAGCTATATCAGAGATTGTAATAGTCAAAATTCGGGTGACAAAAACGAATTGGGCCGGTCCGCTAGTAAAAATACGGGGGCAAACTAATATTTTGACTTCACAGCTCCCTGAAGTTCGATTTTCATAGTCTTAGGGTATGTTTGTTTCTAATCATGGTAATGTTTCTGCTACTGTGGAATGATGAATTTGCAATTAACACTTCTGTTTGGATCTATGATTGCAAAAGGATTTGAGAGTGCAGATTTTCGTGAGAGAGGTGGATGCATCTGTTCATTATGTTAAGATTCAAGTGTGTTTCCTGTTCATTTTATGCAAAATAACGAAAATGTTCTCATTTCAATTTGAAAAAATGTTTTTTTATTTATTTATTTTTATGTCTGCAAGAAGTAAATTCCTTGATACCTTCACTTGTACGTAGACTAATTTTAATTTGTTTTCTCCGATTTAATTATATAATTTTCACTACACCAACATCACTAATATTAATAACACTAATAATAACAACAACAATAATTAATATATCCATATATCCAAAATTAATATAAATTTTTTTATAATAATTATAATAATAAATTCAATTAAATTTTATGTTTCATTATAAATAAAAAATTTAATTCAATTTTAATTTAATTTCCATTACTTACATTTTAATTTATTTCACAAGGATAAATCGATAATTGTCTACTTTTATCAATTAAAATATTTTTTCAATCTATTACATCCATCAAATCATTCACAAATTTTTTCTTTATATCTTTTCATCTATTCCTTTAAATATCTTAATTCAAACAAATTCACAATCCACATGATCTCCTCAAATCAATCTATTCTCTCTTTTTCAAATTATCTCCTCAATCCAAACACTATCTTAAAAAGTGAGTGGATGAGCTAATGCCGACCGCTTGAATTCAATTTGAATATTTACTTCCCGACATTGAAGTGTTGTCATTTCATTTAAGGGGTTGTTTATAAAATGGAAAAAAAATATTCTATGTGTAGCATCGATTCAGATTAGCAAGCATGTGTGAGGTCTTAAGATTCCATTTAGTATTATATGAACCGATTATGGAAATCCGGTATAGGGTTATCCAAATAGGGTTTGACAACATTCGAATACAGGTAGATGGAAAGAAGGGAAAAACAGATTTTAGCACACATCGGATTTCTGGTAAAATCGTTAACTGACTTTCAAAATAAGTGAAGAGTAGCAAACATATTTGGAATTGTGTCCCAGCATTCCGGTTAAGTGGTTTTAACGAAATTTAAAATCTGTTTTTTTTTTTTATACTGTTGTTTTTTTTTTTATACCGGTATTCGAAATTCAGTTAATGAGTTTAATTTTTTTTTTCATTTGATTTGTTTATAAAATTTAATTTCAATTTTTTTATAATTATTGTATTAACTATTTAATTTTAGATTATTTTTCTTATTTATAATTACGTTAAATATAATTTTATTTAAATTTTTGTAGTTATTTTTAGTTTGATAATCTTTAATTAATAATAATACATTTTTATTTAAAATATTATAAAATTATTTTGTTGATTTTATTTATTTATTGTTTTGTTAGTTTTAATGTTTTTATTTATTTATTTGATTTTATTTATAAGTTTTTATATATTTGATTAATATTATTAATTTATTGTTTAATTATTATTATAATATATTTTATTAATTAATTAATTTTTGTAGTTCTGAACTTGAGTTTTTGTTTATTTATTTTTCTTATTTTTATTTTTATTTGTAAAGATAAATACGTTAAATAAATAAAAAAATACGTTAAATAAATAAATCATCTCAGCACAAATAAAAAGATATTCAAAATAATTACATATTATTTTAAAATTAAAAATTAAAAAAAAATTGGTAAAGCAAAATACAAACCGGATTTCAAATTTCGGTTTATATAAAATCAAATCCGTAGTTTTCACCATCACTGAAAGTCGGTTATGTTCATCAAATTTGGTTTATGGCACTGAAATCCGTTTCTACAAGTAGCTGGATTTCGAAATCCGATTCGTAAATCTCAAATCCATTTTGCTAGGGTAGCAAATTTCGAAATCCGGTAAACATGTGTACTGGATTTCCCAAATCTGTTTATTTTGTTTAGCGAATGTCTAAATCTGGCCTACATACTATTTTGAAAATGAACCGTATTTCAAAATTCGATTCTAACTTTATTTTTTTATTTTATTTTTTTAGTATATTTTAAATTATTTAATATTTATATTTCAGGTTTTTTTTACTGATTTTTGTTTTGTTCTTACTTTATGTTTTTTAATTTTAATATTTAATTATTATATTTAACTTATGTTTCCATGTTTACTAAAAACAAATAAAAAAATTCAAAATTAAGAATTAAAGAGTTAAAAAATTATTACATTTAAAAAAAATATTAATTAAATAAAAATATAATGAATCGCAAAAAAATATAAATAACTTAAACTTTAATAGTTGAAAACATGTATTTTGGAAATTCATTATGAAATCGATATCTAAATCCATTTTTTGGGAAAATAATGGATGTCGAAATATGTGGAATTCAATTCATTTTTAGACACAATCGGATGTCGAAAGTCGGTGTATGTTTTCTGAGTTTTTTTTTTCTTTTGCTTTTCTAATGTCATTTACCAACATTTTTGTGTCATTTACAAACACAAATCAGTCATCCATAACCATGCCTCAATATATACAAAGCTTAACGTATAAAATGCATCAATATATACAAAGCTTAACTATAAAATGCATGCATCTCATCAACATTTGAGTATATCAACATGGATAATGAACGTGAAACAATCACTTACATACCTCAAGAAGATAAAACTTAAACAAATGGAAAACATAACAACATTTCGATAAACCTGAATGATGCAACCCAAACAACGGAACTAGAAAACTTCAAAAACTTCAAAACACAGTTGAGAGCGAAAGTCATTGAGCTTCTAAGAACAAAAAATGCAAAGAGTGAAAGTGACTTCTCGAGGGGTGCAGGATCAAAACCAAGTAGAACTACCTGTTCACCTAACACAGTAATTATTTTAATTACTTTTACCTACTTAAGTCAGAGGGGCAAAATTGACTGCATAATTACTCTTTAGAGGTGTAATAGAAGTCATTGTAGGTGTCAAGAAGTCCCCTTCATTAAATTTGATTTCTTGCTGAATGATATTGCAATATTTAAACATTGGACAATGGGCCACTAGAAAACTAAATTCAAGTAGAAATTTTGTTGTTTCTGTAAGAACATACATGATATTCAATCATCGTGAGTATTACATGCAGTAAGCTTTACCCAAAATCCTATGTATTTGGCTTCATCCTATAAACATATAAATCTTAGACTTAAATAGTTAATTGGTCCTAGTTTTTATTAACTTTTTTCAATTTAGTTCTAGTTTAGGATTTCTTTTCAATGTGGTCCTAAATTTCGTAAACTTCGTTCAATTAAGTTATTTTTCTTAACTCCGTCAAAATAGTTAATAGAATAGTGTCCATAGTGGATTGTTACTGTGACGTGGTTCACTATTGAATGACGTGGCTATTAATTTACTGTAGTGCCCTTTGTAATTTTAATAAAAAAGGTTTAGGATTAGAAATTGATTGAATTTAGGTTTACGATTTCATTAACAATTAGGGATTTCGTTCAATTGAAGATATGAGGAGGTTGTTTAGAAAAGTTGTTTGCATTGTGCATTCGCTTCTGAAAATGCAAGAATTGTTCACTAAGCCTTATCCATGAATGTTGTTCCCACTTCCCACTAATCTGTCATAGATTTTGGTTGCTGAAAGTCCCAAAAAAACCACAACTTCCAATCCTATCGATTTTGAGATTACAATTATGTCAACCAAAGAAAAATTAGCTAGATTATGAGAAAATAAAAAGTGGAAAGAAAAACAAAAAAAAGGCAAAAGAAAATGACGAATATGTTTTCTTTTTCTTCTGAAAATACGTTTCATCATAGAAATATTTTTCATCATTTCTTTTCATCAATGTTACTACATATTACAATTATGTTCAATGAAAGTGAATGCTATGCACACAACCTTTATGGACAACCTCCTCAGATATTCGATTGAACGAAATCCCCAATTTTTAATGAAATCCTAAATCCAATTTCAATCAATTTCTAATCATAAACCTTTTTGATTAAAATTACAAAGGGTACTATAGTAAATTAACGGCCATGTCATTCAACAATGCACCATGTCACATTAACAATCTACCTGGACACTGTTCTATTAACTATTTTAACGGAGTTAAGGAAAATGACCTAATTGAACGAAATTTTAAAAATTTAGGACTACATTGAGAAGAAATCCTAAACTAGGACCAAATTAAAAAAAGTTAACCAAAACTATGACCAAATGACCATTTAAGCCTAAATATTACATGCATTAGTTTCTTTATTAATTTAATAAAAATGAGAACAAATGGACCTTTTAGAAGGAGTACATATAGTAAATTTTAAAGACTTCAAAAAGAAAAATGAAATTTTGAATGGGGTATGTTTGCAATATCTTTTATTTGAAGAATATTTTCCGTATCCCCAAGAATTTTTTTAAATTTCTTGTACTTCTGAACATTTTTTCTGTACCCTCAAGAATTTTTTAAATTTTCATTTTGCCCCTCAGTTAAAAGTAACAACATTTTTTCTCTTCAATCCTACTCCCAAATTTTTTTCTCTTCCGGATGTCGACATTCAGTACTTTATTTTGTTCTACGAATGTCAATTTCAGGTACTTTATTTTTTTTAATTTTTTCCTTACGGATGTCGACATCTGATATAATATTTATTTTTCATCTACGAATGTCAACATTAGATATTTAATTTAGTTCTCACCCCCATTCTCACCGGGTAATGGGTATAATCTCGTACCCATACCCATTTTCTTACTACTTCAATACTAATTTTAATTAATTTTTATAAAATAATAAAAAATTATGGCAAAGGAAACATAATATTATCAAATATTCAATATTAGAAGGATGATTATTTCTTCGATATCAAATACTTTAAAATAAATTATAATTGTTTACATTTTAAATTATAATACCAAATAAAATTTCATGAGAACCAAAACAATTATTAAATTTGCAAATATTAATGAAACATAGTTGATAAAATTTTAAAACATTTTTAAAAAAATATAAAAGCAAAACAAATATTCAAATTAAAATATATTTTAAATGTTTGTTTACTTCGATCTTTTAAATTCCAATAAATATCTTTTTATACACTAATAAAAGTTATAATACATCATTTGATCAAAATGATACAAAGAACAAATAATAATCATAATAAAAGTTTAAAATAAATTATAATTGTTTATATTTTAAATTATAATACCAAATAAAATTTCATGAGAACCAACACATTTATTAAATTTACAAACATTAATGAAACCTAGTTGATAAAATTTAAAAATATTTTTTAAAAAACATAAAAGGAAAATAAATATTCAAATTAAAATATATTTTAAATGTTTGTTTACTTCAATCTTTTAAATTCTAATGAATCTCTTTTTTATACACTAATAAAAGTTATAATACATTACTTGATCAAAATGATACAAAGAACAAATAATAATCATAATAATAAAATTTTAACATAGATCTCGTATCTTTTAAACTTCAATTATGTTGGATGGTGAAAAAAAAAATTTATGAAAATTAGATTAAATTTTTATATTGTAGTAAATAAAAGTTATTTATATAATTATAGTGAAAAAATTACAGTATGATTGATAATGAGTTAGAAAATAAAAAATAATTAGATAAAATATATTGAAATAGTATTCTACATAATGAAAATAAACAACAAATAAAAATATTAAAAAATTAACAAATGTTTACAAATAATTTGAGAGACTATTGAAAGAAATTGCACAAGGGAAAACAATTGTATAATTAAAGGTATGATAAGTTGAAAAATATATCAGAGATCTAAGAAAACTATTCAGTTATCAACATATATACTCAATAGTTGAGAAATAACAAAAATTATTTTAGTGAAACAAAATAGTTCTTCAAATAAAACAAAAACTAATAATAATAAGTAAATAATTTTTTTTATATTACCTAGTAAATGAAAGATATGTGCTATTAAATACTTAAATTGAGAGTATTAAACATTCTCATGTGAAAGGAAAATATACAATAAATAAAAATATTAAAAAATAATAAAAATATTCAAATGTGAGACATAAAAGAATTTTAATTGACATACTTCTTTTTAACATAATTACATAAATGTTAGGATAAGATGAAAAATATAATTGAGATACGAATGAGTTTCATGACAAACCAAATAATTAGAAAAAATAAAAAATATATATATATATATATGGTTACTTAATTAATTGTAAATATTTTAATAATTTAAACGGAGACGGGTATTATGGCGGGGATATGTACATCCCCATACCCATACCCAATTGAACAAGTCGGGGATTCCCCATACCCATACCCATACCCAGTCAATGCGGGGATTCTCTGTCAAAACGGATACGGGTTCAGGCAATACCCACGGGGACGGGTTTATTTGTCATTTCTAACGGAGAGGACCAAATTGAATCTCTTTAGATAATTTGGTACTAAATTGAACAAACCAAAGATATGAATATCAAATTGAATTTAACTAAAATGTTGGGGTACCAAATCACTAATTATACCTTTTTTTTTATATACGTCGACACCCAATTTCCAAATCCGGTTAACATATGTTAAATCATTTAAAATTTTTAATTTATATTAATTTAAATATTTATTATATTCTCTTTAAATATACATTAAATTAAATTTAAACAAAATAAAATATATTTTATTTTATATTAATTTATATAAAATTATAAAAAAGTATTATGTTAAATTTTATTACTTTAAACGTAAAAAAATATTTTTTTGAAATTGTTAACCGACTTCCACATCGACATATGTAAAGTTGCGTCAAAATTTTTAATTTATGTTAATTTAAATATTTAATAGTTTTTATTAAATTTTAATGTAAACAAATAAAATTATTAACAAATTTTAAAAAATTAACGGTAAAAATATTAAAAATAAATAAGAAAACACAAATAAAAAAAGAAAAAGAAAATCCATATGTCAACATGTGGCAAACGAATTTCAAAATCTGCTTTTATATATATATATATATATATATATATATATAATTTTCTTTTTTTATTTCTTTTGTTAAAAGATTAAATTTTTTAATTTAATTTGTCTCAAAATGTTATTTATTTAATATAGCATATAAAAATAAATTATATATATATATATATATATATATATAAAAATATGTATTAATATTTTATTTTCTTCTTCAAATAGATATTAAAAAAAAGAGAAATGGTTATATATATATATATATATATATATATATATATATATATATATATATATATATATATATATATAATCTTTTTAATATAGTTAATCAGATGTCGACTAGGGATGTCAACGGGGTGGGTAGGGTACGGGTAATAGCTCCCTACCCGCTGGATAAATATCTGTCTGTACCCGTACCCATATCTGTCGGGTATCCATTGTACGGGTATCTGCCTATTTATTTCATATCCACGGGTACCCGATTTGCAAAATTATTTAAAAAATAAATATTTAATCATAAATTCAAATAAAATAAAATAAAATACATCATTGTCATAAATTTTAAATAAAGTTCAAATAAACTCAAGTTGATACAAGCCCAAATAATTGTAAAAGTAAATATAAAATGACGTTGAACACAATAAAAATTCTTTAATTAGTGTTTTGATCAACAAACTCACTTTCTTCGATTGGTTCCTGAAAATTAAACAAAATAAGCAAATAATAAACCTTAATTGCCACATGCCAAGTATTCTTATTTTGATTCTATTATTTGACAACAAGTATACTATAAACGTCATTGTCTATATAAGCTTTGATGTATATGCCCAATTTCAAAGAAAGGAAAGAAAATAATGTCAAAAGGTGTAAGTTTAGCGGGTACGGGTATCCACGAGTACGGATACTATGATACCTATACCTGCCCCGTTAACATGCGGGTATCAAAAATACCCGTACCCGCGAGTAGCGGGTATCCATTTTTAGTATTCATTTTCTACTCGTTGCGGATTTTATCCGCGGATGTCAACATCTGTAGGAACAAAAGTTGGGGGTGAATTAGTCATAGACATTAAAAATGTAGTTACTTTTAACTGAGAGAAAAAGTGGAATTTAAAATTTTTTGTTGATACAGGAGAAGTGTTTGAAGATACAAGAAGAAACCCCTAAAAATACATTTAGTTTAGCAAAATTTTAATAATAAAAAAAGGTGAGCCGGTCCATAAATCTGCAGACCAAAAATAATGCGGACGGATCAAAATATTTAGCGCACATTTTTTGAAATGGGACAACAAACACAACACACTTTTTGCATGTCATTTATAGAATGAGCCTAAATGAGTCAGGTCGGACATCTACTTAACATAATATAATAATATTGAGGTTAAAATACTGCTGAAGAAAAATACAATAAATAAACTTATCATCCATACTAGCATTCCAAAAACATAACCTAAAAAGTAATAAAATAAACATTGTAACTAATATAATAGTTCAAATAAAAAATCAAATATAAAATATCTAAACAATAAGAAAATAACCTTTTTTTTTCATATGACCGTCGGTTTGAGAAGTAAAAGGTAAAAAATGTATCTGTAAAAGGAAACGTTATTTCTTATGAATTAAAGAAAAAGCTTTTTTCACGTTGATTTAATTAAATTTGATCAATATAGGTATTTTAAATTATTATTTTCTATTTACTGAAAATTTAAAATTTTTATATCTTTTAGTTAAGTTTTTGTTTCATTCAAGTAATGTTAATGTTACTTGCTTGTCTTATTTAATTGTTTTACTGTCGTTTTAATTAAAAGTAAATAATATATTTATTTTATATTAATTACAAAATCTTTAATTTCTTAATACTTGAAGACAAATAAAATGACAAGAAAATATAATATTCCCATCATTCACTTAAAAAATTAAACACTAAAGTTTCAATTAAAAAAATATAAAATCTTTGACTCATTAATAAATAAATTTTTGTAACAAATAAAAATATATAAAATTTATCAAAGTGAATAAACACACAATCAGACAATTATATAATGTTAAGAATTGATGATTTGATAAACCAACTACATGGCATAATCATGTTTGCTAGAGTTAATTATGTTTTTAGTCACTCACCTTGAACCGAAATTGGAATCTGTTCATGTTTGAAACTTTGATACAAATTTTCAAACTTTAAAAATGAATGGATATAATTTTTTTAACCAAACTATATTAAATTTTTTTGATGTATCAAATGCATTTCATGCTAACATTTGATTTGTTTACACTGTTTAACATGTTCTCGCTTCAATGACAATTGAAAAACACGTTTGACATGTCAAAATTATTTAACATCGTTGGATTAAAAGAATTATAACTATTCATTTTTAAAGTTTGAGGACTAAAATATATCAAAGTTTTAGATAAAAACATTCTAATTTCGTGTCAAAGTTCATGGACTAAAAATATATCTAACCCATATTTTCTATGATAGACAAATCTTGATGAAAGCTAAAGATGAGTAGAAAACACATTTCAAATTTAGGTATGAATACTATGAATATGTGATTATGTCGTTTAGAGTAACAAATATCCGTGGTGAAAGTTATAAATCACATTCATAATATGCACAGCCAAAAAATTGATCCTATTTTAGATAAAACATGCATACTAGATATCAAGAAGACAAAAATAGATAAGAAAAATGCCTTAGCTAACAGGATGGTTCCGAAAGATGTGTATCCACATCAAGATTGGTGTCAACACTTGACCGGTGAAAATTAGCGATGTGTGTTCAGAGGATAACCTAATAAACTGTAAAAGAGAGACTTGAAAACTGTCAAATATTTTTCAAAATAGTGACCAGGTGCATCTATATACACAAGGAGCTCGGGTATGTGATCTTTTTTAACATTTTATTTTCCTATCTCATAGAAATCGTACACCCCATATAATGTTGGTAATTATATTAAACAAAAATCTCTCTCTCAAGTTTGGTAAATTTTTCAAAAACAAATTAGATTTTCTTGTAAATCATATTTTAAAAAAAATTACTTGGTTATTAATTTAATTTCATTTTATTTTATGAATTTAGTCCTAATATGATTTCTTTGTTCAATCAAGTTTTAATTTTTGTCAATTTTGTTTAATTTAGTCTTTTTTTTTGCAAATCGTTTGAATGATTAACAATAATGAACACCGTCATATGTCACTTTGTGATTTTTTTTGTTCTTCTTTTTAATTTTTGAAAAAATGTCCATGTTTTAACCCAACATCGTGTCATGAGTCAATGTTTTATAATCAATATGATTCTTTTATTTGTTATTTTTGTTCAATTTAGTCCCATTTTTTTTAAATGGAGTATTTTTGTCCTTTTTCAAATTGAGATCAAATTTAATTTTTATATAAATGTTATAATGATGTTTTTATTATTTTTTTTTGTTAAAATTTGAATTTTTATTAAATATTTTTTGTTTATAGTTACAATTAGTTTAAAATTTTAGATCAATGATAGTAGTCTGGATCCTTAAAATTTTTGTTCTAGTTTTAAACTAATCGTAACCCTAAAAAAAAAATATTTAATAAAAAATGAATTTTAATAAAAACATTATAACATTTATATAAAAATTAGATTTGGTCTCAATTTGGAGAGGAACAAAATTGCTCCATTTTTTTAAAAAAAGGTTGAGACTAAATTAAATAAAAATAACGAATATAGGGACCAAATTGAATATAAAACATTTCCTTTGACATGTGGCACGTTGTTGGGTTGACACATGGATATTTTTTCAATAATTAAAAAAATAAAAAAAAAATAAAAAATCACGAAGTGACACGTGGAGGTCATTGTTCACTACTGTGAATCATTTAAACAAAGTTAGCAAAAAAATAACAAATTGAAAAAAAATTGACGAAAAATTGGATCTGCTTGAAAAAAATAATAATAATAGGACTAAATTTATAAAACAGAATGAAAGTAGGGACCAAATGTGTAATTTGACCTTAATTGATTATGTCTCACTTCATCAAATACAGATTCTAAAATATTATATTAATTATATTTTTGGTGCTAGCAAAAAATATATAATAACATTCCACTTCAAGAAACTAAATCAATAAAATTAAACTCTTTAATTTAATTAATAATATTTTCTTGTCCAACAAAAACATAATACTCATTAGTGTGTGACCCTGTAGATTCATTACTAAGCTGATAATAAATTAATCCATTCATTTATTAATCAAGATTGATGTCTAGCAACACTCTTTAACGGATAGTAGTAGGAAATATCTTTTACTTCTAAAACCACCAAAAGATTAATATGATATAACTGTCAAATTCTAATCAGTTAAACACGTGATGAATGACTTAAAAAACTCATTTCTTCTTTCATTCATAATCTTAAGTATAAGAAAATTATATATTTCTTCAAAAGAATTTCTCATTGAATATTCAAAGGTAATATTAACCATTTTGAATTCTTCCTTTTGAGTCAGTTCAATGGTCATATCTCAATATGTACCATTTATATGTGTAATTTAGAAGATAATGAGATCTCTTAATCTTTATCTGATAAAGACCAGTACATATGTATACTACACACATGTTGATCTATCTGGATTAATGATGTCATATTCTCAATAATCCTATTATCAAGAACAATTTAAATTAAAAATATATAAGACTTGTTTTTCATTATTATAATCTCAAGTATAATAACAAGTCTTTAATTTTAATCAAGTAGTACATTACCATATGCATTCAATAAATATGACAATGAAATAAATAGTAATAAACATAATTTTATTATTACTAACATGACAAATTTGATCTAGACATACATCAAATCTTCAACTCCTTTCTAAATAAGTTTGTTGTTGTTTTCATAATCGACTCACAATGAATTTTTGAGGACACACTTGGACATATTAGGGCAAAAGAAGCTATATGTTAAACTATCCATATGTGAGTTTTGGCAAGAAAAATACAGTTTTTGGAACATATACTATTAGCTCAAAGGATTTTTATAGATCCTATCAATGTAAGAGTCGTATTTAAATGAAACCTTCTAAGTGTCACCAAAGTAAGAAGTTTTATGAGTTTGGCTCCCTATTATAAAAGGTTCATAAAAAGATTTTCTAAAGTATAAACATCTTTAATTTAGTTAACTATTTGCTTGAACTTATGCGTGTGAGTTGAACTTTCAAGAGGTAAATAAAATGTTAATCAAAAACAAGATATAACAATTTTACCAAAGTTGAGATTATTAATCTATTATATGACTTGAAGATTATGCAGACCCTTTAAATTCAATACTTAGATTTAAAATGTATTTTATTGTTTAATTTCACAAAAATTCTTAATGGGTATATTTTAAATTATATTTTAAAACATCCATAAAATTAAATAACTTAAATTTTAGTTATATTTTGATAACTCTACAAACATTTTTAAAATTATATATATATATATATATATATATATATATATATATATATATATATATATATATATATATATATTTATATATA
>Ga0214543_1005915_pt1 | contig 22153 bp, 14 predicted proteins | sample CNSS2metaG_FD_160094 | JGI IMG/M metagenome (GOLD analysis project Ga0214543, IMG submission 160094) | Root nodule microbial communities from cowpea collected in UCLA plant growth center, Los Angeles, California, USA - CNSS2 | ecosystem: Host-associated > Plants > Roots > Nodule | place: USA... | reverse complement strand
TATATATATATATATATATATATATATATATATATATATATATATATATATATATATATTTGGAAGAATTGTAATTATTATTCAATTGGATATTATTGTATTTGAAACATGAAATAGGAAGTTTTGATGGATTGGAAGCATGGGAATTAGTTTTCGTAGAATACGTAAAACATTTGTTGGTTATCTATTTATTTGAATTGGTGTGTTTAGGCTTAAGTACTGATCAAGTGACATCTCATCGCTCTAGTCATACTCAAGTCTTACCCTGGGTTTTTTTTTATGCATTATTTTTATTTTTAGTTCCTGCAATTACTTCATTTTTAATTTTAATCTCTATAAATATATTATTTTTATTTTAGTCTAGGTAATAATGTTACGTTTTATAGTTTTAGTTCTTATAAATATATTATTTTCTATTCTAATATATTATGATGTTATTTGTTGATATGATACTTTAGATGAAATAGAGATTACTTTAACATCACCATTGGGTTTAAAAGATAAAAATAAAAATAAATAAAAGGTATGAAAATTAAGGGAAAATAAAAGCAAAATCAAGATCAAATATACTTTTGTGGAAACGAAAGAGTTAATAATACTTTATAGCAAATCATAAAAAAATAAAAATTTATATAGAACTGGTAAAAGTCGTTTTCTTTCTCAAAATTTTTGCATCTTTCACTAGAAAAATATATATTTTTATTTTCTTGCATAATTTTTGTGAATGCAATCTTCTTTAACTCGAAATTTAATGAGACTAATTTGTAAAATTTAGATTTGTTAGTCATGTTTCAATTAACTAAAGTATATGTTCTATTTATCAATGTCTTTATTTTGACAAAACTAATCCAAAATATATTTTAACATATTTTATTATAATTTTGTTTTATGTTTCCGTAATTACTTTCCTTTGTAATAATCGTTATATTAAATTAAAATATAATTGTATGTTTTCCATTATTATAAAAAAAATTTGTACACACACGCCCACCCCAGTATTCGTAATAAAAATATCCCTATATTTATTACACTCTAATGCACTTATACATTTCTCTTTTATTAAGAAATTACTATCTTTTTACTTAAACTTTTGTTTATCTTCTCACTTCTTGCAGAATGAATTAGCAGAGTTTCTCTCTTATCTTTCCTTCTTTCACTTCATTTTTATTTAGAAAAAAAAAATGTAAAGAGAAACAAAGTTCTCACTTCCCCCCGAACAAAACAATAATATCATTTCTATAATAAAGTTATTAATTATGAACAATATAATAAAAAAATAACTCAAATAAGAAATATGATATATAGATATTTAAAACTTAACTTATCAAAACCTAAATTTACACCTATTTGAATCCTTCTCAAACAAGTTCCATCCTTTTGGTTGATGTAACTGTTTATTCCTTACTTGGGATCCTATTAGTTACTGGGTTTCCAAGACTTTGTAGTTCTTTCAGCAGTTATCATGGCAAAATATTATTCTGCTTAATTTGCTTCCTCTTAAAGGTTCATATGCTTCTCTTATTCAGCAGAATTTCTTCAATTACACTAAACCCTGCAAAATTCCCATTACTTTAATGTAAAAAATAAAAAGAGAAACAAGGTTTCATGATTACCCTGTACCCTAAAGTGAAATTTCTATACAAGTCCTAATATGAAAAAGCATTGTGACAAAATAAGCCATATATAACTTTTGCCAGATTCTATGCTTAAGAATAGCACACAGTTACATGATTTTTCAATTTGAAAAAGAAAATTGCACCTAGTAGTTTAACACTTGTTCACATTATCCCAGATTTTGATAGTTCCTTCAAAGTATTTGCAATCTTGTCCTCAGTTGTTTCACTAATGCATGCCACAAGAGGACTCTCATTTGGTACAACGTCCTCTCTAGGGTAGCTTCCTGGACCTCTAAGTATTCCTTCTGAACCATTAGACACAACACCCTTCATGATAATGGTCTTGTGAGTTCCAGAAATCAACTCCTCATAATCTGTGTCACCAGTTTCTCCAAGAAACACAAACATGTTTGCAACATTCAGTCCCCAACGGACAAACAGATACCTAACAAAATACCATTCTTTTAGCAATTCTATAAAACATAGCTATCTCAGTAAATCAAGCACTCTAACACTTCATTAAATAGCCAAGTTTCTCCCTTCAGAAATGGGAAACTGTAGGAATAAGATTGAACCTTAAAAAGTACCTAAATCCAGTTTGTTTAGTACTGTGCCATCTTGATGATATTGTCTTAAAAATCAAATTAAGAAGTATGAACTGTTACGTGAATGCATAACATAAAGCTGTGTAGATTGATTTCCAATACAAAATCTGCTTGAATGTTGTATGTAGTTTTAAGGGTTAAATATGACTTTAGTTCCTAAACTTTGACACGAAATTGAAATTCATCATTCTGTCAGAAACTTTGATACATTTTGGTTCCCAAACTTTAAAAGTAAATGGATACAGACATTTTAACCCAATTACATTAAATTTCTTTGACATGTCAAATATATTTCATGCTAACATTTAAGCGTTTGACACGTTTCTGGTTCAATATTAACTAAAAGACACGTTTAACAAAAAAAAAATATATAATTAGGTTAAAAAGATTATATCCATTCATTTATAAAGTTTGAGGACCAAAATGTATCAAAGTTCAACCTTAGTTTTAATGTAAGCATTTCGTTTCCTATAATATTGAGAAGGACAATTCCATGGCTTTGAGAGAACAACATACAAAATGCTGTATTAAACAAATGATTGAATCCCTTCCAGCCTCATTTTCAGAGTTTTCTAACAGTTCCTCACTTATTAAAAGTAGATTTCTACAAACTCTCTTAGCATGTATGCTAGTATGAGACCCTTCAATCTGAAAGTGTTGAGTCATGAGTTATTACAGAATTGACTTTACTGCTTATTATGAATTACTATTACCTGAGTGCCTGTGCTCTTGATGCAAGGAGTGGAATAACCTGCACACTAGATGAACCTCTGCAGTACATAGGATGACAACGTAGGCCTCGCATCCGAAGCTTCTGTCTCAAGTCATCAACTCTCTTTGCCTGACAAAGACAGTACAAGGATCATTTCAATCAACAAAACCAGTTTCCTTAACCATTGTCACTGTGAGTAAGTTTGAATGAACTTCTCTAAAGCCACTTCAAAGAGCAAGAAAATAAGACAGAAATAAACTTAGTTTAACTACAAAGTAAAACTGACTTATGCATAAGTTAGCTAGTAGAAGTTATTTCCCATTGATACTTCATTTTTCTTCTTATTCTTCTCTCCTGAAGTACTTCTGGAGAAGTTTCCACCAAACAGGACCAATGCAAACACAAAAGTGAATTTCATGTACCTTAGTGAGATCCTTTACTTTGTATGATATGCAATGAGCATTGCTAGATTTCAAATCTTCCTCAATGGGGCTTGAAGGTTTTTTTTCACCTTCAGCAGTACTCATAAGATTCCCAATGGTTTTCTTTAAACCTTCACAACCCCAACGATAGTCAATATGAGCTTCATAATCCGGATCAGGCAAAAGCTTTCCATCTTCTGTGTAAGTACCAGGATAGTAAACTTCACTACCACTACTGCAAATCAAGACATCAAAATCATTTGCTTGAATGTTCCCTGACTTGAGGAACTCTACTGTTTCCAGCATTGGCATGGCTGTTGACAAAGCAAATCCAGAAACTCTTGCATTTTGGGGGTCTAGTTGAGCAGCTTTGATGATCCTCTGCACTATCTGGATCATTGTCTTACCAGGAGCTCCTTTCTCATCATAGATATCTAGTGCTATAACTATCAATCTCCGTCTTCTCAACAGAAGAGGATATTTCCCAGATACATTGTCAGGAATTTTGTTAGTGTCATTTAAACCAGAATCTGGCTTTTTCATCTTGCTTAGGAGACGCTTAACTTGGTCTTGCGGGTCTGACACTGATCCTAAACCTGCTAAGTCAGCATCAATAGAGAGCCTAAGGGACATGTCTTGAACATCCTTAAGTGAGTCATTGAAAGACTCTTCAGTGTTTATATCATTCCCAGGAGTGTTCGTTTGCCATTGTGGATGCCTCATTCTGCAGGCAGCCACCCTTGTCAGATAAGTTCTGCAGTGTTCAGGCCATGAGAAAAGGTGTATGTTCTTCCAACCATTTTTCCTGCAGTCATGCCACAGGTTTTTATCTGACAACAACTTGATCAATGCATCAGTAATTGCTTGCTGATCATGAGGGTCCACAAGTAAACCATTGTTCAGGGCCTAACACATCAAAATGAGACATAATAAGTGGCTGCATGGTTTGGACAAGAGATTTTTGCATTTGAATGTGACTTTTATGTTTTTCAATTCTATCTGAGATACTAGTTCACCACAGGTGGTTCCTGCATGGACCATGTAACTAAGATAAAATTTGTTTTACCCTATGAATGTCCACTGGTCCCCCATTTTTAGTGGCCACCATTGGAAGCCCATGTGCTGCTGCCTGCATGAGTTTGATCATGTTTAGAGACAAAAAAAAGGAACATTGTACCATAAAAAAGACCAAATTAGCTAGTTGGTTAAACTCTACCTCAATTAAAGTAAGACCAAAAGGTTCTACTAAAGCAGGATTGATGAAAACACCCTGATAGAAAACATAAATCATTAGCTGTTAATAATTGTTCAAATTCAGGTTATTGTTTCTGAATTGTGAAAATCTACTGACTTCATTATACCTTTGTTTTTGCGGCAAATCGGTATATCTCTGGAACATCAGATTGCTTGTGATGTTTAGGGTATGCCACTCGGCCATATAGGTCATACTTATCAATCATTTTCAACACTGTTGTGAGAACACTGGCATTCCCAGAAGACATCTCATCTATGTCATCCCTATTTCCCATTATGAGAACCTGTTTTGTGAACACATTAGTCTTCTCCAAGTACTTAACAACAGTCCCTCTGAGAGGACAAATCGATTTCGAATAAATCAACTTACAAGGTTAGCAAGTTCTCTTAAGGGACGGCTTTCTCCATAGGCTTTTAACAGAGTGGTTAAGTTCTTCTTTGGATCTGGCCTTGATAAGGCCAAGATCACTGGCTTGTGAGGATTCCTAAAGAAACGCATCACCTGCACTAAACTGTAAGTAGAAAGCCAATAACAGTAATATTGAAGGAAGATCTGGATTATCAGTTACTCACTTCTGCCCAAATTGATGGCATTGCTTTTGGTGAAGCCCCTTCAACACTTGCAGTAAGCTGAAAAATCTCTCCATCAGCTTCAGGGCCATCTTCTTGGCTCATAACATTGCTAAAGTCCATTCCAGGAGGGATAACCTGCAGAATGGTCCTAGTAATCAGTAGCATATGCATTAACATAAAGAAAAACTGATTTAATCTTTTCATCTCACTTCTATTTTCTAAAATTTCTTATGAAGAACTTTATCTCAAACAACACCTAAGGCTATATCAGTAAGCAAATTACCGCCATCCTGGGCATGAATCGACCATGACAGTTGACACCACGCCTAGCCCGAGCTCGCAACACTTTCTCAAGCTTGACATCAAATCCATCATAAAGTCCCCACTGTTCCTCAATTTCTTGTTTTGTACTAGTGATAACAAGTTCTGCTGCATCCAGAGAAAGTTCTTCTGCCTCAATCCTCCTCCTCATCTTGTATGTTGAATTAATATCTTCTTTTGATTGGCGTCCCTGCTTAAGAAGTTGTTCAAGCTTGTTTCTTCCAAGTGAATGGCCTGTCAGCACCATTGGTACATTCAAGGCACCTGAAAGAATTGCAGCACTGTCTCCAGCATCAGCATAATGTCCATGAATTACATATGGCCACACAGGTTGTCCCCCACCAACTTGTTCACCCAACACTTTTGACATGTTGAGAATGTGAGCTAATGCTCCATCAACAAATTCTTGAATGTAAGGCCAAAGAAGTTCTTTCTGGAGGTACTTATTGCGTGGACCAAAGGGTATTCGTATGATATATGCACCACTGCTCTCCCCAATGTTATCATCATCATCTCCACCCACAGTTAGCATTTCTGTAGGCTCTCCATAGCTCCAGTCAATTTCAGGGGATGAGATTTGCCGTGTAAACAGATCCACTCTATATACTCCAGGCATTTTTGCAAGTGCACGAGCAAGTTCTACCACATATTTAATCTGCAAACACGTTGTTTCTAGCATTAATCACCATTTAAAGGGAGTGACAAAGATATTTTATAGTAGGTTTGTGATTTGGGTGTGTAAAAATGTGAAGAACCTGTCCACCAGTGTCAGAATCTCGACCGAGCTCCATGTTTTCTCCTCGAACCAATCCGTGCAAGCTGTGGAATAAAAGAATATATAAGGTTATAGCAATCATTGAATCTACACATGCTTCTAGAGTTTATTTCCTGAAACATTTCTAAACCGCAGTGTTTAGAAAAATGAGACTATCTTCAAAACAGATGCTTAAACTTCATAGGAAGCAAGTGGTTTCTCTCTAAATTATTGATAGTAAATGCTTGACAATGCAATTCCAATTCCCTACCCTTTTGTATTTGTCAATGATATTGATCTTAAGATAATCCCCAACAACATTTTCCATTATGAAGAACCAGGACAAAAGTTTAAGTGCAGGATAAAGGGCCATTATGATTGTTTTATGACAGCTGGTGGAAATTCAGAAATGACTCATTGGCTTAACTCTTATCATTGTTATCATCTGAATTAGGCAGTACAAAGCATGTGAAGCAAAGGTAAACTGTTTTCCTGATGACTGATAATGGGAATAAATATGAATCTGTCTTCCACTACGATCAATCAATGAGTAAGTATTCATTGATGCATTAACACAACCTGAGAAATTGTCTATTTGTTAACACAGATGTTAATTGTTGGTATACCTTAAGAGGACAAGATAGAGCTTTTTTTCCTTTTTGTCATCAGACCATACTTCCAAGTTGGAAATCTGACGCTTGATTTGTTTCTTTGGGGTCTCACTTTGTATCATCTCAACAACACCATCGCCTTTTTCTCCTTCTGACAAGTCTTCAGACATGTCCTCTGTTGCTTCTCTGCGACCTTGTTCTCTCTCCCATCTTCGGTGTGCCACCCTCTGGGATTCCTCCCATTCAAACTACACAAACCACACCAGTGTTACCTATTATGATCTTGCATACAGTAACTCTATAGTACATGATAGTGCCCTCAAATTTGTTAGGTGAAGGACCAAGCACAGTGAAATTGAACACTAAAAGCAAACAGTTCACAGTATCCTAGTTAGAAAACTCCCTTCTCTATCTTGAACTGATAGAAAAAGCAACAATCATAGCTAATGGCACAGCTTAGATAAATAAACTGGATTGTGTTTCCAAACAAATAGAAAATGTCACTTTAATGCAGTGTGCACAAATATCAGTCAAGAAAAACACACAAATTTCCATGCAAAATGGTACCATATTTTTTTATTTGATATTGGCATTGATTGATCATGCCATCAAAACATGAATCCAAAAAGAAAAACCACATCATTGGATTCACAAATAGATTCTTCTTTCATGAAACTCCTTCGAAATCACATCAACCTTACAATTCATATAGTTTACAAATCACATCCAAATTCAAATGAATTCTTTTTCATTCAAAGCAAACTAACTTAAAGAAGAACCTGTTTTTTCTTGCGAGTGAGGTGCCAAATGCGCCAGCACATGTTCTCCAACCTTGAACTCCTCTCCCTGGTGTTCCTGGTGGCAACCACCTTGATCCAAGTCCGATACAGATCAGATTCATCAACACTTGTCACCACCTCTTCCACAAAGTACTTGGTGGGGTTGAAATGCCCCCCATCTCTCAGAGTCACAGGTGCAGGCTTTTGCTCCTCAATGGTCGGTGCCCCAGTTGAAAGTATGGCCTCCAAGTACCCATTAATCCATTCATTCCCCGCCATCACGCTGTTTTTTCTCTCAAGAAAATGATTATAAACCAAGAAAACAAAAACCAGGGTCTTTTGATATTTCTAACAACGTAGATTGTGTCAACCGAATTATCTCCTAAAGAAGATGTGTATAGGAAGGAAAAAGAAAGTGTCCTGAACAAAATTATCTCAGAAAAGAACTTGAAACAAGAATATGTATATATCACATATGTACAGTGGTTATAAGTCCATCACGGTTTCTTGGATATTAAGTAAGCATGAGAAGTGAAAAACATGAGAAATGTGTCTTCTGGTACGTTAAGGATTAAAGGGGTGAGGTGGTGTTGTGTTTTTCTGTTATTGTCATTTGAGAGTTTGTGTCATTCATTCATTTGGATGCTGAGAGAGAAAAAGTTTGTGTGTGTTGAGGTGTTGCATGGGGTAGAACGAGGAAAAGGGGTGTGTTGTGATTGGTGAAGAAGGGTTCAAAGATAGAGTTTTTGGGTTGTGTTTGGAGAATCACGAGAAGGGTTGGATGGGAAGAGATGGTGAGAAGTGAGGAAGGGGTGGAGGAGAAGGAGATGGCAAAGGTGAGGGAGCCACGTGGCAGGGAATGGTGGGCCAGAGACTTGTACACGTGTAGAGAGAGAAGAAAAAATAGACAGAGAATTTGGCTCTCATGTATGAACATGATTGTTATGGAGTTGAAAAAACTACTAAAGAGTATTTTAGCTTTTCTAGTTATAGTCAAGAGTAATAAATATTCAACTATTTGTAATAAAGATTTTTAATAGGAGTTGTTTATACTTATTGTATTTTTATGGATAATTTTTTTATGAATATTATATATAAAAGTACTTATGTTTAGTATGTAAGAGGTTTGACAGTAATTCTTTTGTGATCCAATTGAAAGTTAATTGTTTTATTTATGAAAACAAATAATTATGTTTAAGTATAGTAATAAATAATAATTTCGGCATGATAATTAAACATTTAATTCGGGTTAAATATTGTACACGAATGATACGAAGCAATGAATTTAGAGGATATTCATGTTTTTTTCTAACAAACAATATGAAAACGATGCAGAACAATAATTTGAATGAATGATACGATGTTTATTTTGTTGAAATCAGAATTTGGATTTTTTATTTAGTTTTTCTGTATTATTCTTTTGTTATGTCTTTAAAATATATTAATGATAACTGATTTTGAAGTTTTTAAATATTTTAAAAAAATTTAAAATACCAGCATTTTTAATGTTCAGCGAAAGAAATGTCCAAAATATCCAACAAAAAATCTGGACTCATCGAAATCATTGTTTATTTAAGAATCATTTATCCTAATATTCAGTAAATGAAGTGAATATAAAAGTAAATGGAGAAAATATTTTCTTAATATTCCTAGAATTAATACTAGAAAAAGAACAAAATAGAACTTAGTGTTTTAGTTTGAGAAAAAAAGAAGAGGAAAAATAGCTAAAAAGGTTTTGTTTTCCTCTTATAAATTCATGTAGATGAAGAGTGAAGAAAAATGGGAATGGACCATATTCTGCTGAGGAGGTTATTTCTTGGTTGCATGTGCAAGTAGGAAGAAAATACAGAATATTTGAGAAGTATCTTTGTTCCTTTTCTCAGAAGAGTTTTGTAGCCGTTGGATAGAGAAAAAGAAAAAGAATATAAGTAATAAGACTAATTCTATTTTTTGTTTCTCGTTACTTGAATAAAGAAAAACTTTTCTTTTTCTTTTATTATTTTTAATTTTCAATGAATATAAAAAGAAAAAAGTTTTTTCCAAGATATATTATGCTCTAACAAAATTGTTCTATGTAGAAGATATTTATACATATAAAAAAAGAGAAATTAAAGCAATTAAAGTTGGAGTGAGACTTGTGCATCTTGATGTATTAAGTTTAGTTTTAACAATTTATTTTCTTATCAAATGAATAATGTATTATACTTCCAATCATTGCATGAGGATCTTTTGTATGAAAAATAAAGTTTTCATGTTGGACCTACGTAATCTTTATCAACAACATATAAAATGTTTGACTTTGACGTGTTTAAAGGTTTAGTCACATTCATTTATTTGAATGAAAGAAAGTTCACTTTTGATAGTGTATTGGAATAAACCATTCAATTAAACGTTTCTTCAATACTATTTTGTTATTATATGAAGATTTTTATTGCAAATTTAAGCGTAAGTTAATAATTTCCTATGCTTATTTTTTTTACTAAATATTGACATGCACGTCTGTTTATTTAATTAGTTTAATTTATATTTTTTATTAGAAATAAATATAATTTTTTTAATTTTAATTAATACAACATTATTTTGATTCAATTGTGTAAAATGTTAACTTTCTTTTTAAGTTATAAGACAATAACATGTAGTTAATTGTAGGATATCTTTGATCAGAAATGTTAAAAAATGAGTTTCAACTTGTGAGTCAATTTGGCACATCACATGTTCGAGTCAGTTTAAATTGAAAAAAACTTATTGCTTTTAAACATGGTCAAATTGGACTTGGCTTACTTAACCGGTAAGTTAAACAAGTTTAAGTGGAGTTGAATGTGAGTTTACCTGCAAGCACCCAATAACAACTCTTTATTAATTTTTTACTATTTTTTTCACAAGTTTTTTTATTATAGTTATCTACTACTTCTGATATATATGTTTAAAATTTGGTCATTTTAAATATTAAAATGTTCAATAGTGTTTTAATAATTTGAATATTTAATTTAATTGTTCTCTACATTACATAACTAGACACTTCACTTTCCGATTGCAATATCTTTATAATAATATTTGGTAAAATAAATAAAGACTTTGATTATACTATTATCATATATATTACGTCGAATCAATTCACTTTAATTTTATTATAATAAATATATAAAATAAATTGAAAGAACAAAACATTTGTAAATAAATCAATTCACTAACTCACCAATCATAATGAGTTGAGCCGAGTTAATAATTTTGTTGTTTACTAAGAAGTGAGTCGGATCAAACTGACTCATTTTTAACTCAATTCGTAGTGAATCAATTAGTGTGAGTCCATTTGACTCACTTTCGACATCCCTACATTTGGTAATATAAATTCAAAAATTCAAACCATATTAACATAAATGATAAGGTTATTACACTACTTTTGAAATTAAGAAATTAATTCAAATTTTCAATTGTTGAGAAACCAAATTGAATTAACTAAAAAAACACATGCACCACGTTGATAATTTAGTATAAATTTCATGGTAAGTCTTATTAGAATAAATAAAAATAATAATACTTTGACTATATTATATATATATATATAATATATATATATATATATATATATATATATATATATATAATAAAAAAAAATTAGTAAAATAAACGACAAAACTTATAAATTATATGTTCTTTTTGTCATTGAAATAAGTTGGTTATAATTTTTGTGATACTTCCTAATAAGCCTTTATTTAAAATCTAATGAGACGGAACTTCCTAATAAGCCTTCATTTAAAATCTAATAATGAGACAGAACACACATTTTGGTCCTCTAAAAAAATACAAAACAATAAAAAAAATTAAAAAATTCCACAAAATGACACGTGACATGTATGGAAACAGTGTTAATGTCAACTTAAGGGCAGAAATCAAATTTAACCTTTGTAAATAATTAGAAAACTAAATTGAACAAAAAGATAATAAGAGGATCAAAATGAATCAAACCAACAAATTATGGAACCAAAATGGTAATTAAACCAAATAAGTTGGTTATAATTTTTTTAATACTTCCTAATAAGCCTTTATTTAAAATCTAATGAGACAGAACGCACATTTCTAAAATTTGTTTCCACTGTGTAATTCAAAAAAGTAGAGAAAAAAAAGAAAGAAGAGACTTACCATCATTATCTTTCTTTCTTCTATATAATTTAATTTTTTTAAATATTTAAAAAAGTCAGAATCAAATAACTTTCTATTGTAGCTAAAAAAACATGTATCATTTCATAGTCCGGAATGGTGATTAAACCGTTCTAATATAATCTATTTTATATACATAATTATTAAACTACGTATTCTAATTAATCAAGTATTAAAATAATTTGGACACTTAACCTGGAGTTATTAATTAGTGAAAATTCTAATATATACATTATTACTTTATTACACATTTATCATTATATATTTATATATATATATATATATATATATATATTAATTAATTATAGCACTCACCATCAAGCATATAACTGTGAATTGAATGATTAAATGTCCTTATGTTGATCTCTTTGTGGGGACTTGATGTCATTGTTTGTGACACATGGACCTCATCCTACAAGTTGTGAACACCACCATCAACCAAACATTATCTCTTGTCATATTTTCCTTAAACATTTTTTGAACACTTTTAACTAGGTTGTGTTTTTTGAACCAGAAATATTCACTATATTTTTGCCCTAATGTTCTTAAATTAGTCATATTCATGAGATATCCACAACACACTTTTCCATCAGCATGAAGACATAGATGACTCATCTCTATAGGTTTGTGTCATCATTCATTTAGGGTTTTTTTTTCTCATTTTGAGGCTTATAAAATTTTGTAGGGTATGGATAAATATCAATATTCTCTTTCGTTTGTGTTTGGTTTTTAGTATTTGAGGTTTTCCTTCCCTCATGTTCTTGTCCTTCTCCAAAAATGGTTCTGAGAGATGACTTGCCAGAAAAAATATAGTTTGAAGCTGAAGGTTATTTGAGATCTCTCTCTTTTCTCACACCAATATTATACATACACAAAGTGTATTTTCTTAAAAAAAAAAAGTATTTTAAAATCCGAAAGTTTAGTGATACTGGGAGCACCCAGTTTTTTTTTTCTTTTATTAATACATATAAACAATTTATTTATTTTTGCATTTTCTTAATAGTTAAAAATGAAATTGATTTTTTTAAATAAAAAATTAAAACTGTTTAATAAAAAAATAAACTTAAATGTTCATTTCAAAAATAAAAATATTTATTTCTTCAAAATGATAAGTTAATTTTCTTTTGTAATTAATTTAGTTTTAAGTATTTCTAATAAGTTTTATCATTGCCTAAGATTTTAACAGACTTTCTTTTTAGGATCTCTTATATACCAAAAAAGAAATGGTACTACACATATTTGTTTATGCTAACCCTTTTTTATTATTATTATTTATTACTTTTCTTGTTCCTTTTCTCTCATACACATTATACTTGGACATATATCCAGTATCTGCAAATCTCTGTTTACTCCTCTATTGCTCCAATAAAACTGATAAATTGATATAACTTAATTCTCATTTTAACTAAAATTTTCAGTCTTTCAAGCAACTAAAGGAGCTCAAAATAAGAAAATTTGAAATTGCAATGAAAAATCAAACTTAAAAACCGAAAAAAGAAAATTCAAAGCAAAGCTCATCACACATAATTTAAGGATTAAAATAGTTTAAAGAGTAGTAGTGATTTTGATGATACACTTAATTATTTTATTCATAAAATGTTCAACTATAAATAGATTTGATATCATGTGGGAAAAGTTTTTGCCACAATTATTTTTGTTATTTAGTTTTGGTTTCAGACTTGAGACATATGCAGACGAGACAAAAAAGGGTGATCATTCTGTCTCGGTTATGATCCGAAGTATATTTTTGTCTTACTGTCTCGGTTTTGGAGGAAACCAAGGCATAATTAAAAGAATTAAATCAGAAATGAATTTTCACTTCACCCTAAACTCCTTCTTTAACTCACATGATTCTCCACCACTCTACCTCCCAAATAAAACTCAAAATTGAATTGATGATGATATTTTATTGTTCTTGCACCATCTAAGAGACTATAATTGAGTATACATGAAGGAATAGATCCATAAAATTTATTTTGTGATAGATCTAGTAGTCTTAGGGAAGGGAAACTACACAGTTCTACTGGAATATTGCAACTAAATTGATTGCCTTTCAATATCAGCCCTAATGTTGTTTGGAATCTTTGCTGGTACAACCCTAGAAAAATTGTTTTCTGCAAGGTTCAAGTATTCCAATGACTTAAGTTTGAAATGTCCAGTGAATTACCAGATAAGTTGTTCTTGTGCAAATCCATTGATGGAGGAATTTTACCACCTAATTTATTGTTGTTAATCTTAAATAAATTCAAACCTATACAATTCTCCCCATAATTTTTATCAAAATACAAACACAATTTCTATCATAAATCATCATAATCTCAAATTCAAGATTGAAAACTCAAGAACATACAAAATGCAAAAGAAAAAATGGAGTCAAAACAAAAACGAACCAAAACATAAAAATATATCGTACAAAGGAGCAGGATTGAATGACAATAATGGAGGCAGCGCCGCAACGACCTGAACGACGGTGCACCAACGATGGAGGGACAAAACATGCGGCTGTTATGCGTGGAAGAAGGGAACTGTTGGCATTCTGCAACCCACGACGTAGAAAACGTTGCAACAGTGGCGATTTGGGTTTTTTTTTTTACCTTAACAAAGCTTATTGCCTTGGTTGATTTTAAACAGAGGCATAAATATTTACATGCCTCAGTTAACTTGGGCCTAAGGCATATTCAAACTCGAAAAATATTACAATATGCCTCGGTTAAAATAGGCCCGATGCATAAAATCCTATCTGCCTCGATTAAAAGCATACTCGAGGCATAAAACTCTACGATCAACTTAAAAAATTCAAAACAGTGGGAAGTTTGAAAATTTTGGGAGATTTCTGCCTCAGTTTAAAGTAGACACAAGGCATAAAAGTTCACAAAAATTGCAAAAATGTTATCACGTCTTAATATGTCTCGTTTGCACAAGAACTAGCGCATATACGACGATTTAATAAGCCCAAACTGCACTAGTGTGTTAATCGTGTTTCATTTTATAAATACCACTATCTTTCTAGAAACTCTTTTTATAACTTTCTTTGCCTTCTCTATAACTTTCTAAAGTCGTCTTTTATCAGTTTGACGATCAGAGACCACAAGTGGACTCAGGGTGAAAAGGCCTACAATCTTACTCGATATAAATCTTGAACAGAGTAAGCTCATCTTTGTCATTCTTTTTTATCTTTTAAGAAATTTGTCGCATGCGGGTGTTTTGGGCTTGCATGTGGCGTTTAAGGGCTTAAGATGAATATTTGTTTGGTTATAATTGTTAGGGTGTGTTATGATCGTTGACAAGAGTTCTCTATGTGTAGGTAGAACAACATGTGTGAGGTAAGTCTGTGGAGCTTCTAACATCCCGTTCGGATATTACGGATTTAAAATAAAATAAAATGGAAATAATAATTAAACATCATTTATAATACTATCCTTTTCCAAAATGCGGGAAAATTAAATCCTTTATTTCATCATAAAATAACCTAAATCGATACTTTAAAATTCAAATACAATAACCAAGTCTAGTAACATAAAAGTTTACAAAATTATTCCAAAACCATAAAACATCAAAACTCGGATAAAATTTTTTTCCCGGTCTAGCCTCGCTCTAGCTCTATGCCTCACCAGATCCACCTGTAACATCATCTGCTCATACAAGCAGATACGGGGAGCTAACAATATAAAACATATACAATTCAAATATATAAACATAAAACATCAAAAGAACTCCATCCTTTGATTCCAAACCACATGGCCACCACCATGTTATCCATGTTCTATGTCTTTAAATGAATACCTCAAGATGTCTTGCCGCCACATTTACACGCCATAACTTGTAGAATACGTACGGGAAACCAGCTACGGACCATATTCCGTAACGCCAGGTGGAGTTTCCAATACGAATAAAGTTCGTAATGTCCCAAGACTACCAAACTCGTCAGCCACAAACTGAGGAGGGCAATCTATCTGGACCTATCTGTACGAGTCATAACTCGCACACTCACACCTGCAACACTCGCCAACCCGAGCCACAACTCAAGAGTTCCTCGTGTTCATCCGCCATCTCGAGCTACAACTCAAGAGATGTCATTCCGAGCCATAACTCAAGGAATGCCACCCTATCCCGAGCCACAACTCAAGGGATATGTTTCGAGCCACAACTCAATGAACATTCCAGCAAGTCAACCTTTGAGGTATCACCAAAGCCTTGTAGATCACGCACATCCAAGAAAACAAATCATAAATCATGCCTTTGCATTATCACCTGGCGTTGCTCTAGAGCCACCAGATGAAATACGCTTGCAGACCGCCTAACGGGGGACACGTGCCGTCAGGTGCCAAGTGCCTCAAAGTACACTGACGTTGTAGGTATTGCCTGGCGGGACCACCCTTATCGCTAGGCGCCATGCGATTCCAGAGCCCACTATGATCGTAGCTATCACCTGACGGCCATACACCACCGTCAAGCACTACACCAGTACTTGCGTAGTACTGGTTTTTGTTAGGCACTGCAGACCCCTTTTTCACCTGTTTCCCAATCATTGCAAACATACTTACTCTCTAACTTAGGTATTTCCATCATGCTATGTGACTCATATACTACAGTTTCATCATTTTCCACTTAACCAATAGATACACCTTATCTTTATATCTATCAACTCTCTAATTCAATTATTCTATTACATTATAGGATTCATATTCACCACCACCATATTACTATCTAGTCTTGCACAACACAATTAGACCCTTCACAATAGGAATCTTTCCCACGTAAAAACCTTATCATATAATAAATCCATATCGCATATCCCACTAGTGCATCTTCATTTAGTACTTCCAGTTCCTAATTGTACTATAACTCTCAATTCCAACAATGCTTTTGTTTAATAAGACTCCCTATGGTACTGTTATTATGATAATGATGCTTCCCACTCACCATTAACCTTCAAATTAATGTATACTAACATGTTATGTATATAATCACCCTAAACCTTTGTCTAGTCAATTTCTCAATCCCATATTCAATATTAATATGATTTCCAAGAATTATAGACCCATCCTTTCTCCTCACAGCCACACACAAATCACCTTCTCTGCGTTGGTGCCTAGCGGCACCTAGCCGGCTGCTAGGAAGTGCATGGGAAACCTATAATTCTGTCCTGCACTTGTGAGAAACCCAAAGTCCCATTCCAGGCTAGTTACTCTATTCTTCACTCTATACACTCCACACATATGCAATTAACTACTCTATTACATTAAAATTTCCAACACCCCAAATTGTATTGCTCTTGATTACACAATCTGTTTCATAACATAAATCCCCCAAATATTCAACCCTAATTCTTACATATATCAATCTCCATTGGATAACAATAATTTCAGGTTATCACTACACAATTTGTCTAATTGCCCAGCATCCCAGATTACAGAGACTCCCATGAGTCCCTCAAATTCCCAGAAACCAAATAACAACCAAAACATAGCAATCCTGCATACGTCGCCTGGCGACAGTTCTTCGTCGCCAGGCGATTTAAAGCGAAAACCCAAAACCTGGGTTTGATCACAGCCTCCTAACTCACTTTTAGTTCCTATGCCCAAATTTTCCAAAAACCCTTCTACTCTCAAGTTTTCAGCCCTTTATTTCATTAATTTCATAAAGAAAATGAAAATGGATTAATGTCTGGATTAATGGTCATTCAAGAACCATTACTAGGTGGTTTTCCAGCCCTCTTGGCTGCCCCTTCTGAAGGTTAGGGTTTCTGACCCTTTGCATCTAAGCTAAAAAGAAAATTGGCAAAAAGAAAGCTTAATTTGCCTCTACTAGAGATGGCAAATAAACCTGTCCCCGTGGGTATTGCCGAACCTGTCCCCGTTTTGACAGGGAATCCCCGCATTGACTGGGTATGTGTATGGGTATGGGGAATCCCTGACTTTTTCAATTGGGTATGGGGATGTACATATCCCCGCCATAATACCCGTCCCTGTTTAAATTATTAAAAAAATCGCAATTAATTAAGTAACCACATATATATATATATATATATATATATTATTTTTTATTTCTTCTATTTATTTGTTTTGTCATGAAACTCATTCGCATCTCAATTATATTTTTCAACTTATCATAACTTTTATGTAATTTTGTTAAAAAGATGTATGTCAATTAAAATTTTTTTATGTCTCGCATTTGAATATTTTTATTATTTTTTAATATTTTTATTTATTATATATTTTTCTTTCACATGAGAATGTTTAATACTCTGAATTTAAGTATTTAATAACACAAACCTTTTGTTTACTAGGTAATATAAAAAAAATCTTTACTTATTATTATTAGTTTTTGTTTCATTTGAAGAACTCTTTTGTTTTGCTAAAATAATTTTTGTTATTTCTGAACCATTGACTATATATGTTGATATTTGAAAAGTTTTCTTACATCTCTTAGATATTTTTCAACTCATCACCCTTAATTATACATTTATTTTTCTTTGTGCGATTTCTTTCAATAGTCTTTCAAATTGTTTGTAAACATTTGTTAATTTTTTAATATTTTTATTTGTTGTTTATTTTCATTATGTAGAATACTATTTCGATATATTTTATCTAATTATTTTTTATTTTCTAACTCATTATCAATCATACTGTAATTTTTTCACTATAATTGTATAAATAATTTTTATTTACTACAATATAAAAATTTAATGTAATTGTCATGAATATTTTTTTATCACCATCCAACATAATTGAAGTTCAAAAGATACAATATCTATGTTAAAATTTTATTATTATGATTATTATTTGTTCTTTGTATCATTTTGATCAAGTAATGCATTATAACTTTTATTAGTGTATAAAAAAGAGATTCATTAGAATTTAAAATATTGAAGTAAACAAACATTTAAAATATATTTTAATTTGAATATTTGTTTTGATTTTATATTTTTTTAAAATATTTTTAAATTTTATCAACTAAGTTTCATTAATGTTTGCAAATTTAATAAATGTGTTGGTTCTCATGAAATTTTATTTGGTATTATAATCTAAAATATAAACAATTATAATTTATTTTAAAATTTTATTATGATTATTATTTGTTCTTTGTATCATTTTGATCAAATGATGTATTATAACTTTTATTAGTGTATAAAAAAGAGATTCATTAGAATTTAAAAGATTGAAGTAAACAAACATTTAAAATATATTTTAATTTGAATATTTGTTTTTCATTTATATTTTTTTTAAAATATTTTTAAATATTATCAACTAGGTTTGATTAATGTTTGTAAATTTAGTAAATGTGTTAGTTCTCATGAAATTTTATTTGGTATTATAATCTAAAATGTAAACAATTATAATTTATTTTAAACTTTTATTATGATTATTATTTGTTCTTTGTATCATTTTGATCAAATGATGTATTATAACTTTTATTAGTATATAAAAAAGAGATTAATTAGAATTTAAAAGATTGAAGTAAACAAATATTTAAAATATATTTTAATTTGAATATTTTTGTCCTTTTATATTTTTAAAAAAATATTTTTAAATTTTATCAACTAGGTTTCATTAATGTTTGTAAATTTAATAAATGTGTTGGTTCTCATGAAATTTTATTTAGTATTATAATCTAAAATGTAAACAATTATAATTTTTTTTAAACTTTTATTATGATTATTATTTGTTCTTTGTATCATTTTGATCAAATGATGTATTATAACTTTTATTAATGTATAAAAAAGAGATTCATTAGAATTTAAAAGATTGAAGTAAACAAACATTTAAAATATATTTTAATTTGAATATTTTTTTTCCTTTCATATTTTTTAAAAAATATTTTTAAATTTTATCAACTATGTTTCATTAATATTTGCAAATTTAATAATTGTTGTGGTTCTCATGAAATTTTATTTGGTAAATCTAAAATGTAAACAATTATAGTTTATTTTAAAGTATTTGATATCGAAGAAACAACTATCCATCTAATATTGAATATTTGATAATATTATGTTTCCTTTACCATAATTTTTTATTATTTTATAAAAATTAATTAAAGTTAATATTGAAGTAGTAAGAAAATGGGTATGGGTGTGGGTACGAGATTATACCCGTTACCCGGTGGGGATGGGGATGAGACAAAAGTTTGATACCCGTTGGGTTTGGGTATGGAGATGGGGATGATTTTTTTTACAGGGATGGGTATGAGACATCGAAACCTGTGCCCGCCCCGCCCCGCCCCGCCCCGTTGCCATCCCTAGTCTCTACTAAGTTCAAACACACAATCATGCCTACGTTAAGTCAATGCACAACCATTCAACCAATTAATGTTTAATGACAATTCCTATAAATTTAGGATTATCTCATCACTACTCATGCTTCCACATAATATTATAAAAATAATAATCAATTAAATAACACAGAAATGACATACATTCAAGTTCTGTCAACATATACAAGTACTCTCAACCACTTGAGCTAGTACTTTTCCAAATCATAGCAATCAACATTTAATGCCATAAAGGCTCCCGCTACCCGCATTTATTAATTAATTATTTATTTAATTAATTAAATTTTGTGAGTCTTACAGAGCTAGCGAGAATTGAGCCTATGTAGAACATCTTTTGGAGTTCGATCTAGGTAAGGGAAACTAGTTTATTTATAACAATTGTTTTGTTTTAAATTGATCGATTTAGTAAGATATTTAATTTGAAATGTGGGTTTGGTTGAATTGGATTTTATTGCTTATGGAACTATTTGATTTGGCTAGATCATCTAACTTTCTCTATCTAAGGATTATTTTGAACCAAAAAGGTATGTTAAACTAAATAAGGTATTTTAAACTAAGAAAGAGCTAGAATTTCCTAGATAGGCAAGTTGGACTAAGCCTACAACTTTGTACTTGATTTTGTATTGGAGTAACCAACTTTATCAATATCTCTTCTTGCTGATAACTCTGATAATCATATTTTGATGATATTTTTCTTAATTTCTTTGATATTTTCACTTATTTGTAAAATATTAAATATGTAAACCAAATACTTATTTTTTCCAAATTTATTAAATAAAACCTCAAATATCTAAAAATATAACAATAAAATAACAATCACAGATAAAAATAAACAAAAAATAAAATATGATATTACCAATTATCGATGAGCTTAGCCCAACTTCATTGAAGTTGATCCTGCTGACCTAGCTTGACTTGGACCTAGGTCGACTCAAATCGATTGGGGCCCAAGCTGATTCAGCTCAACCTAGATAGGGGCCGACTTAACTTGACCTAGTCATGATCAAGTTAGGCCAGTTTGGTCTTGATCAAATTAGGACCCATCTAAGCCAAGCTTAACTCAGCTGAACATGGTTCGACCGTAACTATAATGAACATGGACTTGTCCAAACTTGGCTCATGCGGATTTAACTCTATTTTAGTCTCGATTTAGAAGGAACAAAATTTCTCTATTTTAACCAAAAATAGGACTAATTTGAACAAAAATAACGAATATAAGGACTAAATTGAATAAAAATAACAAATATAGGGACTAAATTGAACAAAAAGAAATAACACAACCACAAACTGACACTTGACACTAACATTGACACATGGCACAATGGTGTCTTGACACGTGTCAATTTCTAAACAGATAATAATAAAAAAACTAAGAAAATGACCAAAAATTGTGCATGCACTGTTTACTATTTAAACATAGTTAGAAAAAAGAATCAAAATGACCAAAAATTGACGAAAAAAATGACTTAATTGAACATTAAACCAAAATAAGGACCAAATTGAATAAAAACGACAAAAATATGTACCAAATGTGTATTTAAGGCTTCATTTAATGATGCTTAATTTTTAGTTTGAAAATTAATACACTGATTTGTGTAGTACTCTTCCAGTTTTAAATTTCTTCGTATATTAATTTAAACTTTATATGAAAACTAATGATGATTGTATCAACTATTGTATTAAATTTTGAATTGACATTTTAAGAAGAATAATTATATTTTATTAATTTATTAGTATATAAATTATAATCTGCATCCATATATTTTACTTATTTTGTTTTATTGCACTTTGTGTTGATTTTCAGATGCATATTGATTGTTGAAATTTTGTGTGACCGTTTTCATATTTTATGTCACCTGAAGACTAATGTGAAATGCTCAATGCATAAGAAAAACCCTAGTCACTTTAAATAGGTAGTAAATTGGTAAGTCTATTTTAAGAAATGCCTATTACTACATTGACCTTGAATATATAATGTCATGTTTTTTAACATCATGATTGTTCTTATTTTAGTACTTACAATGAATAAAACATATTGAGTGGTAGACCAAATGCAACATCTCAAGATATATATATA
>Ga0214543_1005914_pt1 | contig 22160 bp, 12 predicted proteins | sample CNSS2metaG_FD_160094 | JGI IMG/M metagenome (GOLD analysis project Ga0214543, IMG submission 160094) | Root nodule microbial communities from cowpea collected in UCLA plant growth center, Los Angeles, California, USA - CNSS2 | ecosystem: Host-associated > Plants > Roots > Nodule | place: USA... | reverse complement strand
ATTGTGGGTTATAGGGTGGAATATGTGTGGTGTGGAGGGCGGTGGGTATGTTGTAGGGGATATGGGTGGTAGGGAGGGTGGCGGCGGGGGTTGGGGGTGCGGTAAGCCCCGGTTGGCCAGATGGAAGGTGATGGGGATGGGTAGAGGTAACGGGTGTCTGTTGGGTGGTGGTGAAGGTGTGGGGGGTGGGATTGTATTCACTTTCTTCCTCTGTAGGCTGGAAAGCCGGAGACTTCACAGCTTCAGAGGTTTCTTTGGCTTTTCCCTTCAAGTTGGGATCCACCTCGATCCTTCGCCTGAGGCGGGAGTACTCTTGTCTCAACGCCTCCATTTCTTCAGCACTACGCTTCTTCAGGTCTGCGAGTTCCTGTTGCATCTTTGCTTGGCCGTCTAGGATGGCGGCCAAATCAGGGGTGATGCTAGGAGGTCCAAAGGGACCAGCATCTGCTTGCTTGTTCGCTCCAGCTCTACTGCGGGTGGAAACCGTCATCAGAGAAAAACGAGTACTAAAGGTGTTCATCTCGTGCCCCACGGTGGGCGCCAATTGTTCCTGCAGAAGAACAAATAAGATAAGTTAGGCACAAGTATCACCTTACCATGTAGTCTGCTATCTCTTCAGTTGGCCTCTTCCCATTCGATACATGTCAGCTTGAACCCAGGAGGGGTTACCTGCAGAAGAATCTCCGAAGCTCAAGTAAGTCAAAGCTCTCAGGGAGTCAAATCAGTGATTAATGAATGCGTACCTTTAAATGATGGGGTCCACGTGTATTTATAGAGCATTAATGACGTTTGACCATCCCATGGGTTGGGCTTTGACTTGGGCTCTAGCTAGGGCTTGTGAGTGGGTCAGGGCCCTAACCCAGGCCCTTAAGGTTTATTGGACGCAGACGCTTCCATTATTCTGAGTTCATTAGAGTGGTCGCCCTAGGCTCTAAACTTACTGGATATGCTGGAGTAGTCGGTCTAGGCCGGCTATTTGTCTTGATGGCTTATGCTGGTGTAGGTTGTCCCTTTAGATGTTTAATTTAGGTCAAAACTGGTATAAGTTAGGCTAAGTCGGCCTAGGCTGGATACTTGGCTGCCTTGATATGTACATTGTTTACTTATCTGGTCGAGTTTGGCTAGGTGTGGTACAACATAATTTATTAAATGACCATATAACCTATTAAATACACATGTTCAATTTATTGTAATGTTGTTTTTTGAAAAATAATCGATTACGAGGGATGATAATTGACTATTCCAAAGAGTAGTTCAATTTGAAATTAATTTATTTTGTGTAGAATAAGGAAATACCATTTGAGCATAATAGATTATTCGAAACTTTTTAAAATTATTCTTGTCTTTTATCTTGTTCGTGTTGTTTTATATGATACTTGTTATATTTTCTTTTTGACAATGGCCTAAGGGGAAGAATGTATGCATGTTTGCTTGGAAATGAGCTAACATGTTTTGTGAGCTTAGAGCAAAGGGGTGTTCCTATTCTATGAGATTGTTATGATTGTACATGTGTATTGTAGACACCAATGAAAGTGATGTGTCATTATCTCCAACATCCAAGTTTGGATCATGCAAAAAGTGTGGGTCAATATAAAAACAAAGGGAAGATTTTTGAACTTGAATAATAGATCTAAGTCTCAACAGAAATTATTTTGATGATGTTTTGGAAATATTGATGATGAAAATGTATGGTGTGTTACAACTTTCATTGTATATGTTTGAGAGTCTTACACATAAAGTAATCACAAGAGTCTTAGTTTATTTAGTACATAGCCAAATAGTATTAATTAGGCTTAATTAGTGATTTAGTCATCTAATTTGTTACTTTGGTTCATTTTGGTCCTCTTATTATTTTGTTGGTTCAATGTAGTCCTTCAATTTGTTAAAAATTTCAATTTGGTCCCCTTTTTTTTATTCAATTTAGTCCTCTCTTTTTTAAACAATCCAATTTTGTCCTCTCCAATTTGAGACCAAATTAGTAATTAAGCACAATTACAAGTTATATATACATTTTAAAATAATTTTTTATAATTTATACATCAAATCATTCCACTTAAATACTCAAATTATTTAATTTTTTACACCCCACCTAAATACTCAATTTGTTTACATTTAGGTGGAGTGATTTTATGTATAAATTCTAAAAAGTTATTTTAACATATACATATAAGTTGTAATTAAGCTTAATTACTAATTTGGTCTCAAAAAATTAGAGAGGACAAAATTGGATTGTTTTAAAAGAAAAAATTACTAATTGAATAAAAAATAATAAGGGGACTAAATTGAACATTTTTAAAGAACTAGAGGTATAAATTGAGCCCAAAAATAATAAGATGACATAAATTAACCAAAACAAAAAAAAACAATAATTAAGCCTATTAATTAATAAAAAAATTAAAAGGGTTAAAATATGTGAAAAATGTTTTTTTAATTGTTTAAGGTTTTATGTACTATATTACATTTTTCTTGATATGTTTCTGGTCAAGCTAATCAGTCTTCAACTTTGGTAACCAATAAAAATAACTAGTAGAAAAATATGTTTTTAACTTATCTCAACAAATAATTGACTAACATGAGTAACAACGGAATAAAAAGATAGTGTTTTTAACTAATTTTCATCTTTTATTGAGAATAATGGACTATCAACTAAAGATAATTGACTAAATGTTTCTAAATCTATTTATAAATAATGTTTCAAAAATTTATACATAGAGCATTTGATTCGCTATTTAACAAATTTAATAATGCTTTCAAAAGAGAAATTACAAATGTTCATAAAGATCATTTTGAATTGCTTACAAGATTTATCAAAACTTCTTTCAACACCATCTTCATCATGTCAAACGAAATACAAAGGTACTTGTACTAGTTTGTTATTTCGCTTGTGTGCGCTTCTACTATGTATTTAGTAACATCCTTTTTATTTTTGTTTTGCTGGATTGATTTCAATTTGTTTCCTTTGAGTGTTCAAGAGTTGAATTTGTAGTTTCCTCTTCGTATGATCCAAGAGTTGGACATACCATATTGATTGTATTCGGGAGTAGATCTTGTTGTGCTCATATTTTTCATATGTTGAGTGTTTGTATTAAACATATGAAGGTGGTGAATTCTAGCTATTCTAAGTTTGAATTACTAAGACTGGATGTAAGAATATAAACCAATATAAATCTTGAATAATATTTCTCTCTTTCTCATCTTTTTTATATTCTTAATTTTGTGTAAGTTTTTTGTTTATAATATTTTTCAATCTTGATTCCATAATATATTGCATTCCATTTTCTAATAAAAACAATTTATCAAAAGATTTTTAAAGTAAATCTTTTCAAAAGGTCTTCAAAACCAATTCAACTTTCCCTATTGGTTTAGTTTAACCTCTCTTTTTTTCGACAAATATATTGTGTGCTTTCTTCCAATAACCTAAGTCTCACATCCTCTTATAGGCTCAATCTATACCAATACTCAAGCCTATAAACGGAAGGCAGGGAATGACTTGTAAAAACACCACCCTTTGAGATCGAATATAAGTCTAGTGTTTAGAATAGCCTTTGTGTGTTTATGTTTGAAGTGATCTATCTTTGTAGAGTTTTCATAAGTGATATCTCTTCCTTTGGAGTATTGGCGACCGTCGAAGGCGGTTTTCTCAATTGCATTTGGCATTACCCTTATCTTTAGATGACTACACCAAAAATAAGCCTAGAGGTTTCTTTGCACGTGTCTTGGTTAATGTTGATTTGTTATCCAATTTGCCTAATCAAATTTAGTGGAAAGATCGAGATTTGTGTTTATTGTTGATGTGGAGTATGAGAAATTATCTTTATTTTCCTCAAATTGTAAAATCATTGGTCATAATCTATCTAATTTTAGACGGTTATAACAGGATGCTAATGTTATTTATGCTGGGGAGAAAAATGTTGGCACAAAAATACAACAACATTATCGTCCTAAGGTGGTTGGTGCTCGAGATAGGACTAAGGTCTCTCTTTGATCTGTTTTAAAGCCTACAGAGTGTAACACCCATTTCAAGATGCCACATAAAAATTTAAAATTTCCAAGACTTCCCAAAGAAACTCTGATACCATCCTATTTAGATAGGAACTTTCACAAATATTTTGTCTCAAACCACTTACCAAAAACATTCGCATAAAATTTCATCCGTCCAAAATAAAACATCATTAAAACCTGTAATCAACCATTCAGGTATAAGTCATTAAATAACCTTATTACAAAATCTTCTGAAAAAAAATAAATAAACTTTCAAAGTAACCAATTATTACATCATATTCTAAAACAGATAAAAAAAACTTTAATAAACTCTCAAGTTTTTCCCATGACCTCCTCACAACTAAGCATCTCCATTTGTATCTACATCAACATCTACTCCCATATAACACAAGTTATATGATCATCGTAGGTGGAAATCATAACCACAAACATGTAAGGGTGAGCTAACGATATACACAACACATGGCAATAAATATATGTATCGCGCATAACTCATCTATCATTATCATACGATAACATAACTCATCCAAGATCACATGTTCTCAAAGCCACCACATGTAATCACTAACATATTACTATCACGTAATATTCACGGTATAACATTCTCTCACAACCAACCACTCTATCTTTCCTATGCAACGGCACCTCTTGGAAAAGTCTCTTCCCCTACTTTCCATAGACATACAAGCAACAATTCACTAGCTCAACAAAGCCTTGGATAGGAGCACTCTTGCTAAGCTCATGTCAAAGACTTATGGTGGAACAAAATCGTTTTACCTTGACTTGGCAAAGCCCTCTAAGTAAAAGAACCATCCTAGCTTTATGGTTGTCAAAGAATTCATATTGTTTCCTCACATATGTATACATATACATGCAACACCTCATCACATGATCAAAATACCTCAACTCATCATGCAACTACATCATATCATGCCACATCATACCATACCATACATATATGTATATGATTCTCATAATTATATAAGTAACCACACATTCTCATCATATCATGTCATATAACATAATCCACCATGCATCAAATCATCATTTCCAAACATCCAGTATACTACAAACAGGGACCTATCACAATTTATCACAACAAAAGTATCAACACAATACAACTAGAAAAAATAGCAATCATGTGTTATGAACCAGATATCAAAAATCATAGACCTTCCAACAAAAATCACATCGTTCAAACTAAAGAACAACGTGTTATGAACCAGATATCAAAATTTCAACTCAATCAACGATTAAAGAAATGGGAAACTCAGTTTTACAAACATTGTGCAGACCAGAAAAACACACTCACCTAGCGACCTCATCATTCGCCCAGCGAACAGACCCCTCTTCGCCTAGTGACCCGATTCGCGTAGCAAAGACTTTGTCTCTGGATTTTCTCACACACGACAACCTAGTCACTCACCCAATAACCCTCACTCGCTCAACGCATAGTTTAGTTCCAGAAAATGCTTCCAAAATACAAAATATGTGAAAAAATCACAGTTTATTCACAAAGTACCTATTCCACCTATCAACCATCCAAAACATGCACAAAAAGAAACATCAATCATCCCATATCATTCCTATTAACCTAAAAACTTATACACATCATGGGAACTCTTATACCAATATCCTCATGATCCAACATACATATCTTTTAACAATTCTTAAACCACAGGAACAATACTACACATACTTTCATCATGCCTTTTAATAAACTTACCCAAAATCATTCACCACATATACTCACCTTGCCCATAACATTTTGCACTTACCAATTGGCTCATAATTTACAACATTCAACTCTAACACCATATGCACAACATTAGATTTTTCAAGCTTACATCACCCAACAACTATAACAATAAATCAATACCATAACTTATTTGCACATGAACATGTATCCTAATCACATAGCTTACCTCTTCAACACAACCTTTTTTTGTCAAAAAACAAAATATTCTCCCAACACCATCAAGATTATTGTATAACCACAAATAAAATTTATTCTTCATAACATTTACACCAAATCCTAGACGTCCCACACTATCATCATGTACAACAAGTATAAAATTTCTACTCAACCCTCAAGCAAGATTACATATAACAATATGCAGAGACTATCAATTTGCCCAAACCAATTTTTCTTCTTCACCATCGTTCTATGCAAATGAGAGCAAGGTTTAGCACCCCTTATGCCAAAACTTATCTTAAAAGCAAGATTACACATAAGGTTTGAACTCACCCCTGCCAAGTTCCAAACCAACACTCCAAACCATATCACTATTCCACTTTCCTTGTCAACCATACGCACGACAACTTTACAATATTATCAACACAATAAAGCATTCTAAATAAAATACAATTAATTATAAAATATAAGTCAAACCGAAGACACACAATTATTTCCAAATTAAATATAAAAACAACATTTAAACACTCCAATTACTCACATCAAGAATCAAACCCTTGACCACCAATCCCACAACAAAAAGCTCTAACCAACTATGTTACACCTCACTTCTGTCTAATTTATTATTTATTAATTTAAATAATATCTCCACGTGCAAACCTATAACCTCCAACATTAATTATTTTTCCTGGGTGCTGCAAATATTTTTAAAGTTTTTTAAATTTATATATTAAAAAATTTTGAAGTTTTTTTTTAAATTTTAAATTATATCTAACATATATTGAAAATGGATGAAAATTAAATTAATATTTTTTATTTCTTTTATAAAACACAACATTTAATGTTAATAAATAAAAGTATAAAATCAAATATAATAGAATAAAAATATTTATTAAGATATTTTTTTATTTTCTTTCACATTGTCTTTTGAGATTTTCACATATTATACTCATATCTCACTCTCATTTATTTTCTTTCTCTTCTTTTTAAAGTAAAAAAGAAAATTAAACACAAACTCACTATTTTTACTCTCATTTCTTATGTTTTCTTCCATTCTTGAAGGAAAAAAAAAAACTCTTTTTTGTCTCACTTGACAGTGAAATATTAGTTTAATAGTTAACATTATTTGTTTTTATTTCGTGAGACTTTGTATGTTCATTATTTGTTTTTATCTCGTGAGATTTTGTATGTTCATTTTTGTCTCACTTGACAGTGAAATATTATGTGTTTTTTCATAACTACTTTTTAATTGTGATTATCATAGAGTTTTCTTTTAGTAATTATGTCTTTGAATTTTCTATTAGAATATGAAAAAATATTTTTGAATTTTAAACCTTTTATTTAAGAAAAAAAAAGGTAGATTGATGTGAAGAATAAAAGAATAGATTTATTTTTTAAAAGTAATAAAAGGAAATCTTTCATGCAGATGAAAACAAAACAAATTCAACTTCTTTACATAATTTGAAATATCATACTAATATTCCAATTGTTTAATTAGAGGAGTCATTTCTTAAGGTTCAAAAAATTACAAGTGATGAATTTGATATTAATTATTTGGAACATGATACAAGAAAACGTCCTCAAATATGAGAATGAATGAGTATAAAAGGTGAATTATTTAAAATGATGCTCATATCAAATACAAGTTTATAAATTTTGAATGTATTATTTTGGCTCCCCCAAAATTATTAGTAAAGATCTGTCATTGCCTGTGGCGGTGCTTGTGATGACGCATGTGGTGGAGCTTGTGGTTCCTATGGTGAAGCTTGTGGTGGAGATTGTGGGAAAGCCTGTGGTGGAGCCTGTGGTGGAGTATGTGGTGGAGCCTGTGGATCCTATAGTGGAGCCTAGTGCTCAGTCACAAACTAAGCCAATAGCAGTTCATGATAATATTTGTGTTGTGAATGGATCTTCTCTTGTTAATAATCTAGATATTTATACCAATGGTGTGCCAATGAAGTTTGATTCTTTGGCTGGTATATATGTCTTCTTTAGAATATGTCACTCCTATCAATTTGCAGGGTCTAATACATCTGGAATGTGAGTGAGCGATCTAACTAATGATAACGCTCGTAATATGCTTATGAATTTGATTATTGAGTTGTTTGGTGTTGCATTGATTTACTAAATATTTGCTTAGTTTATTTTTTGTTCATAATAAGTGTTTTTTGTCTATGTGTCCAATATAATTTTATACAATGCCATACTTTTTGTTATTTTTCTTTTTCTTTTTATTTTTAATAAAATCTTCTTGCAATGACGGTGATACCTATCATGACCCTATTTAGAGATTTCTCTTTCTCTTTTCCTTTCAAGAAACATAAAAAAGAGTGAGCCAAGAGTATAATGGGTCTTCCCTACTCTTCCTTAGTGGTTAACACAAATCATGGATAATGTTAAAAACAGAACCCAATATTTTGTTAATAAATTGAAAAGTAAATTTATCCAAATCTTACTTAATTCATCTCAATTCACCTCGACTTGCAAAAATCCCTACTGGAGAAAAACATCTCGAACCAAATTAAGCATTTGATAATTATTTCAGTATAAAGGAAAAAAAAAATCCTTGACAGCGTAATTGAGGTGTTTTTCTGATCTTGACCAAACGATTCTTTTTTGCTGTTTACATATAGTTAATGATAGCTCTGTAACCATAAACTTTTTTTCTATATGTTGATGGCATCACGTGATCTCAGGAAAAAACAACACAAGGAAAAAGTTAATTTGAGGCAGCTTCACGTGCTTATCATGTGCTTCTTCCTTAAATTTCACGCCATTCCCACAACTCAAAGGTTCAAGAATTACCGTTACACCTTTCGATCTGATTTCAATATTTTTATTTAAGAAAAAGTCAATATAACTATTTTTTAATATAATTCATTTCGTCAATGAACCACATTACTATAATGTACGGAACATAAATTAATAATGTGTTATCAGTTAAAATATTTATTAATAAAAAGTTATAATAATAAATATTATTTATTATTATAATAATACTTTTATCACACCTTTGATAAAAAAATCATATTAATCGGCTTTTTAGAAAAATAACACTAAATAAAAACAATCAAAATACTGAAACCAAATTTTAAAAAAAATGACGTAATAAAAGGGAAAAAAAGCTACTAAATCCTTTTTCATCAAATATAAAAAATAAAATAATACTCTTACACTCCTTAAACAGACTGATATTATTTAAGATATCAATTACTTAAAAAGTTTACACAAGTATATTTCTTACTTTAAAATTAGGTTAAATCATTTCAGATGTCTCCATTTTTGTAGCAAAATTTCAAGTAGGTCCCTGTAACACCTCATTTAATTAAATACACGAAATTAAAGAAAGCGTTACGAGAAAGATAACATAAAAGCACAGTCTGGGAGTTTTAAACTCAACTCCATACAACCCATGGCACACCACGATGCCCAAAAGAAACTAGATGAAGAGTTAACCAAAGTACATAAATCTAAGGACGAACAATTACGTGGATCGCAGCCCTAGATAAACTCATACGGAAATATAAACTAGTCCACGCGGACTATGAAGCAGAATCTCCACCTCCATGTTGCCTACGGGTGTTCATCGCATTTGCTCACACCAACAAGTTGATCATCATCACAAAAGAGAGTACCACACAGCAGATCACACAACAAAGAAAGTAGGGTAAGCTACAGCACAAAAGAGTTCATCCATCAAAACAGATATAATTCCACAATACCATACATTCAAATCAACCAAGCATGTTATGACTGTTTAGGCAATACACTACGACACGACTCGACTCATCCGGATACATATAACCATGGTCGGATTTAGTGGACGCTTGCACTTGTGGTGGATACCTCTGCTCACCCCCGAGCTTTGTGTTACAAGTGTTTCAATGAATCAATTTCCCTCACCACAAGGTTAGCCCTTAATGAATTTCAGGCCTCCTGCTACTCTCACCACAGGAGTCAGTCCACTCTAAGTGAGACTAACTGACTCCTTAGGGTGTCATGATGCAATCCTTACCTTGAATCCTTACCTAGTTATACAGATGGGGCACCACCATGGACACCCACTAACAGGGGCCATGGAATTATGTCCCGACCACTGAAGCGCGACCCTGAAAGTCTCACCTAGAGACCCCAAGGGATTATGCACTGACACGGACAAAACATGATCACAAAGTAAAAAGATATTCGCCATGCAAGAAGATATTCATTATGTCACCCTTTAAAGCCAATAGCTTTCATGTTTCCAAGTCCAACTCATTACGGCTCATCATAACCCATCCATGCTCATAAGATCTCAACTCATCTCGTTTTCAAGCCACTTTAACGATAACCAACTCATTTAGTTCACATGCCAAGTTCACACCCAACCCATCATCTACAGTCCATGAATCATGCCACGCATACATAATACTCCATTATATACATGTTTCTCATCATAATACTCATACCCAAACAAATACTAATCATCCAAGAACAAACAAGCATCCAAACAACGCACTGCCTCGCCCAGCTCCTCGCTCAGGCTGAAGGGTCTCGCTCAGACGAGACGTGCTCGCTCAGGCGAGCCCCCTTCGCCTAGGCGAGGGCTCGAAAGAGCATCAGGAAAACCACGCGGGATCTCGCTTAGGCGAGAGCCCTCTCGCCTGGGCGAGATACTCGCTCGCTCAAAAATGATGAGCGGGTCGCCTGGGCGACCTCTCGCGTAATAGGATTTGGGCGAGTCCCTGCTCATCTCGCCTAGGCGAGACTGGCTCGCTTGGGCGAGATTAGCAGGTCTCGCCATTGTACGTAGGAAAGGAGAACTAGTTCGAACTTGTGTGCTCACGGTGGTACCAAACCCTAGCAGAGGTAAAAGGCGGTTGCGGCTCTAAGGCAAGGACAACAGTTTTCTGAAAATAGGGAGAAGTGTTAGGTTTAGGGCAGACCTAGTGACTTTATCTGTTGGGCCGGTCTTAGGCCCACTTACAAGGGCAGCCCCTAATTTTAGGGCAGAAAATGAATAAAAGATTATAAATTATGGATATATAAATATTTAAATTTAAATTTAAATAAATATCAATGCAAAATATACATTTAAATAAATTTAATTTTGTTAAAAATATCAACTATAATAAAAATACCATTGTAAAATTTATATAAAATTTAAATTTGATACAGGATGAAATTGATTTAGTTTTAAAAAATTGGGACCAAATTGAGACAAAATAACAAATATAGGGACTACATTGAGACTTTTCACATCCAATAGTGACATGTGGCACTGTCACTGCCACATCACACTGTCTCTGCCACGTGGCACAATGTTAGATTGACAAGTGGCAATTTTATTTTATTAAAAAAAATTATAAAAAAAATTCAAAATTCAAAAAAAATTCAAAAAAAGTCAAAAAAGTGTTGACACGTGGCACATAATTAGCACCGTTACTGGACAACTAACGGAAAGGAACCGATTGCAACGAATTTTCAAAAATAGGGACTCAATTGAGTCAAATAAAAATGGGGAGACCTACTTGAGATTTCGCTACAAAAATGGGGACCTCTGGAATGATTTAACCTTAAAATTATTAAATTGACAATTACATTTTATATATATATATATATATATATATATTTATTTATTTATTTATTTTGTAACATCTCATTTAATAATTTTTAAATTACGAAACAAAGCATCGTAGCACAAAGCAAATAGCATAGAGATCAATACAGAGTATTACTATAGTCATCCCAAAACAATAATAATAACTTATGTATAAGCCAGCTATAAATAGAGTTAGACAGATTTTAGCTCTAAACTCAAAACATAAACTAGCTATAAACATGGAGAGGTCCTACTCAACAGCCTCACTACTGACCACGAGAGAAGCATCCTCACTCACATCTTCCTCTGCTCACACCATTAAACGATCAATGCAAAAGAATAAACCAAACACAAGCAAGCACAAAACAACATAGGGTAAGCTAATTATAAATAAAAGAAGGATTCAAATAAATCAGAATCACATTGCCAATTTCATATCGCAATTTAATACAGAAAATCATCTAACACATATCAACAGTTGACTCTAGACTCAATTATCTGGATACATGCAAGTTGCATCGGATGTCTTGGTGGTTTGCACCTGTGTGTGATTCCCAAACTTTATAGAGTCTAACCTCAAGGGGTTATCACCCAAACACACACAAGGTAAATCTCCTTCGTACCTAGGACTTGATTGAGTCCAATGATTAGGACCTCCTGCTACTCTTTATGAAATAACTCATTCTACTCTATTTGAGCATTAATGATTATTAGAGTGTTAGGATACCAACAAATAATGAGTTCTTATGTCTTTGCATACACTAAATTACCATCACATAGAATTTCTCCATGAAACTCTTTCATCAACAACACAAATCACACTCATAACCTAATATTCAATACATACCATAATAATAAAGGCTATAGAATCCAATTAGTCATACTCAATACCTTCACACAGATCAAAAACAACAAGTACTAGAACAGAACAACCTAACACTTAGTGTTAGGTCCTAGTGCTAAGCACCATTTGCCTCGTAAAGGTCAGCACTTAGCGTCAGATCCCACCGCTTAGCATCTAGGATTTAAATCACTTCCATACCTGCAGCCCAACACTTAGGCACTGCTCAACCAACGCTCAGCGTTGATCGTCTCATATTTGCGCTCAGCAGTAGCGCTTAGCACTGAACGCCTCGTAATTTCTAGTGCTCAGTGCCAAACTATGCCACTTAGCGCCAAACTCTGCCACATACGCCATACCAGAAATCAGCTTAGTTTTGGATTTTTGAGAAATCTGATATTTGTTTATCATGACTCTAAGTGGTACTTCTACTATAGGCACTAGTTCAAAATAGTTTTAAATCGTAGTAGGTAATACCATTAGGGTCATGATTCAAGAATCCATCCTTCTCAATCCCAAATCTAAGTAATGCAATCCAATTCCCAATTTAATCATAAAAACCAATAATTCACCAAAGCACAATAGTTAGACCATTAATTCTAGTTACAACACAATCATGCAAGATACATTCATCCAATCTTACAAGTATTAGCTTCCCTTACCTGGTTGATCAAGACTCAAATTCCTAGAATAGTAAAACCACTTTTTCAGCTAAAAGGACGTACTACTCAACATACAAACCAAACAGACACGATCAGGGAGCATCATTAGAACCACTTATCAACAGAGAATCCTAAAGAAAACTCAGAAATGACATGTGTCCCATAATTGATCACATGCAAACCTAAGAACAATTGACAAGAAGAAGAGCAGAAAATCAACTTACTCCATGGAGGAAACTGATCGGGTAGAATCAGATAGCGCTCTACAAGTATCACCCTAGTAGTCTTTGATCTTCAAACAGATGAACGCATAGTAAGATACTATGGAGAGAAGGGAGAAAGAGCTCCTAGGACTGTTTTCTAGAGAGATTGAGTGTTTTTAGATAATGAGATCCTTTTTATAAAATTTTCAATTTATATAAAAGCTTTTATTATTAAAATATTAATAGGATCTCATTATTTAAAACAACTGACACTCTTAAAACAATATTTTCTAGGTTTTCAGATGTACATCTTAAATTTAAAAGTATTATAGTTATATATCTTGTAATGAAGGTTGTACACTTATAAAAAACATAAGATATAAGTTTAGGTTTAAAAAAAAACTTAAAAGAAACCATCATAATTTACTTTTAAAAAAATTACATATTATAGCATAAATTTGTTTTTCTTATATGATAATATATTTGTACTTTTTATTATTTTTAATAAAAAATGGCATGAATTGTATATATTATATTTACGTTTAATAATTAGTATTTAGATAATAGAAGGTTGAAAGTATAAAATTTGTTAATCCAGTCATCCAAAAGATAAAACTATAATAATATATCATTTATACATCTCAATTACTAGGTTAACAAAACCTTATTCCAAAGCATTACAGCCTATCCTCTCACTCATCCAACAACTCATATCATTGGCTTCTCTTCCACTAGAGGCACCTCTACACTTATATATTCATTTGCTCACACCAATAAGGTAGTCATTGCAAAAGAAGAAACAACACAAAATAGAACCAACAAAACATACAAGGTAAGCTAGCTGAAAAAGTGATAACATATATCTATAATACAATAAGTCATTCAATTATGACATAAATGGGTATAAACAACCAAACTTTTCTAGACTCACTTTATCTGGATATGTGTACTTCAGTTAGACTCGTGAACCCATGCACTTGTGGTGGTAAAATATTGCTCTACCGAGTTGACACACAAGGTTAGACCATGACACGGTCATTAGACCCCTGGGGTTGATGGTAGGTCCTCTAACAACTCTCACCACCTAACAATCCCCCTCTACATGAGTATGAATGGTCAAAGTTTGTTGTAAAAGCTGACAAATCATGAATAAAATGAGACTCATCTGTAGTGTGTTGTGCAAGCCCCCATGATACAACAGGAACTTTCCAGATTTTCTGAGGATCTTAGAAGTAGCAAGAAAATACTATTTAAAGAGTAAATAACACAGGATAATAGAATAAAAATAAACGAAGAGAGAATAGTGATTGAAGAAAGAAGAGAAAAGTATATGAGAGATGTCTCTTTGGATAAAGCACAAGACACGTATTTATAGGTGGAGAGAGGGGTTGAAATGGGCTAAAATTCTCATGGCCCACTTGGAGATTTGCAACAGCCATCAACGATCAAAATATTGTTGTAAATACAAAATCAAAACTGAAACTATAGTAATAGACTCATGGCTTAGCAACATTCATATCTTCTGTAATATTAAAGCCATCGTTTTTATAACAACCCATCATATATTGCAAAAGATAAGAAAAGAAAGATTGAAAGAAGAGAATCTTGGGTCTCATAAAAGATGTAATGCATCAGAGCTGGTATAGCAAGCTATATGAACTAGTCCGAGATTGAGAAACTTAACACACTATGTAGTTAGTATAGCAAGCTATGTGAACCAAAGACACTTTATGTGTGTTAATGGTTTATCAATCACAAAACACCTTCAAAATCCTTGTTGTTATTGTTGTGTTGCGCTTACTATGCCATGTGTGTTCCCGGTATTCATGAGTGCTTTAAAGATCATGTCAAGATCTCATCAAGTGGCCCCACTCGACACTCATATAGGTGATTTCATCAAGTGTATGTTGTAAATCATTCACCACCTATAAGGGACATGAAAATCATTAAAAAATTTGTTTAGGCAAAAAATTCTTACACCACATAGAATTTTAATCACAGATTTTAACCTCTTAATAATGCAGTCTTTAGCACGTTCACACACATCATAGGAATGGACATAATTGATTTAAAAATTAATTTAGTGCTATCAGAACTAACAACTGACTTGTTTTTACCCATATGAACCTTACTCATGGGATCTCTAATCACAAAGATTGGGTTACCATCACTTGTTTGTTTGCAAGTGGCTTAAGTCATATTCCCCGCGATGTTTCTAAAACCATGTTTCTTCCAAGGGATTTTGTCAGAGGATATGCTAGATTCCAATTTGACTTCACATAATCAATAAAAATAGTTCCACTCATTAGTAGTTATTTCACCAAATTATGTCTTAATTGTATATGTCTATTCTTTCCATTGTAGTTTTGTTTTTAACTATAGGTATGGTTGATTAGCAATCACAATGTATAGACACAAATGGGATTGGTTTCATTCCTAGAGAAATATTTGCTAAGAAGTTTTTCAACCACTCAGCCTACTGTCAGTCATTTTGAGAGCAACAAACTCAAATTCCATTATTGATATTGCAATAATTATTTGTCTGGATGATCTACATGTAATCACACCACCCCTAAGTGTGAATACATAACCATTAGTGAATTTTGTGTCATCTGAATCAGTTATTCAGTAGCATCACTATACCTTTCTAGTACAACGGGAAATTCACTACATTCAATGGCATAATTCATTAAACCTCTTAAGTAGCTCATAAGTCTTGCAAGTGCATCTCAATGTTCCTGATTAGAACATTGAGTATACCTACTCAGTCTACCTACTACATAAGCAACATCAGGTCTTGAAAAACTCATTAAGTGTAGTAAGCTTCCAATTATCTAGGCATACTAAGGTTGAGAAACAAATTCTCCTATATTTTTCATTACTTTAGAGTTAGCATCTTAAGGGGTACTTATAGGTTTGAAGTCATAATATCCAAACTTCCTTGGAAGTTTCTCAATGTCCTAATCAGGGACAACACACCCTTCAGGTTGAGTCATATAAATTTCCTCTTCTAATTCATCATTCAAAAAAGCAGTCTTAACATTCATTTGGTGTATCACTAGCTTAGGGGTAGCTGCTAGAGCTAACAATACTCGAATAGAAGAAATCCTAGTCACAAGGGCAAAAGTATCAAAGTAATCTATGTTGGGTTTTTGAGTAAAACCTTTTGCTGCTAACCTTGTGGTATATTTATCTATGGATCCATCAGGGTGATACTTTTTCTTAAAGATCCACTTACAACCAATGGGTTGTGCTCCTTTAGGAAATTCTACTAAGGTCCAAGTATTATTTTTCTCAATTGATTCAATTTCAATCCTAATGACCTTATCCCATTGTTTTGCATCAGGAGCACTAATAGCCTCTAAAAGACTTGTTGAATCATTTTCAACTAGATAGGTATAAAAGTCATCTTCAAAAGAAGTTTCATTCATATGTCTTTTACTTCTTCTCAAATCCTCACACATGACATCACTATTATTATCTATAGGTTGTTCATATTTCTCACCAACTTTTAAAGGAAATATATGTTCAAAAAAATCAACACTTTTTCATTTCCATTATAGTATTATGTTCGATCACATTACTTTTAAGAACAAGAAACCTATTGGCAGCATTATGTTCAACATAACCTAAGAACATACAATTAGAGGTTTTAGACCCTATTTTCCTTTAATTAGGATTGGGTAACATTACTTTAGCTAGGCACCCCATACTCTTAGATATTTAAGATTAGGTTGATAACCTTTTCATAGCTCATAAGGAATTTTACTAGTTTTTTTAAGAGGTATTCTATTCTGTAAAAAGCATACAGTAAGCAAGGCTTTTCCCCAAAGGTTATCAGATGAACTAGAACTAATAAGCATGACATTCATCATTTCCTTAAGAGTTCTATTTTTTCTTTCAACTACTCCATTAGACTCGGGTGAATATGGTGGGGTTACTTCATAGATAATATCTTCTCTAATACAATATTCATTAAACAATACATATTCACCACCTTTATTTGATCTAGCCCTCTTAATTTTCTTATTCAATTGATTTTATATTTCTGCTTTATAAGTTAAAAACACATCAAAGGCTTCATCCTTATGTTTGACTAAGTACACTTTGGTGTATCTAGAATAATCATCTATAAATGTTACAAAATAATTTTTACCACCTCTAAACATAGTTTGTTTTAAATCAGCTAGATCGCTATGAATTAATCATAACAATTCAGATAACATGCTTTCTTTGTTATGTTAGACTTTACACATACATCATATTTACTACTTTATTTATCATGCATGTTAATTAATCCTAGTCGTCGTAATTTCATAGTTAGTTTATATTAAAAACCATATATCATATGTCTCTCTTAGAAATAACTAGTTCCCATCATTTTGTCAAATACAACTTTCACAAGTATATTACATAGCAACGTAACATCACATTTTACAAATTGTTCGGGACTTTAGAAGTAAAAATACAGCTTTCAAAAAAAAACTGCTAAAATTATTTTCTTACATTTAAATTAAATATAGTTAAGTCAAGAATGTAATGCAAAAAGAATCAACCCAATTGGGTAACTATGGAAAATGTTATATACCAAACAAGCAATAAAGGTCAAAGCTAGGAGTGGCAAAACAGCCCTACCTGTTTTAGCTCGACCCGCCATTGGCCAGTAAAAAATGGGTCGGATTGAGCTGAACCATAACATAAAAACTAGTTGAAACATAGAACATGTCCCGTAGTAAGGCGAGCTAGCGGACTGGCCAGCTAGTTATGCTTTTTTTTCACAAGTTTTAGGAGGCCCAGCTTGGCATATGTAGCCTAGTTAAAAATGTGTTTCTTTTACATTGTTTTAATCAGTGAATAAAGAAGCATCATGTATTCCAATAATAAAAGATTCCAAGTAAAGTTGCTTGAATTAAACCAACATACATCTAATGCTTTTATATGAAAGATGAAATCATCAAATTGAGAAGAGTGTGACCCATGTATCTCAGAGTGTATCTAATCTAATAAACTAGCAAGTAAAAAATCATTACTCGTGAAATCACAAACAAGCATTCCTCTAACTTGGTCAAGAATGCCCACTACTTTAGCACCATAACCATTCTCGAGACCATCCTGTAGACAGATACCCTAGTAACAATTTGTTGGAGAATGCAAAAAAAAGGGAAACCCTAATCCAAAAAGGACCAAAAAGAGGGCAAATCAACACATCAAAAATTCAGGCACCAACAAAAATATGCTTTTGGGGGTGGTGCAAATTAGGGAAAAATCAATCACAAAATCAACAAAATCAACCACTACAATATAAAAAATTAACGAAATTAGGAAAAAATAAATGAACTTGTTCGTGGTTGTCGTTGCTGCGTTAGAACCATTGCTCTCCCTCGCGTCGAATGCTTCATGACATAACACGCCTCCCATCTTAATCTTGAGTTGTGATGGCGGCGTTTATGTGATGTGGTGGTGTTGTGTTGTGCAGTGGTTTCCCATGAGTGAGCGGCTCTACAAGAGAGACCGGGAAGCAGCTTCCCCTTTGCTGACGAGGTGGAGTGGTTCGCCGGAGTGAAAGGAGTGAAGTGAAGGAGAGGAGAAGTGAGTGTCTGATGAGAGTGAGAAGAGAAATGAAAAAAGGAAGCAAGGTTTGAGGAGTCTATGTATTGTTGCATAATGATTTTGTAACTCTTTTAAATGAAAATGGGTCGCGGGCTGGCTTGACTTGACCCACGGGGTGGCACGACGGATCCATGGGTTTGTCAGGTCGAGTTGTATCAGATCTATGGGCTGAAAACTCTTATCCAACCTTATTTTTTTGGCGGGCCGGCTCGTCAGGCCTTACTCATTTTGCCAACCCTAGTCAAAGTTTTTAACAACCTAAACTACATGGAATCTTATACGAAAGTTGCAATAATTATAACCTCCAATAGAAGATCCAAGCGGTCAAAGTAAAGAACTATGTGCCTATGATCAGCTATTAAAATTTCAACTTGATTCGACAGTTTAAAAAGCAAAAATGTTCGTTTTCCCGAGATGGCCCAATGTAGGAAAGTGGGTGACGCCTACCACCAATAGTGGTGCCCAACCCCAACGAGACAATAAACCACTGTCAAATTGGCGTCCAACAACAGTAAATACCTTACAGGCGAGGAGTTTTAATATCTAAATTTTTGTTGTATTTGTAACAATAATTAAATATATAAATTTTAAGTGTATTATTTTGGATCCTCCAAAATTATTAGTCAATATATGTCACTGATTATAATAATATAGTTAGACTTTGTTTAAAAATAATTCCAAAAATATTTAATAAAAAAAAGTGAATTTTAATAAAAATATCAATATAATATTTAGGGTTAAATATGTTTTTAGTCTCTTAACTTTCACTAAAAATTAGAATTAGTCTTTCTTTGAAACTTTTGCCCAACTTAGTCCTCGAACTTTAGAAATACATTGATTTAGTCCTTTTAACCTAATTTTATTAAATTTATTTGACGTTTCAAATGTGTTTCATGATAGCATTGGAGTTGTTTACCGCGTTTGACATACTTCTGCTTCAATATTAGTTGAGAAAGGTGTTTGAAATATCAAATAAACTTAACAAAATTTGGTTAAAAGGATTAAATCCACGCATTTCTAAAGTTGGGAAACTAAATTGGGCCAAAGTTTCAAAGAGAGACTAATTTCAATTTTCACTAAAAGTTAAGGGTCCAAAAACATGTTAAACCCTAATATTTATATAAAAAATAAATTTTTGATCTCAATTTAGATAGGGACAAAATTGCTCCATCTAAAAAAAATGAAACTAAATTGAATCAAAATAAGAAATATAAAGACTGAATTGAATATAAAAAACTAACACTAACACATGGCACTGTTATTGCCACATAGCACAACATTGACTTGACACGTGGATTTTTTTTTAAATTAATAAAAATATTAATTAATTAATTAAAACAAAAAAAATCATGAAATGACTAGTCATATACAATGTTCACATTTTGTTAACTATTTAAACAATATTGGTAAAAATAATTAAATTGAACAAAATTAACGTAAATATAAACTTGATTAAATAAAAAAATAAATTTTGGACCATTGAAAAAAAATCAATAAAAACATAAACCAAATTAGTATTTATGTTTTTTTTTTCATCGATCGGAACCCTTCTATTTTCTTTTGAACTGGGAGAATCAGTAATTGTTAATTTTTTAGTCATTCTCAGTTATAAACTAAAAAGTGGTAATACCACACAAATATGACCAATATAAAAAGAAATCAGCATGTCAAAATTGGGTATTGAAATTTATAACAAAATCGAAGTTGAAATTTGAAAACTTTATTTAGTCACCCAAAGTTACATATTTTAGATTCCAAAAATTTTGATCATCCAATCAATTTCTCAGATATCGGAGTTGAAATTTGAAAACTTTATTTAGTCACCCAAAGTTACATATTTTAGTATTCCAAAAAATTTGATCATCCAATCAATTTCTCAGATTATTCTTGACATTAACTTTTTAAGAAAATTCCACTCATTTTCTAAGTAAATTGCACGAACATTTCCTGATAATATCTAAAATTTCAGTTACACCCAGTTGAAGAGTTAAAGAAAAAGGATGTTTACGTTTCCTTTATATTTAGACAAATAGTATGATCTTTTAATTTGATCCACCATCCTTTTCATTTCATTCTCCTTCTCTAGCAATTATAATTTTTGTTTCGTCAATCATGACAAGATTTGTGAATTGATTACATTTCTACTACCACTTAAACCACCAACTGAACTTCATAATCACTCTCAATCAACTTCTCAATCAATAATGTCACTGGGAGCTTAAGGTGGTGTCCACCGGGTTGGAGTGTGATGCAAGAAATTTGTAATGGCTTTTTCTTCCTCCATCTCCATAATTTCTTTACACACTCCATAGTTTTCAAAAGAGGTTAAAAATCATGTGATTTTAAATCAATGACGGTGGTCTTTATCTTTAAAAAAAACTTCTAATTTTAATTCAACAATATTTAATAAAAATATAAATTTTATTAAAAATATTATTATAACATTTATACAAAAATTAAATTTAATCTCAATTGAAAAAAAAAATAACACTGCTCTATTTATAAAAATTAGAATTAAAATAAACAAAAATAATAGATTCATGCAGTTCGATATGACTTCACATGTAAAACTTTTTGTAATTTAAAAAATTAAAAATTAAATAATTAAAAATAAATAAATAAATAAATAAAAATAAAAACAAAAATAATAAAAACTGAAATATAAAAGACTGTGTTCATCCTCCGTTAATTATTTAAACAGTATTAATAAAACCGATCAAAATTAATAAAATAAAGAAATATTAAGATTAAATTGAAAAAAAAAATATATGTATTATAATTAAATTGAATAAACTTAACGACGATACATACCTAATTAATATTTAAGTCATTTACTTGTCCAAAAACTTTCAATTATCTGTTTTGGAAACTTTTCAAAGTAAGAATTTCGGTAAATAAGATTTCTGAAATAGGATTTTCAGAATAAAATTTCTGAAACAAGATTTTCAGAATGCATGAAATGCATTATGGAATAAGAGTTTTTAGGGCAGGATTTCTAAAACAAACTTTCTGGAATAAATATAATACCTGAACGAGTTTTCTAAAATAAATTGCAGAACAGATGATAATAATAGGGTGATAGCAATGATGACCGGGGCAGCAACATTGGTATTGGATGTAGTTAATAACAAGGGTTAAATATGTTTAGTTACTTCACTTTTATAGTGAATTTTGAAATTAGTCCTTTGAAACTTTAGATCAATTTAGTCTTTTATCTTTCGAAATACGTGGATTTAGTTTTTTTAATCAAATTTTAATAATAATAATAATAATAATAATAATAATAATAATAATAATAATAATAATAATAATAATAATAATAATAATAATAATAATAATAATAATA
>Ga0214543_1005913_pt1 | contig 22161 bp, 20 predicted proteins | sample CNSS2metaG_FD_160094 | JGI IMG/M metagenome (GOLD analysis project Ga0214543, IMG submission 160094) | Root nodule microbial communities from cowpea collected in UCLA plant growth center, Los Angeles, California, USA - CNSS2 | ecosystem: Host-associated > Plants > Roots > Nodule | place: USA... | reverse complement strand
AAAAATTTCAACAAACAAAAAAAAAAAAAAAAAAAGAATACATGCCATAAGATACATAGTAAAAATCAGAATAATGAAAACAAGACCAAAGCACAATTGGGCAAGAAAGGAAATCAAAATATGATTAAAATTCAGACTATCATAAGAACTTAAACAGAAATTCACTAAAGCAGAAATCTAAAATGCAAGAGTACATGGAAGATTACTCAGAAGAAGAAGCTCTTGACTCTACTAGCTCTCCATCTATATTTAAGACTCTCTTCTGAAAAACAGAAAAAGAAAGAACTGAGACCTAATCCTATGCTTCCCAAAAGACGCCAATCTGAACCAGTTTCCAACCCCTTTTGTTCCGCACCAACACCCATCTGAATTAGCATGAGACCTTCAAGCACCATTGGTCATCTTCGTTCAACAACTAGGTTAACCTTCGAAGGAAAAATTGATTCAATTGGCCGCGGGCTCTCTCCTCAAGTGCAACTGTGCGTTTTGATTAAAGAGGAAAAGGTTCAAATACTTGACCAGCCTCTATGTAGGGATATTTCTGTAAATTCAGAAAATTCAAAGAGGGTTAAAGGTGTAAGAACAAAAACAAAAATAAACCTATCTAAACAAAAAAAACAATTCTATTTTATTCCTTATTTTTAAGTTTTATATTTAATTTGGTCCTCTAATTTTATTTGAAGTTTTAAAAAATTTCTAATTGTTTATTTATTCAATTCAATTCTCTAATTTTTTAAAAATGTTCAATTTACTCTTTTCAGTTAAATTAATATTAACATTGTATCGTTCCCGTATAGTGTCACGTATTATGTTATTGTCAATAACCGTGCTTATTTTTAATTTAGTTCCTTTATTTATAGTTTCGATTCGTTTTGATCTCTTTTTTTTAGACTTAAATATGTTTTTGGTCCCTCAAGTTTCAGTGAATTTTGGAATTAGTCCCTCATCAAAACTTTATACCAATTTAGTTCTTCATATTTCAAAATGCGTGAATTTAGTCCTTTTAACCAAATTTTGTTAAGTTTATCTGACGTTTCAAGCATATTTCATGATAGTATTTAAGTTAACATTGAAGCAAAAATGTGTCAAACATTTCATGATAGTTTCTTGCATAGTATACAATTCTCGATATTGTCTCTCAACATGCTTTCTTATGTGAGGCTAAAAGAAATGTTCTTTTAATACTTCTAAAGTCTTATTGGTCCCAAAATGTCTCAACAAACCTTCCTCGTGTTCTTTTCTTATTAGTGAGACTCTTAAAGAACCTTTGGGTATGCAAAGCCTCTTACCTTTAAAAAAGGAGTCAATGTGTAAGTAGAAGTCTTTATTTGCCCCTAGGTGGCACTCACTATGAATGCATGAGAAATCTTCATCATTAGAATGCAAGTCCTAGTGTGATCAAAGTTAAGAAATTTAGTTTCAAGAAGAGTAATGAGGGAATGACACCTAGAGAAGACGTCAACCACTATGTTGGGAACAGTTCTATGAATTTTACCCACCTAGCATACCTCTTATTCAACTTGCCTTGACTTTTCAAAAACATTAGAGATTCATGATCACTGTGAATCACAAACTTCTTGTAAAGAAGGTAGTGTTGCCACATTTGTAAAGTTCTAACAAAAGCATAGAGTTCCTTGCCATAGATGGAGTGGTTGATGTGACTCCCATTGAGATTCTCACTAAAGTAGGCTATAAGGGTGTCCCTCTTGGAGAATCTCGACGTTACATAGATTTAATGCATCACATTCAACCTCAATATTTTTTGAGAAGTTAGGGAGGTATAGAAGTGATACATTGATCAATTTATATTTAAGAGTTGCAAAGGCCTTTGCTTAATCATCACCTCATTTCAAGTCCATGCCTTTCTTAACCAAATCATTTAAGGGGGCGATTATTGTGCTAAAGTTTGGCACAAACCTTTTATAGAAGCTAGTCAACCCATGAAAAGATCTAAACTCACTCACATTTTTTGGTTTTGGCCACTCCTTTATAGCCACCACTTTCTCTTGATCCACATGGCATTCACCTTGAACCCTAGGAAGATCACATGATCCATCCTAAAGATACATTTTTTCCCATTAGCGTACAATTGCTCCTTCCTTAGGGTCTTTGGTACACTCCTTAAATGATGCATATGTCCTTACCTAGGCAAGCTATATATGAGGATGTCATCAAAAGAGACCACTATAAAATTGCCTAAGTACTCACTAAGCACATGATGCATGAATCTCATGAAGGTACTAGGTGTATTGGTCAAGCCAAAAGCCATGACTAATAACTCATATAGTCCAAACTTAGTCTTGAAAGAGATTTTCCATTCATTTTCCTCTTTGATTCTAATTTGATTGTACCCACTCTTCAAGTCTAATTTGGAGAATATGGTGGCACCATGTAGCTAATCAAGCAAGTCATCTAGCCTAGAAATGACATGCCTACACTTCTCCTCTCTCTTTTAGATTTGCATTTTTGTTTGGTCCTCATTGACTTCTTTAGGTGTGAGAGGTAGGAGTGTGATATTTTTGCCTTCAAAGAGGAAGGTAAACTTGTTGGAGTAGCCATCATGAAAAGTGTGTTTATCATGCTATCATGGCCTCCCTAGCAAAGTGTGTGTAGCTCCTATAGGCACCATATCACATAACACCTTATCCTCATAATTTCCTATTGAGAAGTTGATGAGGACTTGTTTAGTAACCTTTATTTCTCATTCCTCACTAAGACATGATAGCTTATATGGATTGGCATGAGAGATGGTTTACAAGCAAAGCTTTTCCACAAGCCTTATGCTAGCCACATCCACACAACTTCCTCCATCTATTATACTGGAACATAACTTGTTATTGATAAGGCACCTTGTGTGGAAAATATTTTCTCTTTGAGAAGACTCAAGCTCTTTGGGAACTTAGCCTAGCATGAGCCTTATCACTATCAAGTCTCTTTCACTTGGTTTGATCTTATCCTTACTTGAAAAGGAGGAGGAAGAAGAAGTGTGAGAGGAAGACTTCTTTGGGGAAGAAGGAAAAAAATGCTCACCCTCTACTTCTCCTTTAGTTTTCATGGTCATAGTTCTTTTGGTAGGACAATTTGAAGCTAGGTGTCCATACCCTAAACATTTAAAGCATTTTATAGAGCTTGACCTTGCACTTTGAGAAGAATTAGGAGTGGTTTGGGAAGTCCTAGGCAAGTTGGTCCTAGTAGGTGGGTCCTTGGAGCTCTTGGAAGGATTTTTATCATGTTTTCTTTCCTTTCCCTTCCAACTACTATTGTAGTAGTAATTGTATTAGCTACTCCTTTTGGCCTTACTTATCTTTTTAAATTGTGTTTCAACTTTGAGAGCCAAGTGTAAAACCTTTTCAAGAGAGGAATATTCATACAATTCTAATACATCTTGAATTTCCCTCCTAAGCCCACTTACAAACCTAGCTACCTTTTATTCTATATTTTCAAATTGCAAGTCCATTTTAAGTAGTAAAGACTAAATCAACTTGGCAAAGACTAATCAAACATTCCTTTACCAAAGAATACTAGGTCTAATTAATGATGGAATTAATTTCCATACACATCAAACACTTAAGTCATGCAAGCTAGAATCATAATGTACCATATTTTTTGAATTTTTTAGTTTAATAGAGAAAAAGAGCTCTCGTGATAGTCCTCAATCATCTTGACTTTTTACTTCTTCGATTAGAAAAATTTTTGTATTTGGGATTCTAGCTTAGCCCAAGTTAAAGAAAGGTGCCTAAGATTTATGAAATATAGTGTAATGGCAAACTAAGGTATCAACCCAAGGAAAGACAATAAATTTTGAGTGCATATGATTGTGCTAATGTGATCTAAATGGAGGAAAAATCTAATATACTACTTCTAAACTAACTAAAATTTACTAAGAATGAAGTGGAAAATGATGAATGCATGCAAATGCAAAATTAGACAGTGAAAAGTCTAAAATAATTATTCAACACATCAAATTCGAGGTTTATTATGATTTATCACATAATGGGGTTAAGTGTGTGTTGATGTAGGTGAAAAGGGTGATGGCTTATTGATGGAAGAGGGCCAAGGAACTCTTCAATGAATAGTATAATTGGTGCCAATGATGGAACATGACCCAAAGGATGGATCATGACCCAAAGGATGAAACATGACCTAAATGAAGGAACAAAATTTGGTGCCAATGGTGGAACATGACCCAAAGGATGGATCATGACCCAAAGGATGAAACATGACCTAAATGAAGGAACAAAATTTGGTGTAAAATGATGGAAGAACTAAAAGCTCTGGTCTAATTATGGAAACCTACTTCACAAAGTTGAAGGAGACTCCATGAAAATGATGCGCTTGGATGCGGAAGCATGAAATGATAAAGGAAATGTAGTTTGGAGAGCGGTTTGGGTGTGTTTCTTGAAGGAGGTTGGGCCAACCATCTAGGAAAAGGTCTAAGAGAAGTCAAGAAGACAATATATCCTAGTGAACTTAGAACAAATAAGAGTTATAAATTTTACAGAAATTCTATTTATTATTTCCAAGTTGACTTATGAAGCTTGAGTTATTCTTATTTATATAATGGAAGAATTAACCTAAGTGAAAGAGAGTACGATGAATTTAAAAAATTGAAAAAGCTTTAAGAACCTTTTACAATAATGAAGATGCATGCACCTTTCACGATGCCTTGGCCTCCAAGCAATGTTCTAATGCAAAAACTTATTTTCATTTTTACAAAACTAAGAGAAGGAACAACAAGCTAATAAACTATTCTTCACAAGAGTAGAGTTCTTTGAATTCCTTTTCCATTCTCCTAGTCATGAGCTTGAGCTTGTTAAGTAATATTTGCCTTAAAATAGTGGAGCCATTATCTTTATGGAGCTTAGTTTAAGGAGTTTAGCGATGACAAAATTTGAGGTATCTGTTGGACCAAAGGGAGTTGAACATGAGGTAGAGAAGATGAATAGAGTTCCTTAAAGACTATGACTTCGAGTTGTTATACCATTCTAGAAAGGCCAATTTTGTGGCAAACACTTTCACTAGAAAGAGGGGGCAAGTTGTTGGTTTGATGTGAAAAAGTTTGAGTTGGTGGAAAAGTTTAGAGATTCAAACCTAGGCGTGGAGTTGTAGAGTAGTCATATTAGTTATAGCCATCTAACTAAAACTAATGAGTTCCTTAAAATAGTTAAGCAAAGGTGGATGAATGATCCTAGTTTGAGACGTACTAAAGAGATGTTGGGTATTGATCAAGCTAGATAATCCAAGTTGTGGAGTGACGAAGTTATGCATTTCAAAGAAAGAGTTTGTGTGCCTGTTGATGATGAGTTGAGAAGGATGATCCTAGAAAATGGACATAAGAGTCATTGTAGCATGCGTCTATGCATCTTTAAGATGTATAAGAATTTGAAGGAATTTTTTTGGTGGTCAAGGATGAAGAAAGATGTGATAGAATTTGTGACCAATTACTATTACAAGAAAAATAACTTTTAGACAATAATGAAAATTTTCGATTTAAAGCTGAAAAATTTCGGTCTGAAGCTGAAAAATTGTTGCCTTAGTTAAGTAATGAATTGGTAACAAATTTGTAAGCATGGTCTATGTGTCATAGGCTATACATTAGACAATGATTTTTTCTGTTTAGGTCACAAAATTTAAAATTATGGCCTAGAGTAGATAAAAGAGAATAATGAAAAACTAAACAACAATAAAAAAACCGTTGCGTGAAACATGACAATTTACAACATACAAAATTGTTGTCTAAATATTACAATAAACAATAATAGAAAAACATTTAAATAAATTTTACGATATCATTTTAAATTTTATACATACATTTAGGCGACCTTATTTGAAATAATATATTAATTTTATTTTAAAGATATTAACTAAAATAAATTCTATTAACATAGTACATATAAAATAAGATAAAAAAATTAAAATCATTAATTAAAACACTTCTAATATATATAGTAGAAATTAAAGTTAATACATATATTTTAAAATCACATTTTAATATTTCTACACTCTCATAATTAAAAATAATTACAACTGAAAACTCTTATCTTCTCCAGAATAAAGAAAATACAAATAATTCAGCCATCACTCATTCTATGTCTCATCAAGAATTTTCTTTCTAGATCCTTCGGCAAGCCCACCTAATAATTAAAGGAAAGAAAAGTACATTAGACACTCACTAACAAGAGTAAAATGAACCTTAAAACAATAAAGCCTACCGTCAATTATACACATGTATAATATGAGGAATAAAAAAGAAAGTGATTAGAAGAGAAATCTATTACTGGTAGGTTTGGACCAATTATAATTCTGATTAAAAAAGAGATCTAATTCAACTTTACAGAATGACCGTTTAAGATAAGTTTGCACCAATATATATATATATATATATATATATATATATATATATATATATATATATATATTTATATATATATATATAATTTGACCATTTTCATCATAAAGAAAAAGTATTCTTCCTATTACTACTACTATTTATACGTTCTACACAAGGTTCCTGCCTAGACAAATAGATCTACTATCCGAATGGCCCACATATTCCCATTTTTTTTTAAGGCTGGGTTTTATAAGAATCAAGTATGCGGCCCGATGTCTTCATATCTATAAATAGTTTAATATTGTTCCTGTAGAGAACAAACAAGATAAGTTAGGCACAAACGTCACCTTACCCATGTAGTCTGCTATCTTCTCAGTTGGCCTATTCCCGATTGGTACATGTCTGCTTGGACCCCGGAGGGGTTACCTGCAGAAGGGACTTCGAAGCTCAAGTGAGTCAAAACTCTCAAAAAGTCAAATCAAGTGATTAATGGAGTAATGAATGCGTACCTTTAATTACTGGGGTCCACGTGTATTTATAGAGTATTAACTATGTCTGGTTATGCCATGGGCCGGGCCTTAGCTTGGGCCCTAGTTTGGGCTGTAAGTGGGCCTGACCCTAACCCAGGTCCTTAGATTGATTACTGTGGGCTCATTGAACATAAGGGGGGGGGGGGTTTGCTAAGCGTATTAAGGTAGTCAGCCTAAACCGACTACTTCCCTTAACGGTTTGTGTTGCTCATATACTGTCTTAGGCAAGTTATTCCTCTGGATGTTTATGTTATCAGTTCAGGCCGGCTAGACTTAGATCAGCCCAGCCTAGGCCGGTTACTTGAATGTTTTGGTGTATAGGTATGGTGATCGTTTTATTATTATTTTGTTAAGTTGGCTTGGTGTGGTACACCAGTCTCCTAGCCTTGACCGACATAGGTGTTGGTCAAGGGTGATATGTGTTAATATGCTAGTGGGACCGGCTAGGTGTGGTACAAATATCAAAATAAATTGCTATAACAATCATAGTTGTAAACAAATTCTTTAAAAGAAAATGTAATTAAAAGAAGTGTCACACTAGAATAATATCTCAGCGCAGTCTCGGAGTTTAAAAGTAACTCCCTACAACTAACCAAAACGCGTAACGGTGCCAAAAGAAACAGTTACAAAATATTCTACGGAAATCAAATTGAAATGTAAAGGACAAATGCTACATGGGCCCTGGCCCTAAAAGAAAGATCATGAATCAAGAATCCAGCCCAGGCGGGCTATGCAGCGGAGTTGCCATTCCCCTGTTGACCGCGAGAACCTCTCGCTTATGCTCACATCAATAAATTGATGATCATCGCAAAAGAGAAGAACCACACACACAAGACAATCAAACAAGCAAAGGGTAAGCTAGAGCCAAAACCATTTCATTAATGAAATCAGATACATATTCATAGTCCATTATACATACATCACACAAACATGTTACGACCTTCCAAGTAATACACTAAGACTCGACTCAACTCATCCGGATACATATAACCTGGTCGGATTCAGCGGATGCTTGCACTTGTGGTGGATACCGTTGCTCACCCCCGAGCTGCTCACCCCCGAGCTATGTGTTACATATGTTACAATGAATCAATTTCCCTCACCATAAAGTTAGCCCTTAATGAATTTCAGGCCTCCTACTACTCTCACCACAAGAGTCAGTCCGCTCTAGGTGAGACTAGCTGACTCCTTAGAGTGTCAGGATGCAACCTTACCTTGAATCCTTACCCAGTTATACATATGGGGCACCACCATGGACACCCACTAATAGGGCCCATGGAATTACGTCCTGACCACTGAAGCACACCCTGAGACCCCACCTAGAGATCTCAAGGATTTACGCACTGACACGGACCAAGCATATCAGTCAATAAATTAATCATTTCCATGGACACGACTCTCATGCCAATCTTCATAACCAAATTTCCTCATTCACATTTCATGCAGAATACCATTCCAGCTCATCCATCCCTAACCATAAATATAGCATTGCACCTCATGCAAATACCGTGCCATTTTGATACGAACCATCTCATGTTTATTATATATCAAGCATTATTCAAAAATCCATTGTTCATAACTCATACACCCTCCCACTCATGCATACTCATTTCCCTCATGCCATCATATAATAGTACAATCAAATACAGGTCAAACACCCAAGAACAAGAAGAACACCAATCTGAAACGAATTCTCGCCCAGCTCCTCGCTCAGGCTGAAGGGCCTCGCCCAGGCTAGAGAGACTCTCGCTCAGGCGAGCTCCCTTCGCCTAGGCAAGAGCTCAAGAATCTGGAACAGTGGCCTTTTCACGTTCTCGCTTAGGCGAGACACTCCTTGCCTGAGCAAGACGCTCGCTTGCTCAAAACTAAGCGGGTCGCCTGAGCGACTCTTCACGCGAGAAGGCCTGGGCGAGCCTCTACTCACCTCGCCTAGGCGAGACAAGCTCGCTTGGGCGAGATTATTAGTCGTCGCCACTGTCCTGTAGCAGTTGTATTTTTACACACCAACGATAACACAAACCATTCCATGTATCCACAACAACATACCAGTTCAAGAATCATGAAAATACAAACAAAACAAACCGCAATCGCATTAAACAAAAGGGTTCTAGCTTCCCTTACCTGGAAGTAGCTAGAAAGTGCGCGACTCTAACTAGCGGAGCACGACAGCTCAAAGAGTGGACTTGCGAACTGAACAAGACAGTGGAATAGAGTTAGGAACTAAGCTCACGGTGAAACCCTACTGTAAAACAAATATATGCTCAGGGAGGAAAAGTGTGAGTTGAGGGATAACTTACGTGGAGCAAGAAGGGGTTGAACAAGCTTGGAGATAACTAAGGTCTAAACCCTAGCGGAAAGTCGCGGCTACTCTAAGGGACAATGATGTTGTTTTCTGTAAAGTGAAGGAAGTGATGTGTTAGGGCAGACTTAGAGGTCTGGTTTCCCCTTTCTGAGCCAGCCCTTAGGCCCAATTCACAAAGGCAGCCCTTACAATTTAGGGCAGAAAAGAATAAAAAAATTTTAATGGGCCTTATAAATGGCATCTTAACAAAAGGTTTTTTTTTTTACAAACTTTAACAAATTATCAATTTGGATAAAACAATATTATTTTATTTTAATTAAAAAATAAAAATTAATCTATTTTAATTTTATTTATAAAAACTTTGTGAAGTTTGTCAAATGTTTTCTTCAAAAGATAATTTTTCTTCCTTAAACCGGTGTTGTAAGAATAGGTATGTTTTTAAAGTAACAAAGTAAATGATGGCTGTATACGTTTATGTATTTAGAAGAGGTATTGATTAAGGGTAGTGACCCATATTTTTTATGTTTGATTATTTATTTATTTATTTATTTTATTTTATTTTATGTTATTTTATCTCACAGATAATAAAAAGCTAATTAGGTTTCTCACAACTTTCTACTTAAGTAGTATAGTAAAAGCATTAAAAAGAAATATTAGCGGTTTTAATTTTTACACAATGTAATAATTACTTCTATGCGATAATGAGTATGTGTATATAGAAAAGAATAATACTGAAAAAGGGACTATTAAGTGCTTGAATTATGCATTGAACCAGAACCGAACCTGTACAAAACTACTAGGGAGGGGAATTCATTCCAATATTATTACACATATGTTTTATTTTTTTAATTATTATTATGCAATCAAAGTTTGGAGAAGTTAGGAAGTGGCAATAGATAAGTTACCTGACTGGTGTCTTTACTAGTAAAGATGTCTTGGCGCAGAGCACCACTTTACAATGTTCATACAATGTAAATAAACAAAAATAGTAACTTCCTGAAACAGATTATACCAGTGAAAATTTTACCAAAAGAGAATTTTGGAACATGAACAAATCTTCTACATATGAAAATATGATAAATAGTGAAAGAAAAAAAAACACATTGTCTAGCTCACTGGAAAGTTGGATCCAGATCTCATGGAAACAACCATAATATTCTTCTAGTAGCTACAATGAATATTGCAAAAAATTGCCCTAAAAAGAAACCATAAATGATATAATGATCGGTTAGACAAGCGAGATCAAAGTAAGAATTTTCCAGAGCTTTGACGATAGAGGACGAAAAAGGAAGTGCAAATGCTTCCCCAAACAATTTCAACAAAGAAATTCTGTCAAATTTTGTCACTACAACTACTTTATTCAAACAACATATATTATACACAAGGTCAGCACCAATAATTGTTTTATGGAAAATGATATAATGACAACATTTTTTTTATAACTTCTCTCACTATCTGACGTGGCATTGTTTTTTTAATTTTTTATTTACTTTTTGTATAATTTCGCATTGGATGCTTGAGAACGAGAGAGAAAGGGAGGTTGATTCGTGACAGAAGTGGGTGAAGAGCAAGAAGAAAGAGGAGTGGAAGTCATGAGAGAAGTGGAGAGCAATTTTTTCTTTCTCCATCCCAGGTTTGTTTTTCCTCCTTCTCCCAAGTTTTTTCTTCCTCCATCTCCGAAGTGTCTTCTTCGTCCATCCCCCTAAGTTTCTTCTTCCTTCATTCTCCAAGTTTGTTGTTCCTCCGTTTTTGAAGTTATTTTCCGATGGGGTTTGTCATTTCCCCCTTGGTGGAGCAGAAAAAGTTTTGGGTTTACCCACTGCAACAATGTTTTTTGTATTCGTTGATGTTTGTGAAAAGGAGGCATTTTTGTTTCCCTTTTTGGAGAAAATATGATAAAGTGTGAATTTTTTTGTAACAGTGTTGTTCAAGAGCGGAAGCGGAATGTTAGTTGTAGAAAATAATCACTCTGAAGTGGAAACTGCTGGATTGGTGTTTTTCGTTCTGCTGTTGTCTACATTGGTGAAGAGATAAGCAAAGTCATTCTTGAACCCAACCCATTAGTGGGAGGTATGGCAGTGAAAACAAATTTAACGTAATATAAATGTATTATTGTTATTGGAATGGATTTATTGAATTGGAATTCATTTATTGGGATATTGGTTTGAAAGGTTGAGTTGCTATAGGAAGTCAGATTGGTTTGAATGTATGTAATGTGGGATTGAAAATTTATGCTAACTTGTTATTATATAAGTGCACCAGTGCAGGAAGGGGATTTGGCAGCGGTTGTTTTTAATATTCTGCACCGGTTCGGGAACCGAAGCATATTGGGGCGAGGCCAAAAGAGCATAGCTTTTGGCCTCGGTTAAGAACCGAAGCCATAGAGGCCCTTTCTGCCTCGGTTCAATGGAACCAGAGGCCATAGAGCCCAGCCTTTTGGCCTCGGTTTTCGTTCCACCCGAGGCCATATGGGTTTTTTTTTTTAAATTCGATACCCTTTGGCCTCGGTTTTCGCTGCAGCCGAGGCCATATGGGCTTTTTTTTTTTAAAATTTGATACCCTTGATGTTGCAAATAGTGGAACGAGACTGCTGCACCTCCTAAGCTTATCCTTCGTTGTTGCGCCAACACGGAATCCTGTTACCAACTCTTCAACAGCTGCATTGAACCAAATTATAAAAATCAAAACCTTTTAAAGCATAGACACAACCACTCAAACAGTTTGCGTCATCGACGCTTCCGGCCACCTAGGTTTCAACCTCGTCCAGCGACTCCTCCATCGAGGCTACACTGTTCATGCCTCTATCCAAAAATATGGTAATCGATCATTTCTTTAACTCTTCATGCCACGCTTCCTCCTTCCCTTCAATTTCAATTTCGATTTCAATTTCAATTTCCTTTCCGATCGTGTCTCAGGCGACGAAGACCTATTCAATGGGATTTCCACAGACTCTAATAAGCTTAAGATTTTTCGATCTGACCCATTCGATTACCATAGCATAATCGAGGCACTCCGAGGCTGCTCTGGCTTGTTCTACACGTTCGAACCTCCCCATGACCTATAGAACAAAACTAAAAACACTTAGCATATCCATTGGTACAACCATGGTGAAGTTGCCTGAATCACTTTTGACTAGCCCTACACCAGCACACAAGATTGAACATGAAGAATAGAAGGTGTGTTTTGCTTGCTTCAAATGTATAAAAATGCAAAACAAATCAACAGACACAAATGTGAGAAGAATTATGAATAGTGAAGATAATAACTTAACCAAACAGATAAAATAACAGAGAAAGAAGAGAAGTACAGAACAGACCCTTGGAGAGAAGAGAATGGCGAGGGTGGACCAAGGAGTAAGGGACCTGAACGGGGAAGGAACGTTGAACGAAGACGAGAAGCTGAACGAAGTCGTCGATGTGAGAAGAGGCTTTCGAGAGATCGATGAGAGGACCGAACCACCTAAATGCTGAAGCCATCTTCTATCGCGCAACAGAGGGCGCGACGAAGGGCGCGACGTACGCGCGAAAGAGGGCGCAACCAGAGGCAGCGTGACGGTGGCGCGCAGGAGGCCGCAATGGAGGAGCGACAGTGGCGCGACGGAGGCCACAACGAGGGCTGGACGGTGGCGCGACGGTGGCTGCTTCCTTTTCGAGGGTGGCGCGACGGTGGCTGCCTCCTTTTCGCCTACTGTTCGGTGGCGGAGCAAGACCGGCGACCCTAACTTCGTGGATGGAGGCGTAATCGGCGATGGAGAGGGCGAATCCTGACGGAGGGCACGGTGGTGGCGGAGAGCTTCGCGAGAGAGAAGATGGTGAACAATGATGGGTTCGCGCGATTTGGAAACCTAAATAAAGGATATGGCCTCGGTTCTGTAAACACCCGAGGCACAAAGAAGGATAGGCCTCGGTTCTTAGCCACCCGAGGCCAAATCATTTGTCATAGGCCTCGGTCCTTTGTCACCTGAGGCCAAAGCATGCACTGTCAGTGGCAGTTTTGTAAATCTGGGGGCCACAGATGGGTTATAGGCTTCGGTTGGTTGTGAACCGAAGCATAAAACCGGTTATATGCTTTGGTTGTGTTGTGACCCGAGGCAAAATGCTGAAGAAAATTTCAAAAATGCCACCGCCTCCTTATAGACTTCGGTCCCGCAGTAACCGAGGGCTATAAGGCGAGTTAAAAACCCCATTCTGCACTAGTGGTGCTAAGCCAAGGTATTACTTTTGCACACACGTTGTCAAGTTTGCACTAATGAGTTGGAATTGAATATTTATATTGTTTGCACAATAGGGCTGGTATTCACTTTAATACTTGAGCATAAATCACTTTCATTTGATTGAGTTTTGGTAGGTTGGGAAACAAAAAATTTTGGTAACCTGTTAGATGTTAAGTTGTAAGTGGGGTTATTGTTTTTGCATATATGATGTCAACTTTAGTTCAGTTGGGGATGGGTTATATGGACTGTGAATTGTTAATGAGTTTTCATGGTATATTTATAGGGTTCGCAAATGACAACTGTTACTCACTTTATTAGTTAGATTGGTTTCAATTTATGTTAAGTGGGAAAAAAAGATTTGGTAAGTTGTTAATTTTTAAGTGCTAAGCCATGCTTTTATTTTTGCACATATGATGTCCAATGTGGTTGCATTTGTGGATGGGTGATATGGATTGTGAATTGTTAATGAATGGGGATTGTATATGTATAGTGTCCGCACATCACAGCTAATATTCACTTGATACGTACACCATGTGTTACTTTGATTGGTTTAAAATAATTTGATGTTGTTAAAAATGATTTGCTAACCTCTTAGTTTCTAAGTGCTAATCCAGGGTATTGTTTTTGCACATATGACAGGACATGATAGCAGTTGTTTACATAAGCGATAATGTATTGGCTGATTATAGTCACAACAGTGAATGCGGTGGTCAGAAGAAGCATGAGGTTAAGGTGTGAACACTTAATTTTTTTTATTATTCATTAATTTATAGAATGACATTTCATAAGTTTTGTTGATAAATATGTGTAGACTTTTAGACATTGTTGTCGGACGAAGTACATTGCTTCCTTAAATAAAAATTTAATTGGAGAACAAAGGTCCGTAATTGAAGGGACACCATTTGGATGGTTCAACATGTTGAAAGGAAGTCTAAAAATTAGTAGGAAACTTCTTAGTTCCTTAATTAGTTTGTGGGTTGAAAGGAATGGGGGTTTAATAAGTAATAAAGTTGTTTATTTATCTTTATTGGATGTTTGTTTGGGACTGGGATTACGGGTTGATGGTGACAATATTAACTTAGATGAGGTTTGTGTGGAGAGTGAGTGTAAGAAATTATTAAATAACAAAAGTGTTGATGTTGAGATGTTATATGATTTTCTAGCAAGATGTAGGGATGATGTTAGCTTGGAGAATTACTGTAGGCTATATATTGTATTGGGAATATCAGAGTTCCTTTGTCCAAGTCGCAAGGGAACAATTTTCCCCATCTTATTTACCATTGTAGATGACCTTAGTAATCTTGGGAAATACAATTGGGGTGGACTTGTTTATGAATACTTAGTTGGGAGCATATGCAATGCATCCCTGTTCTTAAAGGAGAAAGGAAAGAAGAGACACTTCCACATTCTTGGTTGTGTGTACTTGTTACAGGTAATTTGTAATTAATTTGTTTGAATTCAAATTTGTTTTCTTTGAAATAGGAAGAAATGTATTAAGTTTATTTATTTATTTTTTAGATGTTTTAGATATGGTCTTTTGAGCACTTCTTGATTCCAAAATGTGATATTGGAAAGTCAAGCACAATGTTCACCCGAGTATTGCAATGGATGGATATGAAAGTGGCTAAGTAAAAAATAACTAGTGCTTTGAATAACAACAAGGTATGAAAGTAGATTTAGTATGATTACTTACTTTTAGGTATTGACTTAAATTTTTTGAAGTAATTTTTGGGTGTAATGTTTCAGGTTGTCATGGAGGTTGGTGTATCAAACTTCGAGCTTTGTCATCCTTTTGTGAAGGAAGATTTTGATAAATATGGTATAGGATTTGAGGATGACGAAGACGAAGAAGATGAGGAACATTTAAGTATAGAAATAGATAAACAAGAAGCTGTGATTTTGGAACTGCGGAAGGTAATGAAAGAGTTTAAAGCCATAATGAATGATACGTCGAACAAGAATTTGAAACAGGAGTTTCTAGCCGAATCACATAATTATGGGGGATAGGAAGAATTTGATGAATATGGGTAGCAAGACAGGTTTGAAGTTGTTGAAAGTACTCCTCCGCAGCAACATGGCGAAGAGGTTGGTGCGAACCTACACAGGGATGAAGCTGAAAGTAGTAATTTATACCATCGATTGAAGGAAGAACGAGGAAGCGTTTCAAGAGCATCACGATACGAACTCCTTTTATGACTTATGCGAGGAGGAGGAAGTGGATTACTTAGAAGTTGTAGTAATGTTAGATATCATTTTATTTGTGTAAGTTGTGGATGAATTTGGAATTTATAAAAGTGAGGTTTGGAACACCAATTTAATTATTATTGTTAATTCGTTGATTGACCTTACTATTTTGTTGGTTTTTTGGTACTTTATTGAATCTAGTTGAATGGATGGGAATGAGCTAATTTGATTTCTGTTTTATGTTGAAGTGTGCATCTTATAAATGGCGCCTAGGTTAAAGGGTGTAATGAAGGAAAGAAAGATTCATAATGAGCAATGTCAGATTCTGTTGTCATGTATTTGCTAAGGCATGAGTTCCTACGCGCAAATCAATGAATTAAGTGGTGGTAACCCATGTCAAATCTTTTCTACAGAAAATGTGGCGTATTTCAGTTTCTTTATAAGATAGGAAAAATTTCTGTTGGAATATCTGATTTTTTGTTATGTACTGTTAAATTACACATCATATTTTATGTGCTAACTCGTGGCTTCATAAGTGCTAAGCAGTAGTGCTTGGTTTTCAGTAATATTGATTTTGTCAAGAGGCCTTTAATATATATGGTATTCCATCCTACAATACATTAGAGTGATATATGCGCATGCGTATGTTTGTCTTCATTGGATCTATAAGTACAAAGCAATGACATAACTATTGCTAACCCAGGTCAATGGTTTTTAAAGAAACCTTATTCATTGTTAATTATGTTACAAAATTAAACTTTTAAGAGTGTGCTTCATGGTATGAAGAATATTAATGATTTTATTACAATGTGACCTTACTGGAAGTAATGATTATTTGTGCTGCCAAATAACAATGTGCAGTTTATTTGCTAACCCGTGCGTGCGTAAGTGTCAATTTGTATGGCTTGTTTTTCATTCATATCAATATTGGAGTTAGAAAAGTTAAAGGACAAAAAACAAGCTTAGCCATTTTTTTTTCAATTGTTTGACGTGGATAAGGTGAAATAAGAATCTTTTTCTCTGACCAAAATGACACACATTTTATTTAGCATTATTTTATTGGTGGGAAATAATTGCGAACTTATGCATAAGTTAGTGCCAAGTTGGTTTACAATTATTTCGGTAATGTGAACTTAAATGTAACAAGTTTTTCATGAATAACTTTTTTCCTGTAACCTTAAACGTTTGTATATGTGAGGTGTACCACCATACAATGTCAAGAAATCATTAATCCAAAATATACAAACAAAGTGCAGATAGGAGAATATTTGCAAACCTACAACAAAGTAAGCGCTAACCTACATTGACAATAATGTCTGGGGTTACTGTATGATACAAAAAAATTGACATAACAGTAGAAGTGTACAATCAACCTTCATCCACCATGTCATAATGAAATATATACAAGAGCTTCAAAAGTTGTCTTTTTGCATGGCATAATGTCCAAAAAGATAATACAAAAGAAGCCTCTAAATCATGTCAGTGATTTTTGCAAGGAAAGTTTAAAGTCATGACATATGTTGACTGGTTTGGATGTTAATAAATAACAGCAGCGTGATATAGTACCTAATGATGTCTTCATTTTCAGACATTTGTGTGTTGATATTGTGCTGTAATGACGTTAGGAGAGACATAAAACTTGTGGAAGGTGTGGGTAAGAAGAGGTTCTGTGAATTAGTTGTGGTCGTGCCTACTTGAACTGTGGGTGCTCTAGTTTCCATGTTAAGGCTGACTTGCTGCAAAATGTAACATCGTAAATGGGGTGTAATGAAGTAATTTTAAGACAATCTGTTTAAATATAATTAAAATATGCATGAATGACTTACATTAAGATCCGTTGTCGATTTATTCGATGCTGCCCTGCATTTTCGTTTCTTGGAAACCTTCTCCACTGTTGATTGAAGCCTATTTGTTCGGGGTCAACCATTCCTCTTAATGTGTAAAGGGCTTCGTACCATGTTGTCCATAGTGGACGTTGAATCTTGGGTTAATTTTTCCTTCACCTGGTGTGAAGGAATACTTACTATATTGAATATAGGTAAGTCAAGCTTTGCATAAATGGAGGCAAGTTGGGTTAACATAGACTTTGTCCCATTCTCAGATTGACATGCAACTTCTGCAATTTCATAAAATCTCTTACACATGAAGTCATACCTTTCCACATGGGGATCGTCCTTATTATCTTTGGTTAACGCTCTTATGTAAGTGTGTCGTCGTCAAATTTGTTTGCTCCACCTCTTCAAAAGGTACTTGGGTGGTAAACTTTTGACTTCCTCTTGTGCAAGAACAAGAAAGTTGTGTCGGCATATAATACCTCTAAATTCAAACAAAAGACAAGTACATTGAATGTCTAGTGTGATTTTATCAAATACAACTTCATGTATTTTGTCAGCACTTTCTCCATTACATATGCACTCCTCTTTAACCATGTACTTTGAATAAATTCCATCACATTCGCAAATTTTGATATTGCAATTAATCTTACTCCTTAACTCTTGCTGAACTTCAACAAGCTTTGCATGAATGTATTCTTCTTGGAACTGTCTTTCAAGAAATGATTGAGTGACACAAGGTAGGGTGGTATTCAAGGAACCAAAGTCGGCTTCAATTTCCTTCTCGACCTTCAACCGCAGCGCATTGTCATATTGGACGACAAATTGTTTCAGTGCTGTTGTAGAATTTATGAAACCATCAAAGAAGGCATTCATACCCTCACTTCTCTGAGTGGTGGACATACCAGCCCAAAATTTTGACTTCAAATAACAAGGAACCCATCTACTTCTATCCTCGTAAAGCATTGAAAGCCATTCGCTATTTTGTAAATCAAAATTGGATATGAATTGTTCCCAACCTACCTCAAAATCAATAGTGGAGGTGGACTCGTAAACCAATTGTTTCAAAGCATGCTTTATGGTCTTGTAGGTTGTCAATCCACTTAACTTTTCGGGGACTTTCTTCATGATGTGCCACAAACACATTCGATGTCTGGTGTTGGGAAATACAACATCAATAGCATTTTTCATTGCTCTTCATTGGTCAGTTATGATGCCATCTGGTGCCCTGTTCCCCATGCACCTCAACCAGCATTGAATGAGCCATGTAAAAGTTTATGTATCTTCAGAAGACAATAATCCACATCCCAATAGAATTGATTGCCCATGATGGTTAGCACCAACAAAGGGTGCGAACGACATGTCATATTTGTTGGTTAGGTATGTAGTATCAAATGAGACGACATCACCAAAGTCCATTGAGGCGGCTCTACTCCTTGCATCTGCCCAAAAGACATTAATGATTCTATTTTCAACATCAGTGTCAATTTCAAAATAGAAGAAAATACTCAACTCTCCCATTCTTGATAAATGTTGCATCAAAGCATATCCATCTCCTGTTGGCACAACCAAGCTTGAAGCAAAGAATTGATAAAGCCATGTGCATGAAGATCTTAAGTGTTTGATGAAGATCCTCTTGAAGATTAAGTTTTAGTGTGTTAAATCTGTATATAACATGTTAAATGTAATGTGTTAGTGTTATACATTGTTGATAGGCTATATGACATAGGTTAGATGTCTTGTGTGCTTTAGTGTGTCTCTTTTAATCTGTTAAAATGGGTTTTAACAGGTTAAAAGGCTTGTTGTATATAGTTTCTGGTATGAATACATTCAGTTAGTTGAATTATTTTTCAATCGACTGATTTCACTTAAGTCAGGTGAAATCAGCTAACTGCACGGAAAATTCAATCGACTGTTTTCACTTAAACCAGACTATATAAGCTGTGTTTTCGTGAGCAGAGGTGCGAATTTGAGTTTTTCTAAACGAAATCATGTCATTCATCTCTGGGAAGCGTTCTCTCTCTGCAATACACAACTGGAACTCATGTTTTGAAGATCTTGGGTGATCTTGGTTGATCTTGGAGGCATTTTGGCTTGTGAGTAGCTTGAAGAACACGTGTATGGTGTGCTAGGGACAACCACCATCAGGTTTGGATACTTTTGTGCCTCTGGATGGTTTGCCTAATGTGATTTCAGGTCTGCAAGTGTGATTTTTGTAGGTTGTAGTTCTAGATTTTTGTGTGAGTCAAAAATCTTGTGTGATTTGTTATTCAAAAGTGTAATCTTGGTGTTTGATTTGTAAAAGTTTTGAAAATAGTGGAAACCAAGCTCAGGTTGTCCTAGAAAACTGGATGTAGCTCTATGATTGAGTGAACCAGTATAAAAACAGTTGTGCATTCTTCTTTCCCTCATCTCCCTCTCTTTGAAACTCTTTAAAATCTCAAGAAAAATAAGGAATTTGATATTTGATGTGATTCAATGCGTTCTTGTGTAATCTGAGGCTTTGTACTTGTTATAAATACTGATTGGAACATGTCTTGTATGTAAAAGATTGTTGTTTGAGTTGAATTCGTGAATTCTGCATTATGTATAATCCTTCAGTATTTTAGCCGACTGATTTTTCTTTTTAATCGACTGTATCATAGCATCAAGAACAATTTAGTCTGCTGTTTTATATTTTAATCGACTAAAAGTGTACTGGTTTGCTGCATTTACATCCAAACTTTCCAGTCCATTAGATTCAATTGAAAAAGGGTTTCAGCTTTCAAAAAAAGTTTTATAAAGCCAATTCAACCCCCCGTTCTTGGCTAAACTCACCATTTCAAAACTAACAATTGGTATCTAGAGCAAGGTTCTTGAAAGGTATTCAAGTTGATCAAAAATCCTTTTGAAATGGTTGAAAGTAAACTCCCTTTTGCTGAAGGTGCATATATTCATAGACCACCTATGTTTTGTGGCCTAAACTATCAGTTTTGGAAATTAAGGATGCAAATTTTCATTGAATCTATAGACAAAGGAATTTAGGATGCAATAGTTAATGGACCATATACTCCTAAATGTGTTGTTGAAAATAAGCAGGTGGACAAGCCTTGGAGTGAATGGAATGATGAAGAAAGGAGAAGAGCTCAATATGATTGCAATGCCAAGAACATCATCACTTCATCTTTGAGTATGGATGAATTTTTTAGGGTCTCCTAATGTAAGAATGCAAAGGAAATGTGGGATGTCCTAGAGGTTACACATGAAGGAACAAGTGAAGTGAAGAGAGTAAGCAAACATGCCTTGATTCAAAAGTATGAGCTTTTCAAGATGCAAAAATGAGAGTCCATAGCTAAAGTGCAAAAGAGGTTCACTCACACAGTCAACCATCTTATGGGTCTAGGCAAAGAATTTGACAAAGAGTATTTAAACATCAAAGTGCTTAAATGTCTTGATAGAAATTGGCAACCAAAGGTGACTACCATATCTAAATCCAAGGATTTATCCATCATCACAACAGCTGCACTGTTTGGTAAGCTTAGAGAGCATGAGATTGGAATTCAAAGGCTAAGTGAGCTTGAAACAAGTGAGAAAAAAGTAAAATCCATAGCCTTGAAGGCTAGCTCTAAGAAGAGTGATGAAACCGAGGAAGAGGTTGTTGAATCTAGTGACAATGAGAACTTGAATCTACTAGTCAAGAAGTTTGGGAAGTATCTCAAGAGGAAAGGAAACAAAGGTAATCAGAGGAGGTACAATTCTAAATAAAATGATTCAAGTAATTCTTCCAAATTCTCATGTTATAATTGTGGAAAGCAAGGACATATCAAGATTGAATGTCCTAATGTTAACAAAGAGAAAGAGAAGGTTGATGACAGGAAAAAGGAGAAAAAGGGTAAGGAAAGGCATGCCTACATAGCTTGGGAGGACAATGATGATTCAACAAGTACTTCATCTCAAGGAGGAAGTGAGGAAGCAAATCTATGCCTAATGGCCGGATATGAATCATTCTTATCAAGCAAAGTAAGTTCTTTGTCATCCAAAGATAAGAATGATTATTACCAATTGTTGCATGACATTGAAGAGTTGTATAGTGAGGCAAACAAAATTGCTGTCATGAACAATCGGCTAAAAGGATTAAATAGCTGGCTAGAAAATAGAGTTAGACAACTAGAATCAGAAACAATCGACTTAAAAACTGATATCGAACATTTGGAAATGATTTACAGTAATTTAGTTGATTGTTCTGAAAAACAGCTGGCTATAAAACCTTGTGAAAACTACACTACTTTGAAAAATTAAGTGAAATATCTTTTGAAAACATATGCAAAGTTCACAAGAGGAAAAGCAAACTTGGAAGTTGTTCTTGGCTCTCAAAATTAAGTTTTTAGAAAGGCTGGACTTGGTTATACACCTATCCATGAAAAGAAAGCCAAGAAGTTCTCTAGTTTATTTTCCAAAAGTGAGCCAAATGCTATGCCATTCATTTCCTGCAACTATTGTATGAAGAAAGGTCATATTCTTAAGATTTGTCATGTTAGAAAGTATGATTTACCTAAGGGAATTATGAAATGGATCCTAAAAGGATCTAAAAAGGCATAACCATGTTGGACCCAAACTATCAAAGGGTACCATGTAATACTATGTTGTTTTAAAGGATCTAAATAGGAAAAGAAGGATCTATGGTACCTAGATAGTGGCTGCTCAAGGCATATGACAGGAGATAAGACCAAATTTGCAAAGTTGGAATTGAAAGAAGAAGGATTTGTAACCTATGGAGACAACAACAAAGG
>Ga0214543_1005912_pt1 | contig 22162 bp, 19 predicted proteins | sample CNSS2metaG_FD_160094 | JGI IMG/M metagenome (GOLD analysis project Ga0214543, IMG submission 160094) | Root nodule microbial communities from cowpea collected in UCLA plant growth center, Los Angeles, California, USA - CNSS2 | ecosystem: Host-associated > Plants > Roots > Nodule | place: USA... | reverse complement strand
ATGGACTCGAAACCAGGAGGTTGAGTTATGTAAACCTTTTCATGAAGAATGCCATTGAAGAAGGCATTATTTATATGAATATACTGAATAGACCAATAATTGGTAAGAGCCAATGTAAGAATGATGCAGAATGTAACAGACTTTATAACATGCGTAAAATTTTCTGAATAGTCACACCCAAATTTCTGATGACCTTTGGCCACTAAACAGGCTATCTACTTATTTACAGTACCATGCAGATTCTCTTTAATACGAAATACTCATTTGCAGTCAATAGTAGACCAACTAGGAGGAAGAGAAGTGAGATGCTACGTATCATTAGCTATTAAGGCAAAGGCATCCTATTCAGATTGCATTGTTTGTCTCCAAAGACGAGAGGAGAAAGCTTGCTTGACTGCAACACTAAAAAGTAAGGTAGGAAAATGACGAGACTTGACAATACCAGATTTGGAATGGGACTTGACAATACCAGATTTGGAATGGGTTCGCACGGGATGGGTGGGTCTAATAGAGGAAGATGTTGGCTGAACAGAGGCAATAAAGGAAGGTGTTGGCTGTAAAGAATGTGAGACAAAGGATGACTCAACAACGTGAGAATCTTGAGTAGCATGCTGAGTGGGACAGTCAACAACAGTAGGAATGATCCCATGAGATAAAATGTGGGAAGATGAAGAGGACAATAAAGGAGTTTAAGTTTGAGTGTGAAGGGAAAAGTGTGTTCATCAAAGATAACATCCTTAGAACTAAAGATTTTACCATTGGAACCAAGACACTTGTACCCTTTGTGACACGACGAATACCCCAAAAAAGTGCAGAAAATGGACCTAAACTGCAATTTATTGGTTGCATAAGGGAGAGTGTGAGTATAACAAGCACAACCAAAAACTATGAAAAAATGGTAATTGATTTCTTTATTAAAGAGTACAACAAGGAATGGGATGAGGAATAACGGATGCAGGAAGCCTATTAATGTTATAAACTGCAGTGTGAAAGGCATGGTCCCAGAAAGTCATAGGCAGAGATGCTTGAGAAAGAAGAGTAAGACCCATTTCAACAATATGTGCGTATGTTTCCGTACAATAACACAATTTTGATGACGAGTATGAGGACAAATTAAACAGTGATGAAGTGACAGGTCTAAATTCACCACCCCAATCAGTTTTGAATTTCCTTAATTTTATGATTGAGTTGAAGTTCAGCAAAGGATTTAAATTGTTTAAAAGCATTTAAGGTGTTAGATTTTTGTTTCAAAAAATAAATCCAAGTATATCTACTATGGGGATCAATGAATGAAACATAATAATGATAACCCATAGAAGATTTTCCATGGGAAGGACCCCAAAGAACACAAAAGACAAGCTGTAAAGGTTCAGTATAAGAGCTTAAGGAAGTGTTAGAAGGTAATTGACGAGACTTTCTCATACTACATGCTACATAGAAATCTATCATAGTTTTATTTGGTGGAGATATATTACAGCGTTTGAGAACATTATGGAAAACAACAACGGAAGGATGACCTAGTCTATTATGCCAAAGGGAAAACATAGTGAATTGCGTGTGGGTATTGAGGAAAGAGCAGAGATTTGGGAACAAAGGAAACGGTGGAAACTGGTGGAGACACGATCTGGGCATGCAACAGAAGAAAAGGAAAGTAGTAGAGACCATCTAGACAAAGATAGGCACATAGCAGGACAACGTTATCAACCTGGGACTTAACAAAAACAGTGGAATGAGATTTAAAATATCCATTATTATCTCTAGCAAACCGACTGACACTAACAAGATTTTTTAGTTACAAAGGGAACATGCAAGAGATTGGTAAGGTGCAAAGGAACAACAGGATTATGAGAAGAAAGAATTGCAAAACCAGAATACTTAATATGCAAACCTTGTCCATTCCCAAGGAAGACACAAGCATCTCCTGAATTCTGAGATTGTTGAACAGGTTGATAGACCAGTGTGCACTAAGAAACATAAGCATGGGGTTGTGAAGCCGATACAGTGGTATTGTAATGGGCCTAAGAGGAAGGCAAAAACAAGTGGTGAAGTGAAGGCAATACGTAGTGGATGGCCCTGGAAGTTGATAGCCTAGAAAATGAGCAAATGCACTTGGAGGTGGTATACCTGGAAATGATGGCTGATATGAAGGATATACGGTGCCAGATTTTGAGGAAAAGGAATATTGTAGGGTTGAAGAACATAGTTGGGGTTAAAGCGATGATAGCAAAGGGTTGCTGTGTGACCATATTTGTTGCAAACTTGACATTGAATACTTCCATGACCAACATGTCCACTTCGACGTCCACGACTCGGCCACATTGAAAACAACCACCATGACAGGAAGGAGGATGAAAAGTCAAAGAAGAATAAGAAGCCATCTGAGCAAGGTGGACATGAGAGTAGAAGCTGTTTGAGAATTTGCTTGAGGGGGATCCAAAGAAATATTGTTAGTATTATGCCAAAACTTTGCAATATGTGCTTCTTGAGTAACGAGGAGAGATTCAACTTCGTCTAACAAGAACAAGTCTGGGTTACTATTGATGAAAGAGAGGAAGGACTCATTCAACCAAAAGTCCTTCAAGGATAATATTGAGTTGTCCGCATTCAAATACAGGATCGCCAATTGAATAAAGAGAATGAACCAATGCTTTGATGCACAAAAGGAACTAATTGATTGGTAGTTCACATTTCTTCATGGTATGAAGCTCGATGCATAGCTAACGAGCCCGAGCTTTGGTTTGAGAAGTGAAATGAGCATGTATCTTCTCCCAAACCTGAAATGAGTGTTGACAACCAATGATTCAAGCTAAGAAGGAAGCCAATAAGAAGGATTGAAGCCACAAAAGGAGAAGCTGATCCTAGGTGCCTAAGGTGGTATATTCAAGATTTTCAACCCCTAAATCACAAGCTCCACTTGTTGTCGGAGGAAGATATTAGTATCAATGAGCTTTTCTGAAATGGAATAGGAAAAGAGAACATGAGGTCGCCGTGGAAGTAGGACCAGTATCCATAAAAGAGACAACTCACACTCTTGGTACCATGTTAGGAAACCTACTCTACTACTAAGAGAAACAGAGGTGACTGAAGAATGAAAAATATTATTCACCTTAGCCTTGTAACCCTGAATACATGGTCTTATATAACAAAATATTTATAAATACTAAAAACCAGAAATAAAAAGATAATAATGCTAACACACTAAGCGAGTGTCAAAACAGAAAATAAACTAGCTAGACAAATAAAAACATTAGATTCTAACAGAATTCCATGCATCCTAACATAAGGAAAAAGCTATAATTTGCAATATCAATCAAAGTCCACCAAATATCCTTCTATGTACTGATTCCGTCAAACTTTACAATGGATTAAAAAATGCAACAGGTGGAGTTAAAGAAAAAAAGTAGTAATGGCACCAAAAAATACCGTGGCAAAAATAAATTATGCTGCACTACTAACCTCCTTTAGTTCCTTTTGGTATTGTAAGATTCTTTGTTTGGACAGAGCTCTCAATTTTGACACCAAATATCCTGGCTTTATAGCAGAAGTAGTTTCCACAAACACAGCAAATTTTCTATAGTCTAAAGTATCTTCAAAAGGCAACTCAATACTATCACTGACAATGACTGGAATGCACAAGCTAACTATAGCATCAAACAGTCGGCAGGCTGATGGAGTATCTCCTGCAGGATGTAAACAGAACTTGGATGTATGCATTCCTTGTGAAGCTGCCCGTCGACTCTCTCTGGATTGTGCTCCATGCTTTATTATGACATCCTCCTCATTTTCTAGAATTTGAAAGAGTATATCACGGATTTTCCCTCCCTGTGAAACGGATTTGAGCAACAAGGAATCAATACAAGATAAACCATCCAAATCAGCGGTGATGTTTCAGGTATTTAAGCACATAGAAGGAAAACAGTGTTACTGTTACAGCATCATGCTGGAATATTTAATGAAAACAAAATGGGGAAACCTAATGAAGATACTTAGTGCTATAGATACTACACAGAATAAAATACCACCATAAAGTACAACATTACCCCAAGCAAGGAATACATACAATTTAAAGATGGTATTTTTTTATTTTTGTTTTGGTACCCCTATGGTGCTGTCTTTCTTCGAAGACAATCCTATTTGAGGCATTGATTAAGACACTAAATAACAAATAACGAAAGGGAGTCTGGTTCTGCAAACAGTCAGAATAGAGGAAATTTCATGCCTATGAACCTAAAAGGGCCCGAGACAAAGACAAATGTAAATCGAAGATCGCCTGAGAAGAGGCTCTCCGATAATACATCAATAAAATATTAAAATCGAATTGCATCCGTCATCCTTCAATTTGCTGTTTAAAACTACATTCATAACTAAAAGACGTTTTCAAAAGTTCATAGCTCGAACTCTCCCAACTAGATCAAATTCATTTGCCCTCCATCACCACGTTCATCCCACCATCGATTCTAAATGTACAAGCTAAATTAATTTTTCCCGTTCCAGGTAGAACCAATGTTTTACAAAATGGTCCACGGCCATGAATTAGGCTACGATGTCAAGATTTTTGGGTTCAATACAACCCCAACCCCAATTGCAGCCACATCAATGGCACTTCTTGACAATTTCCCCCAATGTCATCGACAAAAGCGAATTCAAAACTTGGGTAGAGCTATAGAATATAAAATTACACATAAACAATTCAATATCTTAAAATTGAAATCCAAAGTCCCAATCACAACAGAAGACAATACCTCTTTGCGATACCGATTGCCCATGAAAAATAACAAGGTCTTGCGATCGGCGACACCGACATCACCAGGGTACGTTCTGATGCGGTGCGAGTAGGGTACAACAACATCCTTCACCAGCGATCCCTGGTCGGGTCGCAACCGCCCGAAATCTGAGACAAGCAGCACACAATTTTTTATCCGGTCGATAACCCGGTACATCGCATTCGGATCCGAAGCCACGATCACGTGGTCCCTCCCGTTGCTCCTCTTCCAATACTCCTGCTCCTCAAGCCACTCCACCAGCGCCTCCTGATTCTCCTCGTCGCTGTAGATCGGTTTCTCCAAACTGGCAGCCGAGCCGGGAGGTCGAGGCGGGTTCACGATGAGACTCAGCGACGAGAAGAACGGCACGAAGAAGAAATCGGCCTCCTCGGGATCCATGACGCGAACCACGGGCGAGCCTGATCGTCCGGAATCGTTTCGGGAGAGATCCGCAAAGAGGTACCACTCGGCCATGTGCTGGTGGCCGGGGTACTTGAGCAAGGAGACGTCATCGTGTTGTTCGGAGAAGTGTGCACCACGCGCGAGGGCGTGGTGGCGGATGACGCCGTGGGTGAACCTGCTGGGGAGATCGTAAAGGAAGACTTTTACGGTGGGGAATTTGGCGCCGGTGCCAGCGAGGAGAACGGAGGAGGCGGAGTTGAAGGAGAAGGTGGAGTCGAAGGCGGAGGAATCGGTTGGGTAGAAGAAGGCGTTGAAGATTGCATAGAGGACGAAGAGGAGAAAGAGCGTAGCTAGGGTTTGCTTGAGAAGAGGTTTTCGCGCCATGGCGAAGAGTGTCTGGGAAGTGGTGGTGATAGAAGAAACGAAACTGGGTTTGGGTTTTCTGGTTTTGGCTTTGGCTTCCTCGTTCATGTTTTTCGTGTACGGCATCCTCATCAGTTTTTTCAACCTGCTATATGTACGCCTAATTTCCATTTATACGCCCACCTTCATTGGAACCAATTCTACCATTCATTCATTACACAGCCTCTAGTGCTCACCCATACCACTGCATTCACACAACACAACTCAATAACCCTACATTCAGATTCCTCCTTCTTTATATTTTATTTATATATATTTATTTATTTATCAAATATGGAAAGTGAGGAATCGAGGGTGCCATCAATTATAGGGCTTGGATTTTTAAATCATTGGGTTGGGGAAGGAGAGTTGTTATCATGAGTATATAAATATTAATTAAATCACACCTGCCTTAATTCCAAAGTCCTGTACTATAAGTCATTTTTTTTTTTCATTTTTAATTACTATAATTCTTGGAAGAATTTATTTTTAGCCTATTCGGTTCTGTTTTTATGATGTTTTATTTTATACATCTTTATTTCTATTGTATAAGGAACGAAATTATGAAAATAGTTTATAAATTATTTCTAGCTTATTTTGGTAGTATTTCTATTCTACCCGCCAACTTTCAAGAAATTTGGAGAAATTATTATATTTGAGTATAGTTCACAATATCTGGTATAAAAAATAAGTTTGATATATCTCACACACAACTAATAATTGTATATATAATTATAACAAGATGAGTATAAAATAAGAGATAGCAATGATATTTAAATACTTAACAATCAACTATATATTTTATTTGTTATTTAAGTATTTATTTTAAAGGTTTTAAAACATGTATGTACATAATAACGTTACAGGGAGTAGTTACTTGGTTTTTTTCGTCAATACTCATATAACTAATAATTAATAGGTTTAAATATATTTTTAGTTTTTAAATTTTTTATATAAAATTAAATTTTGTTCATATTCCAGACTTTAATTTATTTTTATTTTAAATTTAAAAAATAAATGGATGTAATCTTTGTTATTCAATGATGTTAAATTTTTGTTTAACGTGACAAAAGATTTTTCACGTAACATTTTTAATATACGAAATTAATTTTTGTCCATGTCCCAAATTTTAATTCATTTTTATTCTAAATTTTAAAAAATAATGGATATAGTGTCGTCATGCAATGACGTTAATTGCTTGTTTAACGTGAGAATCAGCTTTTACCTAGTTTTTTTAATGTTTACGTGTGACATTTTACTATTTACACATTGGCACTACCATATGCTGATATTTGGGATACCCTTCTCTAACGAGCATTATCACTTTCTTTTTCTTTGGTGTCACCAAGTTCGATCCATCCTCCATCTTTGGTGGGCTCACCTTCGTCACCAACTCAAGCAAAAAATCACTCTTTCCTTGACCATTATGATTAGACCTCTTACTACAACAATATCAACACTCTTAGAAACCATACCCTTGTACACAATCCTAAAAATAACCATGACCAATGACCCTATTAGCATTGAATCACTTAGTGCCAAAATTTAGCTCCTTGTAGCTAAATTCCTTAGGCATTATAGTAATCTCCAACTCAATGGAGTGATTAAGTTTCTTCATTCACTTCACCTTCATGAGATGCATCCAAATCATGCACCAATAAAGAGCAATAACAAAAGTACAAATAGTGACAACCCTAGCAACAACCCCCACAATACCCTTCCTAAAAGACTTACTCTCCTTCTGCCTAGGTGCTAAAGTGGTGGATGGGGGTGATGTGGTGGTAGGAGTCACCGAAGAATCTAAAAAGGAATTAAAATCCCACCACTTAACATTGTGCACCTTTGTTCTACCTTGAGTAGACCTAGAAAATCCCACATACATGGAATCATTAACATACATACGTATATTAATATCCACCTTTAAAATTATATCTTTCGACCTCCTAGTCAATTAAGAGGCCCACACACGCAACCCTTTCTTGTTTCCATTGTATACATGGTCATCGAGACCCACAAGCCACCGACAAAGGATGGATCAAGGTTGGTGGTGACGAAGGAGGGGAAAGTGGCAAAGCTTGCCGAAGAAGGGTATCCTGGTTGTTGGAATCTAGTTGTGGCCACGTGTAAACATAAAAAGGCCACATGTAAACACTAAAAAAGCCATTGTTGTGTGCCTTGTTAAAAAAAATTAATGTTGTTGAAAGATAAGGACTACATCCATTTAGTTTTAAAGTTTGTGAATAAAAATGAATCAAAGTTTGGAATAGGGACGAAATCTATTTTCTTATAAAAGTTTAGGGACTAAAAAACATATTTAACCAGACTTAATATTTTCAAATGTTTCTACCGACTTTATAGAGAATTTTCTGTAAATGGATCTCTCCTTCATCTCAGGATGTTGCTCACACCAATCGCGTAGGATGGGAATCACAATATATTTCCTTTGACGTTCGTAATAATGGAAGGTGAGACAAAGGAAACATAATATGATTCTTTCAACTATTGGGAGAACACGTTACACCACAATGAAATTTGTGTTTGATAACGGATAGATGCAAGGGCATATTGTCAGCCTTACAATCTATTAATTTGGTTTGGAAGCATAAGGTCTCCACTCAGTATATTGCATACATCATTTGACCGCCAACTTTAGCAACAAGTTCAAAATCCTATGTTGAAGAAATATTTTATTAACATGGATAATAAAATTACTTATCTTTCCCAACTCTTTCATTGACAAATTCATTTGAGGTTATTCTTGATTTATTACATTACCACAACTTACGAGGTTAAGCAACCTATGTGATGTGCAAAGTTATCCACAATGAGATCCCAATCTCCCTAAGCAACTTCTTGGATCGATATAACACTATTACAAAAGAGAACTCAAACCTAAGATGAGGCTTCAAGTTTGGTCATATGACAACAAATATGGTTTAATGTATTTCTAAAGGGAGCTCGCTCATTGCCAATTTGTGCTCTAATTAAGACAACCTTTAAAAGGACCAATTTAGGTTTGTTGAATGAGACTTGAAGGCAAATTCCATGGTTTGTTGAATGAGACTTGAAGGCAAATTCCATGTTAAGAGTTGGCTATCATTTGGAAGATATAAATGCACTTCTTAGAAAAGATCAACAACAATCGACCATGTGTCATGTGCATCAATATGATCAACACATTTTTGAATTTGAGGTTCAAGAGATACTTACTCCCCATCATTAGTGCCAACCAATGTATTACATAGTCAAATCAAATTATTGGTAGTGTGATTGTGATAATTTTCAAGCTTTTTTATTGCCTTGTCATCATGGTTGTATACTCTTTTTCTTATTTAAACTTAACAACATATATTCATCACGTATACAACCTTCAATAGACTAACAAGGCATATGAAGTCCAATGTTATTCTGTAGAGATTTTTATTTCAATTTACGAGGGTTTTTACCTTCTGCAAATTAATTTTTAGGGTTATTTTAAACCTTCGCAGATAGGTTCGTCACAACTTTTTTACAAAGGTTTATAATGACCTTTGCTTCTGATTTATATTGTGGAGGATTTTAACCTCTTCTATTGGTGACTATTATTTTTTGGAGGTTTGAAACCTCCTTTATTTCCAACTATTTTGTTGTATAGATTTAAAACCTCCATTTTTTTCCATTTTTTCATGTGGGGGGTAATACCCTCTTCAATTTGGCGATTATATTGTAGAGGTTTTAACCTCTCTCATTTGTATTATTTATTTTGTGGGTTTACTACTTTATTTTGCTTGCGTTATTTCTAATCTCCTAAATACAATGATTTGTTAGTAATTAGAATCTTTTGTACATGATAATGTATGTCACCATTTGAGATGCTTATATTTTTGTGTCAACAATATTTATTTGTAAACTTCGTTTAAATACTTTAATTATGACAAAAGATATGACAAACTTTCACCATAGTAACATATAAGTAATTTAAACTAAAACGTAATTGCAACTTAATCCATAATAACTCAAAATCCATAATAAACTAAAGTGATTCCTTCAGCTACTCTATCATTAATCCAACTATCTCCAACCAAACAAGCTAAAAGTGATTCCCTTAGCTACAATGGTTGATGGATTTAGAGTTTTAGCTCATGGTATTGAGACTGTTAACTTATTATCCATTAGTCGTCTAACTCTTTCTCTTGATAGTGTTATTTCTTTTAGCAAAGATTTTTTTGTTTGTTTGCAGGACTAGAGTTCGAGACAAGTGATTAGAATCAAATATGAGTCTCGACGTCTCTATTATCTCCACTTTTCCACATATGTTGGTGCAATTATGAAGTCTCCATCTCTTCTTCATGCTCAGTTAGGTCATCCTAGTTTTGCCAAATTGCAACAACTTATTCCTAGCTTATCCAAGTTGTCAAGTCTGGTGTGTTTCTTGTCAATTGGGAAAGCATAGTCGTAGTTCCTTTCCTTGTAGTTTCTTATAGTGTTTTCGTCTCCTTTTTCCTTAGTTCACTATGACATTTGAGGATCGAGTCATGTTATGTATAATTTAGGTTTTCAATATTTTGTTACTTTTATTGATGATTATTCCGTATGCACTTAGTTGTTTTTAATGAAAAATCATCTTGAGTTGTTTTCTATATTTCAAACCTTTTATAATGAAATTAAAACTCAGTTTGTGATTTCTATTTGAACTTTGCAAAGTGACAATGGCCGTGAATATCTTTCCATTCTTTTAAACAATTTATGGCTTCTCATGGTATTCCCCCATCAAACTTCATATGCTTATACACCTCAACAAAATAGGGTGGGTGAGCGCAAAAATAGACATTTTATTAAAACAACTCACTCTTTTAATTCATGGTAACATTCCTAACTATTTTTGGGGAGATGCACATGTGTTGGACTATGGACGGGTAGGTTCGTAGAGCAGAACTACGAGCGGGGAGGTTTGTAGAGCAGGACTTCGAGCGGGGAGGCTCGTAGAGGCAGGACCACGAGCGGGCAGGTTCGTATGAGCATCATAAACCCTTAATCGGAGGCTAACTATTTGTGTGTTGTGAAGGTTGAAAAGCCTTGGGGATTAAGGTCTTGGCCAAGAACTAACTAGAATATAATAATTGGGTGTATTGTTAAGTTTATTAAATTAACTGATTGTTTATTTTGAGCTCACCCTTTCTGTTTGTGTTTGGCGATGATCGTGTGATTTGCTACACGGGAGCAGATGATGTTATAGGTGATGCTGGTGATGCATGGAGACGGAGAGAAGGTTAGCTTGGGGGCTCTTGAGCTAGGGATTTTTTATGATGTTCTTTCATTATGTTCGATTTTGAAAACTTGTAATAAGATTATTATTTAGTTATGTTTAAATTATGGCGCGTTGAAAAATAATTTGAATTTTCCCACGTTTGGAAATAATAAAATTTTGTCGATTAATTTTCTATATTTTATTTTATATATTTAATTAAGTAATTTCCAGTAGGGATGTTACAAGTGGTGGAGAAAAGAAGTTTGGTGCCAAGTTTACCCCACAACTCCAAAAATGGCTTAGGAACTTGGTGTCCCTATCACTCATAATGGACCTAAGTAGGCCATGTAGTCTCATAACTTTCTTGAAGAAGAGATTTGCAGCATAAGTTGCATAATAAATCTTATGGCATGGAATGAAATGGGCCATTTTAGAAAACTCATCCACAACCACAAAAATGGAATCCCTACCTTTTTTTGTCCTTGGGAGGCCTAAGACAAAATCCATAGAAATGTCAACCCAAGGCTTCGAAGGGATGTGCAAGAGGGTATAAAGACCATGGGGTTGGACTCTAGACTTGGCTTTCATGCATGCTATGCAACTCTTGCAATGTTTATCTACATGCTTCCTCATGTGGGGCCAATAGAAATGCTCCTTTAAGACTTCCAAAGTTTTATTTGGCCCAAAATGCCCCATTAAACCTCCCTCATGTGCCTTTTTAATGAGTGATGCTCTTAAAGAAACTTAGGGAATGCAAAGTCTCTTACCCTTGAAAAGATATTGATTGAGAAGGTAAAAATCTTTGTAAGCCCCTTGGTGGCATTCACTAAGAATGAGGGAGAAATCAACATCCTTTGGATACAACTCCTTAATATGATCAAAACTAAGAAATTTAGTTTCAAGAATAGAAAGGAGGGAATGCCTTCTTGAAAGCACATCCGCCACAAGATTAGCCTTCCCTTGCTTATGTTTGATCACATATGGGAATTGCTCTAAGAACTCTACCCACCTAGCATGTCTCTTGTTCAACTTGCCTTGGCTTTTCAAAAATTTGAGTGACTCATGGTCACTATGTATCACAAACTCCTTTGAAGAAGATAATGTTGCCAAGTTTGCAAAGTCCTCACAAGAGCATAAAGCTCTTTGTCATAGGTGGAGTAGTTGATGTGACTCCCTTTGAGTTTCTCACTAAAATAGGCTATGGGGTGTCCTTCTTGGAGAAGCACGACCCCAATACCCACATTGGATGCATCACACTTAATCTCAAAATTTTTGGAGAAGTTAGGAAGGGTAAGAGTGGTGCATTGATCAATTTTTGTTTTAAAGTTTCAAAAGCCTTTTCTTGATCTTTACCCCACTTATAGACCACACCTTTCTTGACCAATTCATTTAAAGGGGCGGCTGTTGTGCTAAAATTTGGCATAAATCTCATATAAAAACTAGCCAACCCATGGAAAGACCTAAGCTCACTCACATTCTTTGGGGGAGGCCAATCCTTGATGGCCATAACCTTTTTTTGGTCCACATGGACCCCATGTTGATTTATCTTAAAGCCTAGGAAGATCACATGATCCATTCGAAACACACATTTTTCCATGTTGGCATACAAGGATGCCTTCCTCAAGGTTTCTAACACACTCCTCAAATGATGCAAGTGGTCATCTTGAGACAAACTATTAATGAGAATGTCATCAAAGTACACCACAACAAACTTTCCTAAGAACTCTTTAAGAACATGATGCATGAGTCTCATGAATGTACTAGGTACATTGGTCAAGCTGAAAGGCATGACTAACCACTCATATAATCCAAACTTAGTCTTGAAAGAGGTTTTTCAAAAGGCTTGTCTTTAATTCTAATTTGATTGTACCGACTCTTCAAGTCTATTTTGGAAAATATGGTTGCACCATGTAACTCATCAATTAAGTCATCTAACCTAGGAATGAGATGCATATACTTGATGGTTATGTTGTTGATAGCCCTACAATCTATGCACATTCTCCATGTTCCATCCTTTTTGGGGACAAGAATCACGGGCATTGCACAAGGACTCATGCTATGTTGCACCCACCCTTTTTCTAACAACTCATTCACTTGTTTTTGGATTTCCTTAGCCTCCTCGGGACTAGTCTTATAGGTTGGCCTATTAGGCAAAGATGAGCCTTGTATAAAATCAATTTGGTGTTATATACCTCCAGGGGTGGGAGGCCCTTTGGAGGTTCTTGAAAAACATCTTGGAACTCATCTAAGACTAATGACAAGTCTTGGGGACATCTAGAGTGAGGGCTTTGGAAAGAGGGGGAAGATTCACTAGAATAGGTTAAGAAAATAGGTTTTAGGGCAAGCATTACCTTTTTCACCCCTTTGAAGGAGATCATTCTCTTCTTGGCCTCTTTGCCATGCCCTTGTGCCTTCTTTTGCGCATTCTTCTTCTTCCACCATGGCTTGATTCCTCGGAAGAAGATCTCCTCCTTCTCCTTTCATCTTCTCTAAGTTCAAGCCTTTGAATGTGTTCTTGAAGGAAAATCTCACTTTGTCTCCTATCCGCCCTCAATTGGTCAAAAGTTTCTCTCCTACTAATCTTCATTTCATGTAGGATGTTGGGAAAGGTGATTTGTTCATTTTCTTGGACCATAAGAGTCACCATGGGAGGAGAATAAGGTGAAGTCAATTCCTCCTCCTCTTCTACCTCCAAGATTGGTTCCATATTCATGTTTCTTACACCAAAACTCAAAAAGCCGAGACAAGAAAGAGGTTAGGGAAGAGAAGCAAGTTAAAACTGAGACCACGTGTGGTCTTCAAATGCACCCAAGTGTTTTTGGTCACACTCCCCAAGCACACAAGCAAGGCTAACACTCAAATCCTTCCAAACAAGTGAAAGACACCTTAAATTGATGAAAACCTTTCAAAAGCAAGACAAGTGGCTCGGCCACATCACTCTAGGAAATCAAGAAAAAGAAAACAACTAAGACAAAACAAAGATTACCTAAAGACAAACAAGTAAAGCTAAAAAACAAGAAAGTTAAACTTCTAAGGAAATTTGTTTTAAAGAAAAAACTTAAACAAGACTAAAGCAAGGAAAAGCACCTTTAAAGACTCCATAGAAAACATTTGAACAAGCCAAGATTATACCTCAAATTATGCATACACGAAGAAAGATCATAACCCATGTAAAAAGGTGGAACTAATTTGCCAATATCATCCAAAGTCCAAGCATAAAATTTGGTAGCATAACACCTAGTAAAAATTGCCAAATGGAATCACCAAACAACACAAAAGCTCTTGGCTAGATAGGTTTTTGCCATGGAAAACACTTTTCTTTTCAAAACTAGGTGCTTAAGATGATGAAATGGATATTTTAGGGTGTCTTGAACACTTAGTTCCTTAAAAATTAGGTCAAAATCAATTTCTAGGAGCATACAATAACACAAGGCATAAATCTCATGCAAAAGCTCAAATACTTAGAAATAAGAACAAGAAAACTCAAATAAGCATATGATAAGAGACTCAAAAGTAGATAGGAACATTAGAAGACTTTCAACATGTGAAGAAAAATTTTGGCATGGTAACAACTAGAATGCTCTCGGTTTTCAAGCAAGGAAAATCATACACTTCATATTCTCACTTCAAACAAGCACATACATCAAGAGATGGATTTTTGGATACATAACCTCTTGTGGAGTGGGAAGAAAATGTTCACACCACTTGAAAAAGCCAAAATTGAGAGGTCTCCAAGCCAAACAAAGCCACCAAAACAAAGGTTAGCACACGAAAAACACTATATTCAAGATAACCTAGGCTCTAGATACCAAATGATGAAGGATTATCTTGTTTCCTTTTAGATTTATGAATATGGTGAAGTTGTTTAAGAAAGCTTTTCGAAAATTCTAACTGGACATTAAGATAGCAAGCTATCTAGATGTGAAGGTTCATTTCTCAAGCTCATGAAAGGGAGAAGAGAGTTGGATTCAAGTTCAAGTAGCCACGGTTTTGACACAACTTAGAGAACAAAAATGAAAGAAGAAACAAATAAAATGGAAAGCATAGAAAGTGGTGCAATGGAGGAAGCACGCCACTCATAGGGGGATCTAAGCCAACCAAACCCTAGAGATGAGTGAATGGTGCCACCACTTGCAAGCAAGATAAGGCAAAGGTGAGTTTCACTTCATTGAAGGAGAGCTCACGAAAATTTGGTGGTTGAAACACAAGGTTTATAACATCAAATGATCAACCCTTTTACAAGACAAGGAGCCCCCTTTAAATAGAAGTTCATAGGGGTCCTTTAGCAAAAACACAAACATGAAAGGGATCAACTAGCAAACCCTAATTCCTAGTCTAGGAATGCCACACGGCCCAAAGGAGAGGCAATGATTGGTGGATGCATTTCCATGAGGATTCTAGGCCAAAAGGGGAAGGAGACCAAGTAGCTTTCAAAGGAATAATCCAAAATGGCAAAAGGAGTCAAGGTACATGTCTACTTTTGATTTTACTTTATGCTTTTTGCTTTCCTCTCTCCTCTACATCATCTACATGCTCCAATCACCATGTGCCACCTAGCATGCTCTACTTTCTTTAATTACCTACAAAAACAAGACAAACAAGGATTAGCATGTTGGTTTAAGTTAAGCTAATCTTGGTCAAAGGTCAACTTTGGTCAAAGTGACCAAGTCAACCAAAATAAGTCAACTAAAAACCAACTTAGGAAATTCAAACTAAAGTAATGAAAAACAAAGATAAAGGTGATTGAATTGAAGACTCCCCTCTAGACATGCTTCTAGTGATCCTTCTTGAGAGTGCTTCTATGGAGGTATTATGGTTGGTCACGCCTTCATCACGATGACGAAGATAACACAAATGAAATAACAAAAGCGCCTAGGTTTGATGAAATCACTAGAACACTAGGTTCGATGACAGGATCGATGGCACTTTGATGAACTTGAAAAGTGAAAACGAATAGGTTTGCTGAAGTCGCACTTAGTTTTGGGAAATTTGGGGAAAACATAGAGTGAGTGTAAAACCTTGGGAGGGAAAGACTAACAAAATTAGGGGGAAAAGTGAAAAGTGTATTATAATTTGTAGTGGGTCATAAACCTCTTTAGAAAAGAATTAAACCCAAATTATTATTAGCTTTTAGACAACTCATCATAATCATCTTAACTAATGTTAATTTGTGGAGGGTTTTTATAACCTCCGTAAAATAACCCCTACTAAATATAAATTTTTTTGTTATGACATACAATGTAAGGCATCATGAAGACCAACAATTATTCATTTTTATAAAAAAATGGATATACCAAATTCAAATAAGCCTAAAAAATGTTCTTATTGTTGCAATGAAGGTTATCATAGGAACTTGTTCCTTTCATGGCTAAATTCTCCCTTATTCCCTACAATATTTTCAACCTCCTTTTTGGCCAAACATAGCAGACTCATGAAAAGTAACATCTCTGCTAATAATAAACCTTTTAAATCTATTATTTTCAGTACACTATAATCTATATTCTTTGAAATCCATAGGATACCTAAGAAATATACATTTCATTGCGATAGGCTCTAATTTACCATCATTCACTTAAGCATAAGCAAGACAACCAAAATATAGAAGGTTTACCAGATCATACCTCTCGAGGAGTCTTTAAATCAATAGTAGTACATGGAGACATGTTCACCAAATAGACAACAATATTAACTACTTCAGCCCAAAATTCTTTTGAGAGACCAACATTTAAACACATGCATTGAGCACGCTAAAGTAGTGTTTGATTCATCCGTTAAGTGACACCATTATGTTGTGGTGTATGTCTAATGAAGGCGTGACCACCACCACCACCTCCTTAGAAGCTCCCTTAAGAAGGATCACTAGAAGCATGTCTAGAGGGGAGTCTTCTATTCCATCATCTTTATCTTTGTTTTGCATTTCTTCAGTTTGAATTCCCTAAGTTGGTTTAGAGTTGACTTATTTTGGTTGACTTGTTGACTTTGACCCAAGTTGACCTTTTGACCAAGATTAGATTAACTTAAACCAACATGCTAATCCTTGTTTGTCTTGTTTTTGTAGGTAATTAAGAAGAAGTAGAGCATGACTAGGTGACACATGATGATTGGAGCACTTTGATGATGTGGAAGAGAGAGGAAAGCAAAAAGCATAAAGCAAAAGCAAAAGTAGACATGTACCTTGTCTCCTTTTGCCTTTTTGGTTTATTCCGTTGAAGGTTACTTGGTCTCCTTCCTCTTTTGGCCTAGAATCTTCATGGGAATGCATCCACCAATCATAATCCATCACTTGGCCGAGAATGCACATGTGTTAGGTTTCTAGGGTTTGTTTGTTAGTCCATTCCATGTTTTTGTAATTGCTAAAGGACCCCTATGAACTCCTATTTAAAGGGTGCTCCTTGTCTTGTAAAATGGTTGATCATTTTGTTGCTAAACTATTGTGTTTCAACCATTGTTTTTCCGTGAGCTCTCCTTCCTAGAAGTGAACTCACCTTTGCCTTATCTTGCTTGCGACACCATCACTCATCTCTAGGGCTTGGTTGGGTTAGATCCCCCCTATGAGTGACGTGCTTCTTCCATACTCCATCTTCTATGCTTTCCATTTTTAATGTTTCTTCTTTCATTTGTTCGTTAGTGTTGTTGAATCTGTGTGTGTGTTAACTTGAATCCAACTCTCTTATTCCTTTCATGAGTTTGAGAAATGAACCTTCACATCTAGATAGCATGCTATCTTAATGTCCAGTGGGAATTTTCAAAAAGCTTTCTTAAACAACTTCACCATATTCATAGCTCTAAAAGAAAACAAGATAATCCTTCATCATTTGGTATCTAGAGCCTAGGTTATTTTGAATATGGTGATTTTCTTGTGCTAAGCTTTGTTTGTTGGCTTGTTTGGCTTGGGGGAGCTCTCGATTTTTGGTGATTCAAGTTGGTGTGCAAATAATTTTTCCACTTCCCTTGAGGTTAAAGTATCTAAAATCTCTATCTCTTGATATATGTTGTTTGGTGAAGTGAAAACGTGAAAATTTGGTGCTTATATTTCCTTTGGCCGAGAGCTTGCTTAAATGTTACCATGCCAAAATTTTTCTTCACATGTTAAAAGTCTTCTTAGAATGTTCCTAGCTACTTTTGAGTCTCTTGTCATATGCTTCCTTGAGTTTTCTTGTTCTTGTTTCTAAGTTTTTGAATTATTGCATGAGATCTATGCCTTGTGTTGTTGTATGCTCCTTGAAATTGATTTTGACCTAATTTTAAGGAACTAAGTGTTCAAGACACCCTAAAACATCCTTCTCATCATTTTAAGTACCTAGGTTTGAAAAGAAAAAGTGTTTTCATGACCAAAAAATAGTTTGGCCGAGAGCTTTTACAATGCTTGGTGAATCCATTTGGCCATTTTTACTAGGTGTTATGCTACCAAATTTTATACTTGGATTTTGGGTGATATTGGCAAATTAGTTCCATGCTTTGACTTGGTTATGATCTTTCATGGTGTATGCATAATTTGAGGTATAATCTTGGCTTGTTCAAATGCTTTCCATAGAGTCCTTAAAAGTGCTTTTCATTGTTTTAGTCTTGTTCAAGTTTTGTCTTTAAAAACAAGTTTCCTTAGAAGTTAAACTTTCTTGTTTTTTGAGCTTTGCTTGCTTGTCTTTAGGTAATCTTTGTTTTGTCTAAGTAGTTTTCTTTTTCTTGTCTTCCTAGAGTTTTGTGGCCGAGTCACTTGTTTGAGCTTTGAAAAAGTTTTCATCTCTTTAAAGGTGTTTTCATTTGTTTGGAAGGTTTTTGAGTGCTAGCCTTGCTTGTGTGCTTTGGGAGTGTGATAAAAAAAACTTAGGTGCTTGAGAAGACCACACTTGGTCTTGGGTTTGGAATTGTTTGTTAGCTAACCTCTTCCTTGTCTCGGTTTTTGGTGAGTTTTGGTGTAGGAACATGAATATGGATCCAATCTTGGAGGTAGAAGAAGAGGAGGAGTCGGCCTCACCTTATTCCCCTCCCATGGCCCAAGAAAGTGAACAAATGACCTTTGCCAACATCTTACGTGAGATGGAAGTGAGTACGAGAGAAAATTTTGACCAATTGAGGACGGATAGGAGGCAAAGTGAGATCTTCCTACAAGAGCACATCCAAAGACTAGAGCTTAGGGAAGATGAGAGGAGAAGGAGGAGGTCCTCTTCGGAGGACTCTAGCCATGGTGGAAGAAGAAGAAGGCACGACTATGATGGTGGTGGAAGGCGCAATCAACTCCCACAAAGACAACCTCCACCAATCAAGATTCCAAAGTTCAAGGGAGAGAATGATCCAAACCTCTACATATAGTGGGAGCAAAAAGTGGACCAAATCTTCAATATTCATTTAGTTAGTGATCAAGAATAAGTAGATTTAGTAGTTTTAGAATTTGAAGATTATGCCATGACATGGTGGCATCAATTGTGTATGGACAATATTAACCAAGAAACCAAGAGCCACCTACGACCTCTTGGATGGACATTAAGACTTTGATGCTCTCTAGATTTGTTCCTTCCTATTATAGGAGGGAGACTCTTTTGAAGCTCCAAAGGCTTCAACAAGGGTCTATGTGTGTGAATGAATATTTTAAAATGATGGAGTCCATGCTTCTCAAAGTAGGACTCCAATTTGAAAGTGAAGAAGAAAAGGTAGCTAGATTTGTGACTTGTCTTAGAAGAGAAGTTCAAGATGTAGTTGAGTTGTATGAGTATTCCACTCTTGACAAAATTTTACACTTGGCCTTGAAAGTTGAAAGTCAATTGAAAAAGAAACAAGAGGCCAACAGGAATACTCCATACAAAGACTACTACTCTAGAACTTGGAAAGGAAAAGAAAGAAAGGATGAGAAAACTCCTTCTAAAGACCACCCACCTAGGACCAATTCGTCTAGAACCTCCCATGAAAATGCAAACTCTTCTCAAAGTTCAAGAACTAGTTCCATCAAATATTTTAAGTGTTTGGGCTATAGTCACATTGCTTCAAATTGCCCAACAAAAAGGAACATGATCTTTGATGAAGGATTGACCCCGACCAAGGATGGAGGCACATGCTTAAGAAGACTAAGCATGTTTAGAAAGGAAGTTCACTAATCCTTCATCCCTTTCATTTGTGTTTGTTATTTTTGATTCCTAAAGTTGACTTAGTTGATTCAACTTTAGTTGACTTGTTGACCTTTGACTAGGTTTGACTTGTTGACTATAGTCGACTTGACTTAAGCCAACATGCTAATTTATGTTTATTTGCTTTGTAGGTTAATTAGGAGTAAGAAAACAAGGCTAGGTGGCGCATGGTGATTGGGGAGCATAAATGATGTGGAGGAGAAAGTAAAGCAAAGGCATAAAGCATAAAGTAAAAGGCATAAAGCAAGTGTACCTATGTACCTTTGGTCTCCTTTGTTTTTAGCACACTTTGGCCACTTTTTGGAGACATATGAGACACATTCTTTGTCTCCTCTTGTGCTAGAACGAAATTAGCCTTGCACACACCATAGTTAGCTCTTTTGTCTCTCATTTTTGTAACCTTATTTGACCTAGTTTTTAGAAGCTAAGGTTAGGTTTTTGTAGAGACATCCTTGGGTATCTTTTATTTGCTTAGAGGCCCCTAAACTCTTCTATATAAGGGGTGCTCCTGGACATGTAAAAGGGTTGAACATTTTGAAGTAAAAACACTCTTGTGTCTCAACCATATGTGAGAGTTTCCTCCCTTGGGAGTGATTACTTTTAAGCCTTATCTTCCATAGCAAGTGTCGGCACACATCCACTCACATTTTTTACCATTTCTTTCCTTTCCATTTTATGTTTTCTTCTTCCTTTAATTATTCTTGGTTTTCTATGGTTTATGTGCTTTCCTTTTTTTTTTTGTTTTGAATCAATCCATCATCTTTTTCTCTTGAGCTTTGCGAAAGGAACCTTAACATCTAGATAGCTTGCTATATTAATGTCCAGTGGGGATTTCACTTAGCTTTCTTAATCAACTCACACCATATTCAATAATCTGAAAAAGAAAGAACATAATCCTTCATCATTTGGTATCTAGAGCCTAGGTTATCTTGAATATGGTGTTTTTCATGTGCTAACATTGTCTTGTTGTAGCTATCTTTGTATGGTTCGAATCCACTTGCATTACACACAAAACAGTGCTAGCAGAAAACTTGACGATTTTAAAACATTAAACTGCACCAGATCAGTGGTCCAAAATTTACGTTTTTGGTGTCAAAAGAAATCCCTTTGAGTCTAGTTTCCATAAAAAAAAGAACCAACGTATTTGGAGTTTTGTGGAGAAAGTTATGATCAAATTAGTGAGCAAAGGTCAGATCTGCCAAGAATACGTTAATAAGCGTTTTCAGGTTTTGTTATGATAGTTTGGCTACGGTTTTTGCACCTCTTTAAGCTCCTAAATGTGGTTAGATAACATGTCTTTGGATGCTTAGTCTTTGAGCCTCAAATCCATGAGTTTAAATGCATGATAGCTACATGTTTGTGTGTTGTGTATGCCATGTTGAGTCTTTAAATGTGCCTAACTTTTGCTTGAGTCATATGTCATATGTTAACTTGAAGTTTTATTGTTCTTGTTTTTCCAAGTATTTGAATCTTGCATTCACTTTATGTCTTGCTTTATGTATGCTCCATGAAATTGATTTTGGCCTAAAACTTGAGGAACTAAGTGTCCAAGCCACCTAAAACTCTTTCTCACCATTTTATGAAACTAGTTATGAAAGAAGAAAATTTTGCACCAATTTTTGCCTAAAAACCGAGAGCAACCTTGCTCCTTGGTGAACTAAAAGTGTGTTTTTCACTAGGTAATTATGCTACTAGGTTTCATACTTGAGAATTGGGTGATATTGGCTAATTAGTTCCATCCTTTAACTTGGTTATGATCTTTCTTGGTTTATGCATGATTTAAGACTTGAAGATGCTTGTCAAGTACTTTCCATAGAGTCTTTAAAATGTGCTTTTCTTGTTTTAGTCTTGTTAAAAGTTTTGTCTCAAACTTTTCTTCTTTAGAGTTTAGCTTTCCTTGTTTTTGTGTTTTTCTTGCTTGTTACTAGGTGTTCTTTGTTTTGTCTTAGTAGTTTTCTTTTCTTGAAACTCTTGGGGTGTTGTGGCCAAATCACTTGTCTTGCTATTGAAAGGTTTTGAACAAGTTTTTAAAAGTGTTTGCTTCACTCCTTTGGTGGATTTTGAGTGCTAGCCTTGCCTTGTTACTTTGGGAGAGTGATCTAAACACTTGGGTTACATTTTAGGTTGGATTTGGTCTCGGTTTTCAAGTTGTCTAACCTCTAATCCATTTATTTTGTCTCGGATTTGAGTGTTTTTGTTGTAGGAATCATGGCAAGTTCATCAAATGCACCTACATCAAACAAAAACAA
>Ga0214543_1005907_pt1 | contig 22168 bp, 13 predicted proteins | sample CNSS2metaG_FD_160094 | JGI IMG/M metagenome (GOLD analysis project Ga0214543, IMG submission 160094) | Root nodule microbial communities from cowpea collected in UCLA plant growth center, Los Angeles, California, USA - CNSS2 | ecosystem: Host-associated > Plants > Roots > Nodule | place: USA... | reverse complement strand
TGGCGGGGACGGGTATTATGGTGGGTATATGTACATCCCCATACCCATCCCCATACCCAACTGAAAAAGTCGGGGATTCCCCATACCCATACCCATACCCAGTCAATGCGGGGATTCCCCGTCAAAATGGGGACGGGTTCGGGCAATATCCACGGAGACGGGTTTATTTGCCATCTCTAGTGGTACCTATAGGACAAGAAGGAAGAACAATAGGGATTGTTCTAGTTAGTGTTTTTAATGAATTTCTTGTGTCAAGAAAGCCATCATGGAAAGGAAAGTGATTCTCATTAAAGACCACATGTCTCGAGATGAAAATTTTGCCATGAGAGTTGAGGCATTTATAATCCTTGTGAGAGTTGTTGTATCCTAAGAATACACATTGTGTAGTGTGGAATTAAAGTTTGTGTTGATTGTATGGTTTAAGGCAAGGATAACAGGCACAACCGAATGGCTTTAAAGCATGATAATCAGGTTTCTTTTCAAATAAAAATGAAAAAGAGTTTTCATTTGGGTTAACTAATGAAGGCAATCTGTTGATGAGATAAACTAAGGTAGAGAAAGCTTCCTACTAGTAGTATAAAGGCATTTTAGCCTGTGCCAAAAGTGTGAGCCCTAGTTCAGTCACATGTTTGTGTTTCCTTTCAGCTCTACCATTTTTTTGAGAGGTATACAGGCAAGACATTCTAAATTGAATTCCCGATTCAATGACTATTTTCTGGACAGGTTTAAACTCACTTGCATCGTCACATTTAAGAGCTTTTATCTTCTCATTAAATTGGTTTTCAACTAGTCTTTTGAATTGAGTGAAAGCATGTATTGTTTCTAATTTTTGTTTTAAAGGAAAAATCTAAGTGAACTTGCTGTAATCGTCAATGAAAAGAACATAGTACTTAAAATTAGAGGGAGATAAAATTGGGGCAAGTCCTCATACATCACTGTCAATCAACTATAAAGGTTCCTTAGCATGAGAGGAAGAGGATTTAAATGGTAACAAGTGAAGTTTTCCAAATTGACAAGCTTCACAAAATGAAAATTGATCACGTGATGATGTCTTGAAATTGCAATTTTTCAACACCTTTTCTAAGACTTTATTGTTGGGGTGTCCAAGCTTTCTATGTCAATTCTCCTTCAGTGACATGTAGACACATGGATCTTTATTGAATTGAGAGTTGCCATTTGAAAGTTGGTATAATCCAACTCTAAGTTTCCCTCTTAGTAGTATTTTTCCTGTCAATTTGTCCTTCAAATAACAGTAGTTTGCATCAAATTCAACAAGAGCGTTATTATCTGTAGTTAGCTTAGACACACTCAACGAATTTTTTGTTATTTCTGGAACATATAGAACATTATACAAGTTGAGGTTATTCAATGTGGTTGTGCCCGAGGCCAATATTTTAAATCTTTCACCATTTCCACTTAAGAGAGAAGAAGTCATACCATTGTTTTTGTTAAGATCTTGAAGTTGCTCATTTTGATGGGTTACATGATTGTTAGCTCCACTATCAAAGTACCATTCATAGCCTTGATTGTGGTAGGGAGAGGCTATGAAAGCACTATGATTTTCTCTCTTGTTATTTTCAACATTATGATTTGAACCTGTGTATGACTTATCAATGTTATGTGTCTGATCTTGTTACATACCTGACATATTGGTTTAGATCTACCTCTTCCTCTACCTCCTCTAAAGTTAGAGCCCTTCCTATTACCTTGTGTCCCTAATTTGTTGCTTCTGAAATCAGTTTTGGTTGCAAGGTTTGCTGAAGTATTCATTGAAAGATTATTGAAACTGTTCAATTGTTCTATTTTGCTTTCAAAAGCCAATAGTTGGGCTTGTAGGTCAACCCAACTAAGATTGATTTGATTAGATAATTTGACCACTACCAGATTGTAATAAGCATGCAGTCCATTCAACGTTTGAATCATCAAATCTGAGTTGGAGATTAGTGATCTTGCCAACTTTAATTTATCAGCCAAGTTCTTCATTTTGAGAATATATTGATCCATCTTCATTTCTCCTTTGCAAGTGTTGTGAAATTCTGACATGAGGTAGATTGTCCTTGATTTTGTGTGTGCACCTGCTAGGCTTTGGGCTTCATCCCAAAGTTCCTTAGAGGTTTCACAGTGTAGCAACTGTGTTGCAATATCAATAGCCATTGAATTCCTTAGCCACCCTAGGAGAGCTTGATCTTGTGCAATCCACTCTTCGTAGTCAGGATTGGTTTTCTGAGTTTTGTCACTTGTAGTGACAAACGATTATGGGCTTTCTTTTATTCCTAGTATGTAGCCATCAAGTTTGCAACCTCTTATCAATGGAAGAACTAACGACTTCCATAGGAGATAGTTATCTCTGTCCAACCAGACAAAAATAGTGGTGGATTAAGTGGGTTGACTCACCAACTCACATAAAAAAATTATTTTTAAGTATTTAAATATTTAAATAACTTTTTAAGCAACCCATGAGATGACAACCATAGTAAAATCAAGAACCAATGTCTTCATCTCACCACCAATATATGATGAATTGTTTCGAAGAAAGTGTCAATATAGTCTAAGAAAACATGGTCAATATTACACATTTTCCGTCATGTTATTCAATAAAATAAAAAAAAACTACACATTTTTGTCATATTAATTTAGAAAAAATTGTTTATAAGACAGTTGCTCGAGTAATTTACTATAAAGATTATACTTAAAGATTAAAGTATCAATGTATATAAATTTACAATCAAATTAATTAAACATTCAAACTATTCAAATATTATTGAGCAACATTCTAACATTTAAAAATATGAAATTGTGAACCTATATAATTAGAAGTAGTAAATAATTATCAAAAAAATTTAAAAATTATAAAAAAATGTCTTCATCATGCTCACCACTAATATATGATGAATTGTTTCCAAGAAAGTGTCCATAGTCTAAGAAAACATGGCTAATATTACACATTTTCTGTTATGCTATTGAACAAAATATAAATAAAAAAACCACACATTTTTTGTCATGCTAATTTAGAAAAAAAATTGTTTATAAGACAGTTGCTTGCGTAATTTTCTACAAAAGATTATAGTTAAAGATTAAACTATTGATAAGTGCCAAAATTCAGTAAAGATTCAAAACAAACTCTAGCACTTATGCTTTAAATTTGTGTTCATTTCATATTGATTCTCCCTAAACCTAAGTTTCAATCACATGCTTCCAAGTTTTGATTTAAAGAAATCATTTGATCCTATTTTATGTGTTTTTCAGGAAAGATTAAAGAGAACTCAAGAAGAGTGAAGGAGAAAGCAAGAAACAGAGAAAATAGGGAAGGAATGCTGTTAACGTCGCTCAAACCAAAGCATTCTCGCCTAAGCTAAAGGCACTGCCGCCATTCTCGCTTAAGCGACTCAGACTCTCGCTTAAGCGAGAGTTCGTGCAGTGGAGACCCTCTATTGCCGCCATTCTCACCCAGGCGAGCTTAGATGCTGCCAATCTCGCCTAAGCGAGATCCTTTCTTCAGCTCGAAGTACTCTTGCTCGCCTAAGTGAGACATTGGTTTCAGCACGTCTCGCCCAAGCGAGAAGCTTTCTTTAGCATGAAGAATGTTGTCTCGCTCAAGCGAGACTCACGTAGCTTGAGCGAGACCTTCGTGGGTATATATTCTCCGTGCATCAGAAAGTGAGTTATAGCTGGAGATTTTGGGAGAAGAACTGATCCTTGTTGTAGAGCGGTGACCACGAGCAAACACAGATCATATTTTTTCTACTTCTTCTTTAGTTCTTAGGATTTTGATAGCTACCATGAGTGGCTAATCTCTTTCCTTGGGATTGAATGTAATCTACTTGAACTTGGATGTAATCTGGTGATATTTATATATAGCATTTCTGTTTTACTCAGTATTGGTATTATTGTTCCGCTCTTAAAGCTTACTTCTATCTGATCAACAAATGTTTTGATTTTGATTTTTAGATCTGACTGGAAAGTATTTCTGAAAATCTGATTTGAACAATGATACTTGATATACTGTGATGCTAGGAATAGATCTCAATATATCAATTGCTGTTAACACTCGACCATAATGCTGGATAGTTTGTTGAATATGTGAGGAATCAATATTCAGGGAACTAATCTTATGAATTTTATACGCGAGGGATCGATATAAATGATTTTTGAGTGTGCATCAATATTAGTATTTTCAGATGTTATATATTATATTCATCCAGATTACAGACAAGGGAGATAGATGAAATTCAATCCCAGTTTCTTTTACTGTATTTTTCTAAACTTTTCCGCTTTCATTGTATTAATTTTATGCAATAGTTAATGTCAAATCAAATTAAAATCTTTGTATATATATGCTGATCGAGATAATTAATTATTTTAACTGAATCTGTTCCTCATGGGTTCAACACTCTTACTTCAAATCATTATACTACAGTTGACTTTTGGTACACTTGCCAAGAGACCAACAACTATCAACGTATATAACTTGACAATCAAATTAATTAAATATTCAAAACATTCAAATATTATTGAGCAACATTCTAGCATTTAAAAATATAAAATTGTGAACCTATATAATTAGAAATAGTAAATAATTATTAAAAAAAATTAAAAATTATAAAAAAATATTTGTGGGTTAAGTGGGTCGATCCACCTTCAACTCAGCTCGAACCCGTTTAACCCGTGGGTTATGTGAGTCAGGTTGAGTTCAACCCACTGTTGACAAAACTGAATTTTTCTCAACCTAACCCGGCTTGAAACCATGGTGAGCCAGGTTGGCTCACGGGTTAAAACACATTTTGACATCTTTATTTGAGGGAGAGTGAGAAGATCAATTTAAGGGGATAGAGAAAGGAAAGTGAGATTGTTTGTTTTAAGGGATGGAGGGGTGAGAGTGAAAAGATTTGAAGGTAAAGTTTATGAAAGTTTGTGAATGATTTGATGGATGTGATAGATAAAGAATAATATTTTAATAGATAAAATTGTTAAATTACAAATTTAAAATTAGTATAAACTAAAATATAACAATTATTATTAGTTTTATTATTATTATTATTATTAGTTTTATTATTAATATTATTATTATTAGTTAAATTACAATTTTACCTAAGGTTAAAATTAGTATTAAATAAAATATAATTATTATTATTTTTATTAATATTAATAATAATAATAATAATATTATTAGTTTTAATATATATTAGTAATGTTATTATTATTATAATTAATATATCTTTTATTATTGGAAAAAAATTATATATTACTCTTCAATAATTTACATGATATAATTGTTGTTTCAAATTAATTAAAAAGAAGTAAATATATTATTATATGTTATATATAACAAGAAGAAAAAAGAAATATATATTTAGCTTTTTAATAATTTAGAATATAACGGGTATTTTAAATATATATTTTTTTTATTAAAAAATTTACTATTAACATTAAATCACTTTGTAATCATATGTAAAAACATCAAAGATCATGTTCTCCTTCAAATCCATATTCCCAAATTAGTTCAGATCCTTTGAAGCAAACACTAAAGTCACTCTCAAATCCATCCTTGCTTATCCATATACTCACTCTCCCTCAAATGCATCATTGGAAGCAAACACACCCGTAGGGATTTGCGGGAGGGAGAAAGAGCTAATTTGTTGGATGAGCTCAACATGCCATCTCGTTGATGGGAAGAGATTTGGGGGCAAGAAAGAGCTTTTTATAATATTATCCCCATTGAACCTGTTTTGTGGGTGATGAGTGAAAGCAAACCATGAGATCAAAGGGAATCGATCCTGATAAGTGTAAAACTGATCCATACACATATGTTTTGATATATTGATTCAAGAAAACAAGGAATCGATTCCATACTAAAATGTAAAGTAAATATAATTTTTTATTTAATTTTTACAAAATTAAAGTTCTCTTATTATTATTTCTTTGAATAGCAAAAAGAAAAAAAATATTATTATTATTAAATAATAATTTTTATTATATTATTAATAATAAATAATAATAATGAAATTAATAATAATTATTATTATATTAATAATAATAATAATAATAAATACTAATACTAATAGTAATAATATATTAATTTTAATTATAAAGGCAAAATTGTAATCTTACATTTTAATATATTAAACGTTATTTTTTATCTATTACATCATTCAAATCACTCACACACTTTTATGAACTTTACCTCTAAATCCACTCTCAAATACCTTCGAAAAAACAACACACATTTCACCCTCTAATTCACTCAAATTTATCCCCTCACTCTCTCTTAAATTAATCTTCACAAGTGAACACATCCTATATGCATAACTATCTTCCATTAGGTTTTTTTTTCACATGTGTTTAATGCTTTGACATATTTTAAGATTCTTTTATATCCATTTATTTCAACCAATATGAGACCATTCATATATCTTTTTCTTAAGGAAAATGATATTATGACTCTCATTTGTTGACAACAATTTTACTCCCTAACTTGGTAGTTGATATGGACTTTTAATTTTATTTGATTTTTTTGTTGCAAACGACAATGTGGCAACTGATGGTGTGAAGTGAAGAGGGAGAAAAGCAGTTTCTTAGTTTTTTTGAATACTTTGGTCTTTCTCTCTCGCGTAGACCTTTGGCTTCTCATGTTTTGGAAAACATTATGCAATGTTTGGTTTTCTTCGAAACTTTTCTCCTTTCTTTGTAAGACCTGGAATAAATAAATAAATAAATAAATATTTATTTAATAAATGCGAGAGTGGGAATCCCAAAGTTAATTAATGTGGAGAGAGAAGACAATGAATGGTTCTAGCTTAAGTGGTTGAGGGTACTTGACTATTACGAAAGGACTTGGGTTTGAATCTTGTGTATGCCATTAGTGTGTAAATTTAATTATTCTATTATTTTAATAATATGCGGGACCATGGGGTGTGATAATATAACCCTAGATGCATATGAATTATCATGAAACTTGGTTTTGTTGGTTGGTGGTGGATTGGCTTGGTAATTGGGTGGTGGTGGGTTTGAACCTTGGTTGATGCTAAATAGGATCCTTTTGCCAAATTCCATTTTGGCATGAATGACTGTGATTAGTGAGTGAGAAGGAATGCTGAATTGAGGAAAAGCTAAGGAAGTCATTGGTGATCAAAGAAGGAAGTCTAAAATCATCAAGCTTGACCAAGGAGTATCAGGTTAGGGGAACTCCTTTACACGTGTATTCATTTCATGATGTTTTTCATAGCATGTGCGTTGAAGACAATTTATGGGTTTTGAATTGAACCGCCTAGTAGCTTCATCCGTGATATAATGTGAGTTCTTATAAAATCCCTACGTACAGTTGTATGGGTGATAATGAATAATTGATAATAATTGCCATTATTGATGTTTTCATGTTGATTGAATGGACGTGTATAACATGAAGGGTTCATGTTGGGTTTAGGGCAAATTGGTAATATGATTTTGGGAGCTTAATCATGATGAAATTGGAAATTGTATGATTTTTGTAAGACCCAAGAAAATTAAATAATTTAATAAATAATTATTTAATATAATGCGGGTAATAGAGTATTTATGGAATTTAATACAGGAAGTTATGAAAAGGAATAATATTAGCTCAAGTGGTAGAGAGTACTTGGTTACGATGAGAAGACTTAGGTTCAAGTCCTATGCATGTCATCAGAGTGTTAATTTAATTTTTTTATTATTTTAATAATATGCTTGACCATAGGGTATATGTTTTCATGGTGCTTTACATGTATAATAACTTTTTTTTCCACTAGTTTATGGGTTTTTCCAAAAACCACATGGTGGCATTGGAGGCCCACCAAGTGACACGAGCAACATTGACAGTTCTGCAATTATGGTTGATTTCTGTGACATGTTTTGGTGTTTTGAGGAGTTACATAATCTCGTACATGTGCTTTATAAATTGCATGAGTAGATCACGTATTTGGATGCTTGAGATGTATAGAATAAGTATCTTTTCATGAAAAACACTATTTTTCGTATTTTTGGGTAGTAGGAACCACCAGACGCCAGGTTCCTGACTTATGGACGCTAGGCACCACCAATTTTCTAGTCTGTGCAGTTTTCATAAAACTACATTTCTCGATTCGTTAACCGTCGAATTCATGTGAAATTTTGACAAGTGATCCATAACATGTTGTTCTTTACTTTGACGGTGGAGATTTGAATTGGAGGTTTGTAGGTAGAGATATATGTTAGACATGATTATTGGTTTTGGACTCTATAAAATGCATGAAAAATGATTGTATAAAGATGTTAAACTTGGTTGAGTAATGATTGTGGTATGCAGGGTTAAATTCTGTTTTGACAGTTTTTGGATGAGCATGTATATTCCTTTGTAGAATTCAAGTGTTGGTGGGTTCCATTTGTGATTGGATGCATGTTGATACTTGAATAATGCATAAGATTTGTGATGATGCAAATTGGAGTTTGTTAAGTATACAAATGTCTATTTTGATTTCTTAATGCACGAGAATTGGATGTTTGTATGCTAGGAGCTGTCTTATACTGCCTAAAACTAGTAGTGTCGCATTATTGGTGTAGCGCTTGGTGGTGCAGAGCGAATCACCAAGCGATAGTAGGAAATAAAGAAGCCTGTGTGTCGTGGCGCCCGACAATGTTGTGGAACTGCCATTTCGCCTGGCGACGATTAAGTTTCGCTAAGCGATAGTGCAAGTGGCAGGGTGTGTTTATGATGCACTTGCATGGCTTGTTGTGTTGGTTTTACTCTGAGATATGCTTGTCCGTATCTCGAGCGGGTAGGTTCGTGATTGGTGTTGGAAGGCATGATTAATATGAGCGGGGAGGTTCATATTAAGAATACTCTCGTGTGAGGATACGAGCAGGGAGGTTTGTATGTTATGTGCTCACACTTGAGAGTTGTTGCGAGCGGGGAGGTTCGTAGCTAGATGGATTACACGTGTTCGACTACGGGCGGGGAGGTTTGTATAGTTGGACTACGAGCGGGGAGGTTCGTAGAGTTGGACCACAAACGATCATGTTCGTGGAAGCATTGGAATCCCTAAGACCAACTTGAGTGTGTATCTTGTATAGGGTCTTAGGGTTTAATTTTTTGTAAATAAGTAACTAGCTATGCTTGAGGCATTCTGAAGGTGCAATTATTGGTTATAATTGTGGAAGGTTATTGTGGTGGAATTCATATGTGAATGGTGTATTATCGAACCATTTCAAGACTTGGCATGAGTTACTTGGATTAATATTATGTGTGTGAGTTGAGTGAAATGGTATGTTGGTTGAAATTATAACTGTAAAAGTAGAGGTAATCCATACAGAATTAAATTTAAAACATGTATAAGTATTTGAATTGTTGGGGGTGCTAAAATTTATTTGCGGGTGCTAAACCAGTAGCTGCTACGCTTTTGGTATAACGCTTGGCAACATGAGGAGGTCGCTAGGCGATAGGAGTATTAAAGAAGTCACTGGATTGCGTGGCGTCTGGTGGTGAGGTGTAAACCGTCAGGCGATAGCCTTAAAATAGTAGGGTTGGAATTTGACTAGCGCTTGGTAGAGCGAGGTGTCCGCCAGGCGGTTTGTGTTGTGATTTTGCCTGGCGGTGCTTAGACAGCACCAAGCAATAGCACAAAGAGCGATGTGCTTTGCTGGCTTGTGTTTTGCGTGTTTGTGATGTTGAGGTTGGACCATGAGCGAGCAGGTTCGTGGAAGCATGTATATCCTAGGTTCACGGTCAAATATTTGTATGGTATGCTTGGAATAGTGGTTTCATGTGCAAAAAGAGATTTAGAGTTTTACATGACTTGTAACTTGTTTATTTGGATGTGCATGGTCTACAAGGCTTTGGTTGATACCTTAAGGATGGACTTTGCTAGAGCATTCCTTGAGTTGTGGTTCAGAATTATATCCCTTGAGTTGTGGCTCGGGATGAAGGGTAAACATGTGGCATTCCTTGAGTGGTGACTTAGAATGATATCCCTTGAGTTGTCGCTCGGGATGGAGGATGAACACTGGACATTCCTTGAGTTGTGGCTCGTACAGAGGGTCTCCACTCGATTTAGTAATCACAAGTTGTGGCCGATGATGTGCTAATCTTGTGTCGAGAGTACGAACTGTGGTTCGTATTGGGAACTCCACCCGACATTTTGTATTTATTTTTCTTATTTTATTTATTTAAATTAGTAATATCCGACCGGGATGTTACACTCTTTGTGAAGTGTGAAAGAGCTTTATGAAGGCAGTGAATTTCTTCCATTAGGGTAAGTTGTTTTCCCCTCCCCAAACGTTTTGTTTTTTTTTTTTTTTTATTTTGTTTTTTTTTTTCTTTTCTTTTTGTTTTTTTTTTTTTTTTTGCTCAATGTGGTGCATATTTCTTCCATTTGTGTTGGTATAATAGACATGATATTTTTTATTGCTTAGTCTCTGTGTCGTCGCCCTATCGTTGTTTTTGTGTTGGCGATATTGAACAGACCTGGTGATGGGTTTTCAGTTGGGCTCCATGACCGTTGTGGCGAAAGTTTTTTCTTTTTTTTTTTTGCGTGGTGGTCATTCTTCACGGGCTTTGGTGGCAGTCTTCTTCAAGTGTGGATTTTGAAGAAGCACGATGGTTGTGCGCACTACCAGGTTTGGAGCATTGGTTTACTATTTATTAGTTTTACTTGGCCTTCGCTTTGTTTTGTTGTTTGAAAAACATAAAGTTTAAATTTTTGGAAGTTTATATGTTGGTTGTTGATGGTATGGTTTGAGTATTTTGGCTGGTTGTGATTCTCTTTGTGTCCCATTTGTTTCTGAGTATGATGGAATTGGTCAGGAGTTTTAAAATTTGATTTTTGTGTCTCAGTATATTGTAGATAGTCTGTGATATTTGCTGCACTTTGAATTTTGGCTGAGCATGATGAACTTCAAATTGTTGTTTGATCCTTGATTAAATTGAATGTTATGTGTTTTTTCCTTCCATCATGGTTATTTATTGTGATTGATTGGATGAAGGAAGCCCTTTGAAAGCAATTTGTGCAAAAGTTTTGGCTGGCATAAATTTTTACTTTAGTTTTGGTAACATGAGTTTTCTTAATTTAAATGATGAGTTTTGTTTAATTAAGTGATGAGTTGTGTTGTTTATTTTGCATAATGTAGTGATTAAATGAGATGCATTTATAGAACTTGTAGTGTTGTTTAATCCTTAATGGACATTTATTATCAAAGAGGAAATCATTGGAAAGAATCCCCTTCCTGGCTTGTGTTGTCAGAATGCAAACCAAACTGGCTTAAGGCTATCATCATCTTTATTAAGGTTAGCTTTCATTTAATCATTCTGCTGCAATGCAATATTTACATGTGACTCATGTGGAACATGACTTTGTTAGGACCCATCTGATATAGCCAAGGGTAGTGTCCACAATAAAGTGCTCTCAGATCCTAATTTTGGTTCACATATGGTTGTTGGATCTGTCATGTTATTGAAAGAAGTACAAAATTTAATATACATATATATATATATATATATATATATATATTGTTTTTCATCTTCGCATACTATTTCTCCTAAAAGTGGATACATTTTGATTAACTATGTTGCCATCTTCAAACCCAATCCATCGATTGCCTACCTCAACATCACATTTAGGAACATTGTTAAGGCAAATAAATAAACTACAAACAAATATGTCTTTTATTCATTTCAGTGATTGGGTTAATTTAACATTCCTATTACTTTCTTTCATGACTAGGTTTTCAATTTTGACATAACTCCTCCAACTAAAGAACAAGTTAAGGCTTTTATGCCTGTAGTACGACTTAACCATCTTGTGAAACCCAATGTGGAAGCCAATGTGGACACCAATGTGCACCCAAATCGAAACGCAAATGAAAGCACAAATATGGAACCCAACGAGTTATCCAATGTGGACCCCAATGTGCACCTAAGTGTGGTAGTCAATGTGGAGGATATACAGATGGTTCCATGTTTTGATAACTATTTATGTAACTGGATAATTTATCATTTATGTAACTGATAACTGCTTAATGTCTTTAATGTCTATACTACTTTTCTTTAACTTTAGGGTTTAATTTGGTCATTTATACTTCCAATTTTATCACTATATGTGTTTGTAAGGATGTACTACATGTATGGGATTGAAGTTATTTTGTGCACTTTATTGATCATTGTACCCAAATGTTTACATGTAACCCACTATTAGTCAAATGACACACGTGCATTAGGTAAATCCATAAGTCACACATGACAGACATTTGAACTGTCAAAATATTAAATGCTAACCAATATACTACTAAGTGTCGACCTATATTAAACATTTTTCATAATCTGTGGTGTGTGAAAAGGGTTTGTACATATAACCCACTTTTAATGAATCAAACACCTTAATAAGGTATATGCAACATATTTAACGTCATGAAATTTGTTGTGGGATAATTTGTCCACATGTCCCCACTTAATAGACATGGCAAGTATGGAAAAATTAAATGTTAACCAATATAGTATTAAGTGTTGACCTGAGATGAACGTTTTGCACACCTTCACAGTTCGTGGTGTGTGAAAAGGGTTTGTACATATAATCCACTTTTATTGAATCAAACCACCTTAATAAGGACATCTTCTTGATGTTGAACAACTTGCATTAAGTCACGTTTTCTCCCATCCTTAGTTCAACATCCATATTCCTTGAAACCTTCCTTGACAAAAGATTGAGTCAGCTCTTCTACAGAGGCAATAATATCTTGAACAACTTGCAAGATTTTCATAACAACAATCAATAATTACAAATCACATCATTAAAATAACTAAATATCTTACAAAAAAATAATAATCTCAAAATACAAAATCTACAATGTTCTTTTTCAAACTCTTGTTAATTCCACAGTTCCCCTACTTTCACTTCCAACCAATGCAAGATTTTGGGGAATTTGGTGGTCGGACATCGTTCCTTTGAGTTCTAAATGAGAAAATGGTCAAAAGACCATAACTGAAAGAATTGTAAGGAAAATCAATTAAAAATCATGACCACATATTTTAAAGTCATCAAATGAAAAACCAAATGAATTAAACATACATGGAAGTGTTTGCTATTTGGTTTGTCCCTTAAGAACATTTTAGTTGCATATATAGTCCCAACCAAATACTCATACACCACACCACCCCAATTATATTTCTGAATACTACCAAGGTCATCATCATTATTGAATAAAATAGAAAAAACTCTTCCATTACCATTGGGCAACAAAAACTTAGAAATTGCTAACAAAAGATAAAACTTACAAAAATTATCCAAAGAAAGTTCTTTAATATGTTTTAATAGGTAATCATAAACCATTTCAATATCAACAACTCTATCAAGACCAAAAAGCTTTTAACAATCACTACCTACCCCTTCCCGATTTAAATCAATCTTCTCACAAACCACCCTCAAACCCAGTCCAAGACATACATCTAATAAGGTAAATCCCACAACTTCTAGACTCATGTCAAACCCTCCCAGCCTTTCATCCCACCTACTAATTAACGAACTTAAAAGATTCTTAGATATCATGACAGACTCTTTGAACAATCATACAAAAATAATGAGTTAGGTCAACACTTTATTCAACTCAGGTCCACAAATATGTCATTCATATAAAGAAAATCTAAGTTAAATGTCCTTCTTTGCTTGCAATCATCACATAATCCTCTATTAAAACTTCATGAGCCAACAAATGATAAGACAAATAAAGTTAACTGATAACATCCATGCTTGTCACAGGAATCCAAAACACTATTAGCTACTCACAATTTCTTTGGTACAAATCAGTATTAGTCAACAATGAATCATCACACTACAAATCAAAGTTATAGGTAACCTAAGTCACTATAAATATTCAATAAAACCTAACTAACGAATTAAGTGAGCTCTTTACAAGTTAGCCTAACTGAGCAAATATACAAATTCACCCTTTTACAAATTCAGTACATGGAATTGTAAACACCTTCAATCTATAAACATAGATGGTATACCCTAAGTCACCAGTTATAAATAGTCATGTCTCTGAATGAGAACGAGGTATACCTTTGCTGAGAGACACCATTAAGTATACGAAACTCCATGAAGTAATACACACCAACAAATCAACCAAGCGAATTTCAGACTCAATGGCATAATCTCACACACACATCGATACAAGGCCCGACAAAAACAAAAAAAATAGAAACAAATTTAACGCCAACTTCAAATCTCAATGGCATAATTTAAAGGCGAACAAGAACAAAAAAAAAACATACTTCTTTAACCATAACATCCACAACAATGATTTGAAACTAAAAACCCACAAAGTTTTTGCCTTTTACAGAAACTAAAAAATCAAACCTGCCACCACGAATAACCACCGAGACTCAATTGAACTAACGAAAGAGAGCCACAACCCTAAGGTCATTCTAATGACAATAAAAATCCTTCAACGAAAAAGGCTTTCGTTAGAGTTCAAGAACAACGACTAAACTTGGAAAAGGAGGTTGAAGAATGTCGCAATTGAAATCGCGAGGGGACAACGAACCAAAAATAAAATATATACATGTAAAAAAAGAGCTTTGGAGTGTCATTGATAAAGGATTGATCCCTACCAAGGATGATGGCCCATGACATATGCTTAGAAGAAAGGGAGTTCCTTGATTCCTTCCTTTGCTTTTATTTTCTTTAGTTTAAAATTCCATTAAGTTGGCTTGGTTGACTATTTTTAAGTTGACTTGTTGACCTTGACTTTGGTTTGACTTGTTGACTCAAAGAATTAGTTTAACCTAAAGCCAACATGCAAATTCAAAAATAACTTGTTTTGTAGGATCATTAAGAGGTGGGACAAGGAAGACAAGTGGCACATTTATATGGCTTTTAGAGAGCACATGTGGAGGAAAGAGAAGGAGCAAAGCTTTCTAGAAACATCTAGAAAGGATGACCACATGCCTTGGCCACCAAGAAGTCTAGACACATCTAGAAGGAGCATCCACCTTGCCTTGGCCAAGAAGGCTTCTAGAATGTGTCCATGTACTCCTTTGTTGACCTACTTTCTAGACTCTTGGTTTCTATATTTGCATTGTAATCCTTTTTAACTTATTTGTTTTTGCTAAGAGGCCCCTAGACACTTCTATTTAACGGGACCTCTAACACTTGTACAAGGGTTGAACATTTAGGAGAATTTATACACTTTATGTTTCAACCTTTTTGTGAGAGCATTCCTCCTTAGGGAATAGAGTTCTTTCAAGCCTTATCTTGCCTTGGAAAGTGGCGACATACACCACTCATCTTCAAGGTTGCCATGGCTTCTTCTAGCCTAGCCTTGTAGTGGCGTGAATCCTCTATTCCTCCCCTTTCCCTTGCTTTTCATTTTATGTTTCTTTACTCTTCTTGGTTTATATTGTTTCTATTATATGTTTTTCCTTTTGGTTTCTTACTCTCTATCAATCCATCCTCATCCTCTCTAGAACCTTGGAAAGGAACCTTCACATCTAGATAGCTTGCTATCTTAATGTCTAGTGGGTATTTCCTTGGTTTTCTTAATCAATCATCACCATATTCATTAATCTTTTAAAAGGAACAAGATAATCATACATCATTTGGTATTTAGAGCTTTGATTGTCCTTGAATATGGTGTTTTCATGTTCTAACCTTGTGTTTTATAGCTATCTTTGAATAGTCTAAATAAAAACAGTGTTGGTAGCAACGTGTGCGTTTTTGAAAAAAATACTGCATCTAGCTCAGTGGTTGAAAAGTAACGTTCTTTATATCAAAAGAAAGGTTTGTGAGTCTTGTTTCCAAAAAAAAAAAAGAATGAACGCATTTGGAGTTCTGTGGAGAGAGTTACGATCAAATGAGTGAGCAAAGGTCAGAGCTGTCGAGAATATGAAAAACAACATTTTCAGGTTATGTTATGACAATTTTGGCTTCGGTTTTGTGACTCTTTTTGCTCCTAAATGTGGTTGGATAACATGTCTTTGGATGCTTAGTCATTGAACTTCAAATCCATGAGTTTAAATGCATCATAGCTACATGTTTATGTCTTTATGTATGTCATGTTGAGTCTTTAAATGTGCCTAACTTTTGCTTGAGTCATATGTCATATGTTAGCTTGAAGTTTTCTTGTTCTTGTTATTCCAAGTATTTGAATATTGCATTCACCTTATGTCTTGTTTGATGTATGCTCCTTGAACTTGATTTTGGCCTAAAAATTTGGAAATTAAGTGTCCAAGCCACCCAAAACACCTTTCTCATCATTTTGTGAAACTAGTTTTTGAAAGAAGAAAAATTTTGGTACACTTTTACGATCTTATCGAGAGCAATATGGCTCTTTGATGAACCAAAATTGTGTTTCCACTAAGTGTCATGCTACTAGTTTTCATATTTAGGTGTTGGGTGATATTGGCTAATTAGTTCCATGCTTAAAACTTGGTTATGGTGTATGCATGATTTGAGACTTGGTGATGCATAGTTCAAGTATTTTTCCAATAGAGTCTTTTCATGTGCTTTTCTTGGCTTTAAGTACTTTTATTGCTTGTCTTTAGGTTCTTTGTTTTGTCTTAGTAGTTTTCTTCCTTTGCTTTCCTTTGAGTGTAGTGGCCAAGCCACTTGAACTTGTCTTGAAAATGTTTCCAAAAACTTTGAAAGCATTTCACTCCTTTTTGGTGGATTTGAGTGTAGTCTTGCCTTGTTGCTTTGGGGGAGAGTGATCTAAACACTTGGGCGAATTTCTTTGGACCATACTTGATCTTGGGTTTGGTTACCAATTGTCACTAACACCTCATTTTCTCGGATTTTGAGTTTTGTTGTAGGAAAGTGAGATGGTGACTCCCATGGCCAATCAAGGTGCATTGGTAGACATTGGTAAAATCTTACAAGAAATGGAGCTTAAGAGACAAGAAGATAGAGAACAACAAGAAAGAACCGTTCAAGTTTACATGGAACAAATGCAACAACAAATTCAACAAATTCAACAACAATTGCAACCATTCCAAAGAGAGGCTAGGAAAAGAGAGCATTATAGGTGTCAACCATCACAAAAGAAGGAAACTCCAAAGATTCCCAAGTTCTATGGTGGATGTGATCCCAAAATCTACCTTGATTGGGAAGCTCAAGTGGAGCAAATTTTTAATGAAAATCATGTAAAGGATCAAGCACAAGTTGATCTAGTAGTGTTAGGATTTTTGGAGTATGCCAAAATTTGGTGGCATAAAGTTTGTAAAAATTATGACCAAGGGCCACCCGCGACTTCTTGGATGGACATTAAAACTTTTATGCGCGCTAGATTTGTTCCTCCCTCCTATAGGAAGGAACTTCTTTTGAAATTCCAAAGGCTTCACCAAGGTCCTATGTGTGTGAGTGAGTACTTTAAAGAATTAGAGTCTCAAATGTTTAGGGTTGGAATAAAAGAAACTAATAAAGAAAAAATGAAAAGGTTTGTGAATGGTCTTAGGAGAGACATACAAGACCAAGTAGAGTTGTATGAGTACTCTACTCTTCAAAATATTTTCACACTTGCCCTTAGGATTGAAACTCATTTGAAAAGAAAAAATAGGGCAAGGAAGAGTTACTCACTCAACCACTACTATAGTCACTCATGGAAGGGAAAAGCTAAAGAGAACCATGATAAATCTCCTTCTATGTCTCACCAAGCACCATCAAGTAAAAATAAGTCACCAAATGATCACATTCACCATTCCACTTCTCAAAGATCAAGTTCCATTAAATGTTTTAAATGTTTGGGATATAAACACATTGCTTTGAATTGCCCAATCAAGAGGACAATGTTCTTAAAGAAGAGTGATGATGAGAGTGAATATTTTTCTTCCCCTTCTCCCCAAAGTACTTCTTCCCACACTTCTTGTTCTTCAATTGAAAGGACTAAACCCCTTGAAAGTGGATTGTTAATGGTAAGGCGCCAACTAGGGCAAGTTCCCAAAGAACTTAATCCTTCTCAAAGACAAAACCTTTTTCATGGAGGGTGCCTTATCAATGACAAGAAATGTCCCTTCATCATAGATAGTGGAAATTGTGTAAATATGGCTAGCCCAAGGGTGGTGGACAAGTTTGGCTTGAAAACCATTCCTCATGCCAAAGCCTACAAGCTATCATGGCTTAAGGAAGAAGAAATAAAAGTAACTAAACAAGTCCTCATTAACTTTTCAATTGGCAATTTTAGGGATGTGGTATTATGTGACATTGTGCCTATGGAAGCCAACCATATTTTGCTAGGTAGACCATGGCAATTTGATAGAAAAGTTGTTTATGATGGTCATGCAAACACCTATGTTTTCTTCTCCCTAGGAAAGAAGTTCATAATCCTACCTCTCCCACCTCCATAAGAAAATGAGGACAAAAATAAAATAAAAGATGAAAAAGAAAAACAAAAGGGGCAAGCTTTCACCAAGGAATTACTTGCCGACAAAGAGTTTTTCAAAGCAAGAGGTGCAACACCACTCTTCTTTCTCTTCCCAAACAAAGAGAGATGAACAAAAACACAAGCAAGAAAGGGAGATTGGCATTAAAAAGAAAGAGGGCATCTCTAAGACTAGAGATGGAATCATTAAAGATGAAGAAAGTTCTCATCAACTCAAGTCAAGCTCCATCAATAAAGACTTCAAGAATTTGAGGTCAAATTCTCTCCAACAAGGGGAGAATGATAAAGGATTGCTCCCTACCAAGGATGATGGCCCATGGCACATGCTTAGAAGAAAGGGAGTTCCTTGATTCCGTCCTTTGCTTTTATTTTCTTTAGTTTAAAATTCCATTAAGTTGGCTTGGTTGACTATTTTTAATGTGACTTGTTGACCTTGACTTTGGGTTGACTTGTTGACTCAAAGAATTAGCTTAACCTAAAGCCAACATGCTAATTCAAAAATAACTTGTTTTGTAGGATCATTAAGAGGTGGGACAAGGAAAGATAAGTGGCACATTTAGATGGCCTTTGGAGAGCATGTGTGGAGGAAAGAGAAGGAGCAAAGCTTTCTAGAAACATCTAGAAAGGATGACCACATGCCTTGTGATGGATGTCCTTGGTGGAGGAGAGGAAGGAAATCCATGGAAAATGATTAGGAGGAGATGGAGTGCAGTGGAATTTGGAGAAAGAGATAAAACTAGCTCTCGAAAATGGAGAATTTGGTGAAGATGACGAGTAGAAGTGGAGCTATGGTATGGAAGGTGGCTAGAGGAGATGAAGGAGAAGGTTAGTCATGTATGCTCTCAAATTAATAGGAGTGTGGAGTGATCTCAAACACTAGCATCTATTAGCAATTCAAGAGTAACCATTACAATAGTTGAGTGGCTCTATTTATAGGCACATGGCCGACCAAATGAAGAGAAAATGCAACAAAGATGAAATGCAAATGTAGATTGGAGAAGAAACTTGATTGGAGACTATGTGATGTAGTAGATGAGTGTTGATGATGCCAAGTGGCATATCACACTCTCCTTGCCCAAGTCACACACATACCATGCTTCCATCACATTCTCCTTGCTTAGTTCATGCTTTGCTTGCATCCAAATGGAGAGTCACTCAAGCAATTCTCGGCCAAAGGTAGCAAATTCGGCTCGGCCCAATTGATCCAAAAAGTGTTCTAGCTTTTATTAAAAGCAAAGCCTAAACAATGGCCCAATTTAAATCTAGACTACTTCCTTCATGCATCATCTCATATTGTAGAGATTTCTTTAGCCCATGTGAATAATGTAAAAAGCCCATGATTGACTTGATCATCTTGTGAGAGGCCCATGTGAATATTTCTCATCATGCTTCTAGTGATTGAGCCTTGATGTAGGCTTGGGCTTGTTGGGATCACATCACCTTGGCCACCAAGAAGTCTAGAAACATCTAGAAGGAGCATCCACCTTGCCTTGGCCAAGAAGGCTTCTAGAATGTGTCCATGTGCTCCTTTGTTGACCTACTTTCTAGACACTAGGTTTTTATATTTGCATTGTAATCCTTTTTAGCTTATTTGTTTTTGCTAAGAGGCTCCTAGACACTTTTATTTAAGGGGACCTCTAACACTTGTACAAGGGTTGAACATTTTGGAGAATATATACACTTTGTGTGTCAACCTTTTTGTGAGAGCATTCCTCCTTAGGGAGTGGAGTTCTTTCAAGCCTTATCTTGCCTTGGCAAGTGGCGGCATACACCACTCATCTTCAAGGTTGCCATGCTTTCTTCTAGCCTAGCCTTGTAGTGGCGTGAATCCTCCATTCCTCCCCTTTCCCTTGCTATTCATTTTGTGTTTCTTTACTCTTCTTGGTTTATATTGTTTCTATTATATGTTTTTCCTTTTGGTTTCTTACTCTCTATCAATCCATCCTATTCCTCTCTAAAACCTTGGAAATGAACCTTCACATCTAGATAGCTTGCTATCTTAATGTCCAGTGGGGATTTCCTTGGTTTTCTTAATCAATCATCACCATATTCATTAATCTTCTAAAAGGAACAAGATAATCCTACATCAGCCACCATACTTATTATGGGAAACTACGGAAAACCATAAAGATAAGAACAAGGTCTACGAAAATAGATTTTGGGTTCGGGTGTCGGTTACACCTAGGAAAGGTGTTAGCACCTAATTACACCTAGGAAAGGTGTTAGCACCCAATAACACCTATCTTAAAACGGTACCTTTAATTAAATATACAAATGAATGTGGATTTTTTAGATGTTTATTAAAAATAAGAAAAAAATAAAATTCAAAAGAAACAATTTTTTTTGGGCCCGACAAGGATTAATCTTTGCTCCTATGTATCTCCATTCATAATGAAAAATCAGAGTCACGTAGTTATTTTTGAAAAAACTTTTTGGTTTCGACAATCATGATAATTTTTTTATTTTGAAAATTTTTGTCTTTTTAGTAATTTTTAGAAAAGGAAAACGTATGAAGTGCTGAGATGATACAAACGGTTTAGGGTTTATGGTTTAGGATTTACGGTCACACGAGCACTTATACCTTTTAAAAGTTATAAGTGCATCTAATTTATTTATTTATTATCACTAGTGCAGATTTGACTTTTTAACTCGCCTTATAGGCTTCGGTTATAGTGGAACCGAAGCCTATAAGGAGGCGGTGGCATTTTTGTAATTTTGTCGAACTTTTTTGTCTCAGGTATCCTAAGAACCGGTGCAGTAAGTAGTTTTATGCCTCGGTTACAAATGAACCGAAGCTTATTAGGCAACCCAGTAACCAAAATTTCAAAAATGCCACTAGCGTCAGATGTTTTGGCCTCGGTTATTATTGGACCGAGGCAGTAAGTACTTTAGGCCTCGGTTATTAATTGAACCGAGGCTATAAAGCCTGTTATAATTTCCAATTCGTGAACCCTTTCCACTATTCATCATCTCTCACAGTTCTCTCTGCGCGAACCCTTTGCACTCTTTGCTACCACCACTGTCTAGCTCCATCACCGACTAGCTACCGTCGCGCGTCGCCGCCTCCGTCGTGCCATCCATTGTCGTCGATTGCATTGTTGCCTCTCGTTGCCGGTGAGTTCGAAAAATGGGTTTCTTTTTGTGTTTTTTTATTTTGCGTTTTGGTTTGTTTGTGTTGCTTTGGGGTTCACAAATTTAGGGTTCAAAACACACCAGTGCACTGTAACAAAGAGACACCGCAAGAGAGGAAGTGTCATTACCATCGTGAGCTCTCCCGCATTCACACAACGCCATCAGTGGTTGCGCAAACCAGATCGGCGATAGCGAAACCTACAAATAAAAAAACTAGATCTTCATACATTGTCGCGACCCCTGTAGATCCACAAACCACCACTGACAACTGCGGTTGTGCATGAGCCACGAGCCCCACCATGAACTCGCTACCACGACGAGAACGCCTCCACTGCGGACGCTACCACGACCACCGTTGCTTCAAGAGCTCCAAATGTGTCGTCGCGAGCTTTTAATTAATTAAAATTTTTTTGACACAATGGCTTCAATTCACATTAGAACTGAGGCAAAATAGTAACTTTATGGCTTTGGTTCACACCTGAGGCCAAAAGCCATCCCTTTTGGCCTCACCCTAATATGTCTCGGTTCTGGAATCGGGGCAGAATATCAAAAACAACCGGGGCCAAAAGCCCTTCCTTTACCAATGTATTATTCTTAAAAAAAATCGAAATAAGGATAGGATACCAAATAACACGTGTAACTATATATATATATATATATATATATATATATATATATATATATA
>Ga0214543_1005904_pt1 | contig 22178 bp, 8 predicted proteins | sample CNSS2metaG_FD_160094 | JGI IMG/M metagenome (GOLD analysis project Ga0214543, IMG submission 160094) | Root nodule microbial communities from cowpea collected in UCLA plant growth center, Los Angeles, California, USA - CNSS2 | ecosystem: Host-associated > Plants > Roots > Nodule | place: USA... | reverse complement strand
ATATCAATATGTTATCCCTATCTACAAAGTACGGATGATGAAAATATAAATATTTTAAGAGTACTAATAAAAGTAGAAATTGACTTTTTTTTTGTGGTGATCTTTATTCTTTTTAATAATCTAAGAAATCATAAACAAATACCACTTAAATCCAAAATTTTGATTTATGACTACCTAACTCTTGTTGACTATAGCGTAACAACGTTGAACTTGTTTACCTACAGTACGACGCAAATCTGTGAAAGGAAAATGAAACTCATTCATCCAACTTTCATTAGGTGACGTCTTCAACTTGGAATCTCTTTCTCCAATTTGGATTCCACAAGTTGCTCGAACAAGTTTTCTTTTTTCAATAAAATAAAATAAAATACTGAATTTGGTACTCTTGAACATGCTTTCCTATTTTAGTAACATATAATAAAAGAAAGATCAAAGCATCCATAATTTGTGTAAACATTTTTCAATTGCATTATATATAACAATAGAGTTGTTAAATTAAGTGTTTAATCTAATTTTTTGGTTGATCCTACGTATTAATTTTATTTAAGCTTGAAATTCTGTTCTGTGTTGTTTTTCTTGCCAATTTTTTAAGCCATACAATTAACTTTATAAAAGAAAAAAGTTGATAAAGGTTTTTTTTTCTAAATTGTTCGTTTTTTTGATAAATTTAAATCATCATTAAAGTTAAACTTTTTCCAAGAATAGTCAATCGACGTTTAATAATTTTTTTTTGTTAAAAAGGTATTTTATAAATTTTAACCATTAATAAAGTTGTAAGTATTCCGTTTCAACCTAGTGCAAAAAAAATATGAGATAGCAACACAACATATTCAATAAAATTTTTATTTATCTTTTAATTTAATTAAGTTTTAAAGACATTATAAATTTAAATGTTTTTAATATTTTGGAATGCGTGATCAAAATATTTGTTATTTTCACCTAAGTACTTATTTAATTTTGCCGTCATGGAAATATTGTGATTATTAGTTTTATCTTTTAATTTTCAATTCGTTCAATCAACATGCATCTCTCTTTTCTAAGTTTTTAGCGATTAATTAATTTCATTTGTTCTTAGACAGATAAGGAACGAATTGACTCACAAGTCAAAGAAAATTAAAAAGAAAAAAAAATATCAACGAAAAATAAAAAATATCAAATACATCATTCATTAACAACAAAAATTAAATATTACAAAAAAAAAATACAAAATATTTAAAACACTTAAGAAAACAATTTTTGAACAAAATCTTACCGTAAATGTTAACGAAAAAAGTTTTTTGTCGTATTAGCATTTGCATATTCATTCTCACTGTGGTGATATATGCACACGCTGAAGCCATTTTTGTCATCTGAACTAGGCTTGGGTCATAATATCTTCTATTTCCAAGTTGGTCATTTCATACTTGTCAAAATTCACACTGCTTTTTCTGTGAAAATACTCAGAGCTTCTGCTATATATATGCATATTGTGTTATATACTCTGTTCTCAATCACTCTCTTCTTCTGTTAAGGCCTTCACTAAGAAGAAACAGAGAATGGGAACTCTGTTTCCTGATGAAAAATCTGAGGACCCAAATGGTGTTCATCAACTTCACCACCAACATGATGCTGATGCAGGAGCTCTTTTTGTTCTCAAATCCAAAGGTAATAATAACCTTTTTCTTCAAAATCTCTTTCTTCTTCTATGCTTCACCTTTTATGGAACACGTTTTTGAACCATACATAGGATTCTGATTCTTCTTTCTTTCCCTTCTGTGTTGCACGGTTTTAAAAGTTCTGGTCCTTCCAAAACCTTAGTAAGTTGTTCAGAAGCAGAACAGCAGATGAATGAATTTAACTTTTTTGAAAATATGTTGATACTATGATATAGACTAAATTTAAGGTTAAATATGTGTAATAATTAAATTTTTACAAAGCAAAATTAAAATTTGTTTCAGTATCAAACTTTAGTATGATTTAACTTACAAAATTTAAAACTAAATAAATATAATCATTCTAATCAAATTATTTTAAATTTTTTTTAATGTTATATAATGTTTTAGTTTATTGTTTAAACTGTTTATGTATCTCTAACACGTTTTAACTTAAATATTAATATATAATATCATTTAATATGTAAAGAATTTTAAAAATTAGATTGATTTATTTTTAAAGTCTAAGAATTAAAATTATAAAATTGAAAATAAAGATAAATTCTAATCTTCTGTTTAAGTCTACGAAACAGGTGAGTTTTTAATCCATAAATTTAGTTAACAAAATTTAATTGTTAGATGAGTATTACCTAATTGATCTTGTTTTTAAGAGTTTTATAACTAAACCAACACTGTACATATATATATATATATATATATATATATATATATATATATATATAACCATTACTACTGTATAATTTACGAAAACAATAAACTTGATTAAAAAAAGTATTGATTGATGATATATATTTAATAAATATTGTGCACATGGTGTACTGGAATCTCTAAACTTTTAAGCACATTAACATGTGAGAGCTAATAATAATTATATAAAATTGCTGAATTGAATAAGATAGTAACCATTTCAATAAATTAAGTGGAGGTTTAATGATTACCAAACCCTAGCTTTCAATGAATTAATGATTTCATAGTAGAAATCATTTCGTTGTTGTTAATGCTTTCCCAGCCGACTTTGATGAACCAAATGGTTGACTGTTTGGCTTTTCTTTTTTTTCTTTTACAACCAATCGTTGACTATTTGGTTTTTAGTGATGGAAGCACATGGCACGAACAACAAGCACTTAAGATAAGAAAAAAATTCTTCACACCATTCAAAAATGAATATTATCAGTGTTGAAAATTCTAAATGGAATGAATTTATAATGTATGGACGAAATTTTTATCTGATTAATTTTGTGAAGATAGTTAGATTTATATTTTAAGATTTTAAGTGGAGTAGAATCAATTTATAATATTAATATATAAATAAGTATAAACTATATCTTATTTTTATAGAGTTAAATTAAATTTAAAGTTTTCATCTATTGTAAAGTCATTATTATATTTAATCACATGTTTGAGACATGTATGTTTATGTTGGGAATCTAAGTGTGAGTTTAAGTCTCACATTAAATAAAAATGAGAGAGTTGAGTATAATATAAAGATAAAGACTCGTAAATTCATTGTCTTAAGATTTTGACATCAACCCATCCTTTTAAGGTTTTGGATTAAAAGGAATGTCAATTTCTTATGTATGGATTAGACTCATATATCAATGATGTTAAATCTTCCCGGTAATTTTTTTCACGAGAAGAGTGTATTAAGTATTATACATCTATGAAATCAATTAATATTAAGTAAATGTAAATTTTATCCAATAAATCAATTTGATAATATTGGATTAAATTTAAAATCTATTTCTTTTAGTATATTTATTTCCTAATAATTAGTGTTTTTATTATTTGATGAATTATGATATTGTTTGTAATTTTGCAGGTTCTTGGTTGCATTGTGGATACCATTTGACCACATCGATTGTGGCACCACCTCTTTTAAGTCTTCCTTATGCATTCACATTTCTAGGATGGACGGCTGGGATCTCATGCTTGGTGATTGGGGCATTGGTGACTTTCTATTCATATAATTTAATATCTAGGGTTCTTGAACACCACGCCCACAATGGAAAACGTCAACTACGCTTTAGAGACATGGCTCGTGATATTTTAGGTAACTCACCTTAACACTATACTCTTATGTTGTTTCTATTACATCTCTTCAATTTTTATTTATTTTTTGTTTGTGTCTGTTATCACTATAATTTGTAAAACTAAGGATATTGAGAGTGACATGTGGGTTTTATTTAAGGTTTATTACATTAAAGAAAATATAGAATTTCATGAGATTATAATTTATGATTAAATATGTTTTTATTCCTCAAGTTTTCGTGAAATTTAGAATTAGTATTTTTTTAAAAATTTTGACCAATTTAGTCATTTATCTCTAAAAAATGTGTGAATTTAATTTTTTTAACCAAATTTTTTTAAATTTATCTGACGTTTCAAACATATTCTATGATAGTATTTAAATTATTTACACTGTTTGACATATGTCAGATAAACTTAACAAAATTTGATAAGAAGGGTTAAATTTACAAATTTCTAAATATAAAAGACTAAATTAATATAAAATTTCAAAAAAAGACCAATTTTAAAATTCACAAAAATTTAAGGAATAAAAACATATTTAACCCTATAATTTATAAACAAGTGTTCTTAATTTGACTCACCGTGTGCTTTATTTCGTTATTTAAAGTTAGCTGTATTATTACGTTAGTCATTTTATGTTAGTGTGCATATGAAACTTTGATGAATTATCACTCCAGAATAACAACTCAAACAAAAAGTAAAGAATGGGATGAACTAATCAAGTGGAAAATTCAATCTTTAAAAAAATTATTATTTTTATTTCTGCACTAAATAATTAATTAATTAAAGGTTAGATAAAATGAACGTATAAATGAAAAAAATAATACTTAAATAAAGATAAAATTCTAAAAGGATTTCAGTAAAAGAACTGAAGGAATGTTTTAAACCTAACGCCCCCACTTTTCATTTCTTTTTCAATTAGCCAATTAAATTAAGAGTATAATCGTCTTTATTTAAGTTGCTTAATTCTTTTTACTAATTGGTAGTACATAAATATTTATTTTATACAATTAAAATTTACATTAAATAAATGTTTTGAATAAGAAGTCTATATTATAAATAGATAACAACTTTTTAAAATAAAAATTCAGATTTTTTGAAAAATAATTTATAATATGATACTAGTGTATTTTTAATTATAGTTCATTTTCAAATATTTAAATTTAAAAAAAAATAGACTATAAGAAAATGCTTTATTAGTAACCAATTTTAGTGATCAAAAGTTGTTAGTCACTATAATGACCAATTTAGATACTAATTTAAAAAATAAAAAAAATTATTGGTTACTAAAATAGTAATTATTATAAATAAAAAAATTATAATTGGTCACTACATTGATCATTAATTAATTAAAGACCATTTTAAAAATTAAGTCATTTTGGTAGCAAAAATCTAGGTAGCTAATTTTTAATTACTAATTTTTTTTTTTGTAGTTAAAATCATGGTAGCTAATTTTAAAGACCACTCTAGTGATCAATTATATTTTTGTATTCATAATAGTGACTATTTTACTAACCAATATTTTTTACTTTGTGAATTGATATCAAAATTAGTTATTATAGTGACTAACAATTTTTTGTCACTAAAATTGATTACTATGAAATATTTTTCTTTTGTAGTGATAGATGAAAGTACATATAAATATATATATATATATATATATATATATATATATATATATATATATATATATATATATATTTGAACAATAGATCTTTAAAACATTCTCAGATAATTGTTATAGTTAGTTCATAAAAATGACTTTTTACTCGTCTAAATAAAGTGTTATTGAGAGAGTGTATTTTTTTCTCTGAGACTATAGTAAAAAAATATTTGGTGCATTTAAGCTTTTATTTTCGTTTATAATTCTTCGTTCTTGGTTTTAATAATGCAAATCCAAACTTGGCAGGTCCAAGATGGGGTCGTTATTTTGTTGGCCCAATTCAGTTCGCTGTTTGTTTTGGTGCTGTAGTGGCTTGCACTCTGTTAGGAGGACAATGCATGAAGGTTTTCATCAACTTTTCATCCCACTTATTCTTCTCTATTCAAGTCAAAAACTATATTTAATATTATACACTTTTCTGAAGAGTACAAATCCTGTCTTATTAATAAATTTTATAAAATTGAGTTAAATTTAAAATATATTTTTTAATATATTCTTAAATTAAATTAATTTAACTTATTTTATTTTAATGAGATTTTTTGTTTGTTAGTTTATCAAGTTACCTATTATACGATCATCCTAGTCTCAAGATATATATATATATATATATATATATATATATGTCTTTAAGGTTTTGATTAAGGTGACATGGATCCCTTATTTATATTAGGCTTTTATCTTTCATTATTATCATGTCTTGGCAAATTCTCTCTCAAAAAAAATATATATTGTTTATATTCTTTGTTTTTACAAAAAAATCATATTGATGAAATGCAGGCAATTTACTTGTTGTCAAATCCAAATGGGACCATGAAACTTTACGAGTTTGTAATCATATTTGGATGCTTCATGCTAATTTTGGCTCAAATCCCATCTTTTCACTCACTTAGACACATTAATCTATTGTCCCTCATTCTCTGCTTAGCCTATAGTGCTGGCGCTACGGCTGGTTCCATTTACATTGGTAATTTCTCAAATCTTCTTTTGGCAATTTAACAATTTACAATTTATGCTTTTAGCAATTGAATCATACCTTTTTGGTTTGGAATTCACAATATTGTCTCAGGAGATTCATCAAAAGGACCAAAAAAGGACTACTCTTTAAAAGGTGACACTGAAAATCGCTTATTTGGAGTGTTCAATGCAATTGCCATCATTGCCACAACCTATGGAAATGGAATTATTCCAGAAATTCAGGTGCTTGATTGTAATAAAAAATAACCCCATTTTGTTTCATTAATTTGTGCTTAATTGCATTTTCTTCTGTGGTTGTAGGCAACACTAGCACCGCCAGTGAAAGGGAAAATGTTCAAGGGACTGTGTGTGTGCTATTTTATACTTATAGTCACTTTCTTTAGTGTGTCTGTTTCTGGTTATTGGGCATTTGGCAACGAATCTAAAGGCCTCATATTAAGCAATTTTGTGGACAATGGAAACCCTCTGGTGCCCACATGGTTCATTTACATGACCAATATTTTCACTATAACACAACTATCAGCAGTTGGCGTGGTAAGTCACATCCTAATTCAATCATCACCACTTAATTTGTTTTAGAGATATAAATCTTCTCGAGGATCTTTTAATCCAAATATTATATATCAACTAAAAAATTATTGTTGGAAGTCTCACATTTGATGAGAGATAAGGTTAATTTAAAGTATACAAGTGGATGCAAACTTTACCTTACAAATGGGATGCAAACCTTACCTTACAAGTCAATTTTGTGGAGTTGAGTTAGACTTAAAGTCCACTTCTTAACATGATATCAATTTAATATTTTTTGATAAAGCCAATTTAGAGTATATAAGTGGGTGCAAACCTCATCTTTATTTATATTACTTATTTTGACATACTCAATAGTTAGTCGTGTAAATATTGATTCCTCCTTTTAACCTTCTAGATGTCTTTTAAGTATAAATTCGTGATGGAATTTCACAATACCTCATATGAATGCAATAATTGACTTTAATGACGAGAGTCGTCCGACTTGAAATAGAAACACTACTTAATTTCTTTTATTTCTATTTAATGTGATTCCTAACAAAAACAATTATTGAATTTGAATTCAGGTTTATTTGCAACCTACAAATGAAGTGCTAGAGCAAGCATTTGGAGATCCAAAAAGCCCCGAGTTCTCAAAACGCAATGTGATCCCGAGAGTGATTTCTCGATCATTAGCTATTACTATTTCAACCATTATAGCAGCCATGCTTCCCTTTTTTGGAGACATAAACTCTCTTATTGGAGCTTTTGGCTTTATCCCTCTCGATTTCATCTTGCCAGTGATTTTTTACAATTTCACATTTAAGCCATCTAAGCGAAGCTTTATTTTCTGGTTGAATGTAACTATTGCTGTGGCTTTTTCTGCATTGGGAGCTATAGCAGCAATTGCAGCAGTTAGACAAATTGTTATTGATGCAAAAGATTATCGATTATTTGCTAATGTATGATCTCTTTTTCATTTCACCATCTAATAAAAATTTGGTAGTTCAATTCTTATATATATACACAGGCAGTGGCAGATCTAAGACCCTAAGTCAGTGAGAGCAAGTTAAGTGATGTATTTGTACACTCTTAACTATACGGAGGTCTATTATAGAGCAACAGTCAGCGGATTCAAGTATATAAGATTAAGAGGAGAAAAATATTTTTTTCAGATACTTAGTTAAAGTTTTAACAAAATTTTAACAAAACCAAAGGGTGCACCTGCACACCCAGGTGTACACGTTGGTCGATTAATCATCGTATTTTTTGTTGTATAAACCTTTGAACAAAATGTTATCTTTATCCTTGAATTATAAAATATAGAAGTCTTTGGGTTTCTTTGACTTGAAATCGGATAATTTGTGTATAGGTAAAATAACCAATTTGCTAAGATATCAATGCTTTTTCGATCCTATGAATTACTTAAAAGAATGAAGTAACAATCTAGAAAAACCATATGAAATTCTTAAAGTGAATCGGGAAAATATATACTTAAGGTACTTACTTAGTAACTATTATTACGTCAATTCTGTATTCAAAGGATAAAGAATACTCATTAATAGGAATACATGGTAACATAATTACCGAGTAAAAACCTATAAAATACACCTGCGGCTAAAAAGTTGCTGCTTGCTTGATAATTATTAAAACTTGTTCATTAAGGTGTTTGATAAAATTATTGGTTGAAGTTAAGGTTGTGAAAGATAAATTTAGTCATTAATGTAGTTAAAACAATGAGTTAATAGTTCATCACTTAGGTTATTTGAACTTGTTATATAGATAATAAAAAATCAATTTAATTAATATTTTGATCCCTATATACATCACAAGAATATTACTACTCCACTGCTTCTAAAGAAATAGAAAGGAGAATAACTATCTCAATTTCTGTAAATAAACTACTTCATTGCTAAAGGAAATATACACATTGAATATTTTTGGCCTAAACATGAACAACTCCATTTTTTGTAAGTTCTTTCATGTTAACTTGCTATGTCTAACTGCAAAACAATGATAAAATATAATTACTTTTAGAGTTATAAAAATATAAATTGACTTTTCTTAGTGGTGATCTTTATTTTCTTAATACTCTAAAAAATCATAAACTAATACCACTTAAATCCAAAATTTTAATTTATAACCACCTAACTCTTGACTATAGCGTAACAACGTTGAACTTGTGTAGCTACAGTACGATGCAAATATGTGAAGGAAAATGAAACTCATTAATCCAACTTTCGTTACGTGGCGTCTTCAACTTGGAATCTCTTGCTCCAATTTGGAATCCACAAGGTTGTTCGAACAAGTTCTTTTTCCTAGAAAAAATGACACAGAATTTGGTCCTCTTGAACATATTTTTCCTATTTTAGTAACATATAATTCAAAAGAAAGATCACCCACAGAGCATCCATAATTTATATAAACATTTTTCAATCACGTCATATGTAACAATATAGTTGTTAAAATAAGTGTTTAATCTAATGTTGTGGATAGATCCTACATATTAATATTTTATTTAAGCTTCAAATTCTGTTCTGCGATGTTTTTCTTGTCAATTTTTTTAAGCCATACAGTTAACTTTATAAAAAAAATGATAAAAGTTTTTCCAAAATTGACCGGTCAGTTTGTTTTTTTGTTTTTTTGTTTTTTATAAATTTTAGTCATCTATATAGTTAAACTTTTTCCAAGTATAGAGAAGGAACGAATTGACTCACAGGCTAAAGAAAATTAAAAGGAAAAAAAAATTATGAATGAAAAATAAAAATATCAACTACATCATTCCATTCACAGCAAAAATTAAATATTACAAAAAATACAAAAATATTTAAAACACTTAAGAAAACAATTTTTGAACAAAATCTTACCATAAATGTTACCGAAAAAAAGTTTTTGTCGTGGTTGCATTTGCATATTCCTTCTCACTGTGCTGATATCAACTATATATGCACACACTGAGGCCATTTTTGTCATCATCTGAACTAGGTTTAGGTCATAATATCTTCTATTTCCAAGTTTGTTTCATTGCATACTTGTCAAAATTCACACTGCTTTTTCTGTGAAAATACTCAGAGCTTCTGCTATATATATGCATATTGTGTTATATACTCTGTTCTCAATCACTCTCTTCTTCTGTTAAGGCCTTTACTGAGAAGAACCAGAGGATGGGGACTCTGTTTGCTGATGAAAAATCTGAGAACCCAAATGGTGTTCATCAATTTCACCACCAACATGATGTTGATGCAGGAGCTCTTTTTGTTCTCAAATCCAAAGGTAATAATGACCTTTTTATCTTATACTTCTTCAAAATCTCTTACTTCTTCTGTGCTTCACCTTTTATGGAACACTTTTTTGAACCATACATAGGGATTCTGATTCTTCTTTCTTTCCCTTTTTGTGCTGCACGGTTTTAAAAGTGTCTGTCCTTCCAAAACCTTAGTAAGTTTTTCAAAAGCAGAACAGTAAATGATTGAGTTTAAACTTGTTTCGAAATATTCTCATATACTATGATATAGAAAAAATTTATGGTTAAACATGTGTAGTAATTAAACTTTGAAACAAAAAATTAAAATTTGTTCTGTTTTAAATCTCAATATAGTGTTCTTATATTTTAAAAACTGTCTAGATATATGATTTTGATACTATTTTTTAAAACGTGTCAATTTCGTTCTGAATGATTAAAAAATATTTTCATTAAATCATTTAAAAAAATATATATTTATAATATACACAAAAATGGATATCATCCAACTAATTAAGTGTGTGTTTAGTTTTGCGTTAAATTGATGTAAAATTGATTAGAATTGATTTTTTAATACAGAATCATTACGTGTTTGCTTTCCAAAAATCAATTAAAAGATAAAAAATCATGTTGAATGAGAAACAACTAATTTTTGCTTATGCGTTAGAGAATTAATTCAACTGAAATCGATTTTTCAATAATGACCGAACAAACCTTAAGTCTTACATTATTTGATATGTTACAATTCAAATGTAAATACGTAACATTGTTACAATTTTTAAAAACATTAACTTAAAAAGACTATATATATATATATATATTTATTTTTAAAATTTTGAGAATTAAAATGTGTAGAATTTAAAATAAAGATGAATTTTAATTTTATATTTAAATTAAATTAAATGCTTAAATTTAGTTAACAAAAATATAAATATTAGATGAGTATTACCCTAATTGATCCTAATTTTAAGAGTTTTTTAACTAAACCAACACTATATATGACCATTACTGCTGTATAATTTACGAAAACGATAAACTGTGATTAATAATAAAGAGTATTGATTGATCATATATATTAAATAAATATTGTGCACATGGTGTGTTAGTATCCCTAAACTTTTATGCGTAGTGATGTGTAAGAATTAACTAAAGATTATATAAACCTGTTGGATTGAATGAAATAGTAACCATTTAAATAAATATATTGGTCCTAATTATAATTAATTGGAGGTTAATGATTAGCAAACCCTAGATTTCAATGAATTAATGATTTCATTGTAGAAATCATTTCGTTGTTGTTATTGGATTTCCCAGCCGACTTTGATCAACCAAATGGTTAACTGTTTGGTTTTTTCTTTTATCACCAATCGTTGACTGTTTGGTTTTTAATGATGGAAGCACATGGCATGAACGCCAAGACTTGAGACAAGAAAACAATTTCTACACACCATTCCAAAATGAATATTATTAGCGTTGAAAATTCTAAATGGAATCAATTTATAATGTACGGTCGAAATTTGTATCTTTGTTAAGAAATGAGTTTTAATCTTAAATCAATAACAAAAAACTAATTTATAAGATAAAGTTTACGTTTCATTTATATTTATATATTATAAAATTATTTTATCTTTAATTAGCATGAAACTTTTAAAAATTTTAAAAATAATTTTGTGAAGATGGTTTAGATATTAAAGATTATATATTAAACAAAAATAATATCAATTTATAATATATAAATAAATATAAATTGTATCTTGATATTTATTGTATCATTTGTTATAAAATCATTATCGGATGATTATAAATATAGAAGAAATACATGTTTGGATGTGAGAAAATTATTAAAAATTCAATACGACTCATCTACGAAGTTAATTCATATTATTAGTAAATGTAAATTTTATCCGATAAACCAATTTTATAAGATTGGATTAAATTTAAAATTTATATTTTTTAATATATTTGTTTTCTAATAATTAGTATTGTTATTATTTGATTATGATATTATTGTGTGTGATTTTGCAGGTTCTTGGTTGCATTGTGGATACCATTTGACCACATCGATTGTTGCAGCACCTGTTCTGAGTCTTCCTTATGCATTCACCTTCCTCGGATGGACGGCTGGGATCTCATGCTTGATGATTGGGGCATTGGTGACTTTCTATTCATATAATTTAATATCTAGGGTTCTTGAACACCACGCGCACAATGGTAAGCGTCAACTACGCTTTAGAGACATGGCTCATGATATTTTAGGTAACTTACTCTAATACTACACTCGTACGTTGTTTCTATTACACCTATTCAATTTTTGTGTGTGTCTGTTATTAATTTAAAATTTATATTTACTCTTTATTACTCAATACACCACCAACACTCAATAAAAATATTCTATTATTCAACATGAAATTTGTATCATGATAAAATTGTAAAAACTTGTGTTCTTGCAACTTTAATAAAAACAAAAGGGTTAAATACGTTTTTGGTCTCTTAATTTTCAGTAAATTATAGAATTAGTTCATTTCGAAACTTTGAACCAATTTAGTTCTTCATCTTTCGGATATGTGAATTTAGTCATTTTAATCAAATTTTGTTAGGTTTATTTGATGTATCGTACGGATTTCAGGATTAAATTTGAGTTGTTTATACTATTTGAGACATTTTTGATTTTATGTTAAGTCAAATAACATTATGAGACGCATTTGAAATGTCAACTAAATTTAACAAAATTTGATTAAAAGGACTAAATCTACGTATTTCGATAAATAAATGATTAAATTGATGTAAAGTTTTAAAATAGACTAATTCCAAAATTTACAGAAAATTAAGGAACAACAGACGTACTTAACCCAAAATAAAATCTTCTTAGTTAACTTTTACCACGATAAAATTGTAAAATCTCTCATGTAACTTGTATGCTAATAAAATTATTCCTCTCATATACAACCGTTACATTGATAAGTTGATAATCATCTCATAAACAACAACCAAAGTATTATGTACATCTATATTTTTTTTTTCTTTTTTATATATTAGTCAGTATAGAACTACGATGAATTTTCATCTGAGAACATGTCAAAAATTAATGAATGAGATTAACTAATTAAGTAGAAAATTCAGTATTCATAATATTTTATTTTATTCAATTTTATTTCGGTATTGCAATAAATTAACTAATTAAAGGTTAGATAAAAATAAGGATACGAATGAAAACAAATAATTAAATAAAACTAAAATTTATAAACAATTTCAATTAAAAACTTACTGAAGAAAAAAAACACACTCTTGTTGAACAATAGATCTTAAAAACATTCTCAGATAATTGTTCTAGCTAGTTTGTTCATTAAAATGGTTTTTTACTCGTCTAAATAAAGTGTTAATGAGTGTCTTTTGTTTCTATGAGACTTTAGTTAAAAAGTACGTGGTGCATTTAAGCTCTTGTTTTTGCTTATAATTCTTCATTCTTCCTTCTAATAATGTAAATCAAACCTTGACAGGTCCAAGCTGGGGTCGTTATTTTGTTGGCCCAATTCAGTTCGGAGTTTGTTTTGGTGTTGTAGTGGCTTGCACTCTATTAGGAGGACAATGCATGAAGGTTATCATCAACTCTTCATCCCAGTTATTTATTTTTAGGGTTAAATATGTTTTTGTTTCTCAACTTTTAGTAAAAGTTGGAACTTTTAGTAAAAATTGGGACTTTTAGTAAAAATTGAAATTAGTTCATTTTTGAAACTTTGACCCAATTTAGTCACTCAACTTAAAAAATGTGTGAATTTAGTCCTTTTAACTAAATTTTGTTAAGTTTATTTAACGTTTCAAATGTGTTTCATGATAATTTCTTAGCTAATATTGAAGCAAAAATGTGTCAAACGATGTAAACATCTCAAATGTCATCATGAAACGCGTTTGAAACGTTAAATAAATTTAACAAAAATTGTTTGAAATGACTAAATTCACGCAATTTTGAAATTGGGGGAGTAAATTGGGCCAAAGTTTCGAGGAGGAACTAATTTTAATTTTCACTAAAAGTTGAGGGACCAAAAACATATTTAACCCTTATCTTTATCCAAGTCAAAAAACTATATTTAATATAATGAATTATGTTAGAAGATTCTTGATCAGAGATAAGTGAAATTATTATTATTATTATTATTATTATTATTATTATTATTATTATTATTATTAGTTTGTTTTGTACAATTGAATTAAACTTAAAATCCATTTATTTAGATGTTTTTAGAGTCATCCAAAGTATTTAGATTTATTGTTTGTTAATCTATCGAGTTACACCATCCATTAAAGTGATGTTGATCCTTATTTATAGAATTAAATGTTTTTAGTTTCTAAACTTTGACATGAAATTAGAATTTATATTTGTCTCAAACTTTAATACATTTTTATCGGTAAACTTTAAAAATGAATGAATATAATCCTTTAAACCCAATAATATTAATTTTATTGGACTTGTTATATAGCATTTCAGACTCACATATGAGATGGAATGTGTCAAACAGTAAACAACTCAAATATCAATCTTAAACATGTTTGACGCGTCAAAAACATTTAACATAATTGATTAAAAAGATTAAATATTTACTTTTAAAGAATTTGAGGATCAAAATATATCAAAATTCCAAAGATTGACTAATTTCAATTTTGCACTCAAATTTAGGACTAAAATCATATTTAATCTTATTTGTATTAGACTTGTGTCTTTCATTATTGTTGTATTTGCATGGTCAATTATCTCGGAAGATAAATCAAATATTATTTCATATTCTATAATATGCGTTTACAAAAAATTATATTGATGAAATGCAGACAATTTACTTGTTGTCAAATCCAAATGGGACCATGAAGCTTTATGAGTTTGTAATCATATTTGGATGCTTCATGCTAATTTTGGCCCAAATCCCATCTTTCCACTCACTCAGACACATTAATTTGTTGTCACTCATTCTCTGCTTAGCTTATAGTGTTGGTGCTACGGCGGGTTCCATTTACATTGGTAATTTCTCAAACCAATGTTCTTCTTTTGGTAATGTGGAAATTTTCACTTTATGCTTTTATCCATGGAATCAAACCATTTTGATTTGGAATTTACAATCTTGTCTCAGGAGAGTCATCCAAAGGACCAAAAAAGGACTACACTTTGAAAGGTGATATTGAAAATCGCTTATTTGGAGTCTTCAATGCAATTGCCATTATTGCCACAACCTATGGAAATGGAATCATTCCAGAAATCCAGGTGCTTAATTGTAATAAAAAAATAAAATTAAATATGTTTTTGACCCTTAACTTTTGAGTAAAAATTGAAATTAGTCCCCCTTCTAATCTTTGACCCAATTTAGTCTCTCAACTTTATAAATGCGTGAATTTAACCCTTTTAACCAAATTTTGTTAAGTTCATTGGATGTTTCAAACGTGTTTTATGATAGCATTTGAGTTGTTTATATTTTTTGACGCATTTTACTTTAGTGTTAACTGAGAAACACATTTAAAATGTTAAATAAACTTAACAAAAATTGGTCAAAATGACTGAATCTGTACATTTTTAAATATGTGAGACTAAATTAATTCAATGTTTCGAAGGGAGACTAATTACAATTTTCACAAAAAAGTTAAGTGAAAAAAACATATTTAACCCTAAAACATAACCCCTTTTTGTTTCATTAATATTTGCTTAATTGAATTTTCTTATGTGGTTGTAGGCAACACTAGCACCACCAGTGAAAGGGAAAATGTTCAAGGGACTATGTGTGTGCTATTTTGTAGTTATAGTCACTTTCTTTAGTGTATCTGTTTCTGGTTATTGGGCATTTGGCAATGAATCTGAAGGCCTCATTTTAAGCAATTTTGTGGACAATGGGAACCCTTTGGTGCCCACATGGTTCATTTACATGACCAACATTTTCACTATAACACAACTATCAGCAGTTGGTGTGGTAAGTCACATACTAATTCAACCATCACCACCTAATTTGTTTTTAGAGATATAATTGTTCTCGGGGATCTTTTTATCCAAATATCATATATCTACTAAAAAATTATTGTTAGAAGTTTCATATCAATTAGAGATAATGTCAATTTAAAATATATAAGTGGGTGCAAACCTCACCTTACAAGTTAGTTTTGTGGAATTGAGTTAGACTTAAAGTGCACTTCTTAATATGATATTATAGTCATAGTTTAGAGTCTATCCTAAGGAACATTAATATTTGTTGATTAAGTCAATTTAAAGTATATAAGTGGATGCAAACCTCACATTTATTCATACTACTTATTATGATACACTTAATAATTAGCAATTTAAATACCCATTCCTCCTTTAACCCTTTATATGTCTTTTAAGTACAATTCTATGATGAAATATCACAATACCTCGGATGGATGTGGTGATTAACTTTAATAATGACACTCGTCTGACTTGAAATTCAAACACTACTTAATTCTTTTTATTTATATCATTATGAGACTTTTAACTTGTATTTAGATTCCTAACAAAAAAAACTATTGAATTTGAATGCAGGTTTATTTGCAACCAACAAATGAAGTGTTGGAGCAAGCATTTGGAGATCCAAAAAGCCCCGAGTTCTCGAAACGCAATGTAATCCCAAGAGTGATTTTTCGATCACTAGCTATTATTATTTCAACCATTATAGCAGCCATGCTTCCATTTTTTGGAGACATAAACTCTCTTATTGGAGCTTTTGGCTTTATCCCTCTCGATTTCATCTTGCCAGTAATTTTCTACAATTTCACATTTAAGCCATCTAAGCGAAGCTTTATTTTCTGGTTGAATGTAACTATTGCAATGGTTTTTTCTGCATTGGGAGCTATATCAGCAATTGCAGCTGTTAGACAAATTGTTCTTGATGCAAAAAATTATCAATTATTTGCTAATGTATGATTTCCTTCTTCGTACATTTCACCATCCAATGAAATCTAGTGGTTCAACCAAATTGCTATTACAGTAATCAATGATGATATGCTGAAAGCAAAGTTTGTACTAGTTAAATCTAAGGGAGTTACCATCTTGAAACAATGTTAAGATGAAAAGTAAAAAAAATAGTACATAAGCTGGTGAAGTTGGGTAAATGGGATATATATATATATATATATATATATATATATATATATATATATATATATAAATTTTGTTGTATAAAACTTAGAACAAAAGGAAGATAACTTCAAAATTATCTTTATCTCTAAATTATATAGGTCTTTGGTATTTGGCTTGAAATGAAGAATCATGTGTCTTCCTTCTCATCTCTTCATTAAGAGCACCGCTCTTTGCCATCTGAAAAGAAATAACACCATTCGAGGCAGAGTTCGTAATTGAAACCCGAAATACCTCCCAAGACTTTGGTAGAGTATTAAGCAACCATAATCCCATAACTTCATCATCAAACTTTATGCCCATTCCTGACAATTGATCTAGGAGCCCTTGAAACTCATTTAAGTGATCAGAAATAGAAGAATTCTCCCTGTACCTCAAATTCATCAAGCAATTTAACAAATATAATTTATTATTGTCCGACTTAGAAGCATAGAAAGACTCAATCTTCTCCCACAAAGCTCTGGCATGTGTCTCATTAGCAATATGATTATAAACATTATCTTCAACATATTGTCGAATAAAACCACATACCTATTGGTGCTCAAAGTCCTATTCTTCTTCAGACATAGAATCTGGCTTTTGTGTAGTAAAGACCAGAAGATGCAATTTCTTGACAAATAATAAATCTTTCATCATGCCCTTCCACAAATGATAATTTGTACCATTCAAAGCAACCATCTTTGCATTTGTCTCTATCATTCAAGCAAGTAAATATAACCCAACCAAGAGCTCTGATGCCACTCTGATGGGAAAAACAATAACACAAACAATATACCAGAGAATGCAGCGGATATAATTTCCTCTAACTTGCAAGAATCTATGAGGAGCAATAATCAAAGAGCAGCAATAATAAATCACCAAAGGCACAAATAAAGGCACCAAGATTTTTAACGTGGAAAACCCCTCAAATCAAGGGTAAAACCCACGAGTCGTCCAGACCAAAGAAATAGTTCCACTATGATCAACAAGAGTACAAAAGAGTCTCAATCAATAGCACAAATTAGTGTTAATACCCAACCAAATAACAAAGCAACAAAGCTTTCAAAATAGAGAAGAAGAAGAAGAGAGGAAAACATATAATATCACTGTTGCAATGCGAAATTAATATCTCCCAACTTAGACCTCGTATCAACGATCCGACCGGTCAGAATGAAGAGCAATGAGTTCCGAACCTGCGGTAAATTTTCAACCCAATCCAATGGTGAACGAATTCGCAGTGCCGAATTTACGATGACAACTCTGTGAAAAACGTGAACAGAATTTTCCCTCTACCTCTCCCTCTATGTACTGGGGCTTTCAGTGTGTTCTAACTCTATTGTTCTGCATCTCTCTTTATTTTATAGCCTCCTCTCCACTAGGTTAAGTGAGACATAGACTTTTCAAGTTTTAGGCTTTTTCTTCACATAGAAAAGGAGTCCAATACCCAACAGTAACTAATTATTATGTAACTAAATATTCAAAGAATAAAGAAAACTTGTTAATAGGAATACATGGTAACAAAATTAACAAGCCAAAACCTTTAAAATACGCATGTGGGTAAAAGTTGTTAGTTGATAATTATAAAAACTAGTTCATTAAAGTGTTTGATGTAATTTTTGGTTTAAGTTAAGGTTTTGAAAGAGAAATTCAGTCACTAATCCAGTTAAATCATTCGGGTAATAGTTCATCACTTAATATAACTATTTTGTCTTATCTCTTTCCCCATTTGGTAACGGGTGTACCTATGCCTTATCAATTAATTGACTTTTGTAAAAGAATGAAAAAGCATGACAAATGAGAACATTGAGTTAATATATAATTCTCTAGGTTACCTAATAAAGTCTTGGTACTTTAGTAATTTAAACAAGACAATATGAGTATTAGGGAAGTTATAGAACAAGGATATGATATAAATTTATATACCCATCATTGTTCTCATATCTAAAATCGGGTATTGTCCATACCGTATTGTACTCAATCAATGTGGGAGTTCTTCATCAAAACAAGAATAAAAGTTCAGACAATACTCATAAGGACAAATTTATTTCTCATCTCTATTTCCAAGTTTTCAAGAAATTCTGATTAAACTTGTTAGTTCTATATTTTAACGTGCCAAGTTGTCACAATTTAAATTTAAATATCATTATTGTCAATAACATAGAAGGATGAACATTGAAATAAAATTGAGTTAAAAAATATTAAAAAATAATTAATATGTAATTCAAATATAAGGATGAAATTAATAATTCAACCTAACTTTTAATTTGGTTTGATTTTATTGGTAAATTATATTTTGGAACATTTCTACTTTTAGGTTTTAATTAGTTTTAAGCTTTGCAGTTTTTTATTCACATATTAATTACATTTTATTTTCAGTTAATACTTTTTCATATTGTTTATTCTAACAAATAAATATTTAAATATTTTCATTCAAAATTAAAATGAAAAAAATGATTCTTTTGACTACATACTGTATTATCAAAAAAGTTATTCAATAATAAGATTAAGATTTCTCAAAAAAGAAAAAGTGATAAGAGAAAGAAAAATAAATTACTGAAAGATCTAGGAAAGTATAAAAAATCTATTTTATTAACTACAAAATCTTTCAGTTAAATGTGTTGGAAATATTTCTTTTTTAAAAAAAAATAGAATTCCACAAAAATATCCAAAGAATATTTCCAAAATTATTCCTAGAATATTCTCATTATAAAAGAAAGGTTCGTTCTAGAATATGTGTCATTTATGAATCTAATCACCTCATCTATGACTTGGTTAAGGAAGTTACAGTTTCCCTCTTTTATGTGTCAGTTTTTGTTATCATCAATTCTTCTTCCCTCATTCTGGTTTTTAGTTTCTTGCCCATTTTAAAAGACTTCGTGAATAAATGAGAGTTTATTTATATGATTTAAGTGTCTTTATTTAGGTTTGTAGTTATTATAGTGCATTTGTTATCTTAAAAAAAATTCTTGAAGGGATGAATCAACAATGTATTTAACCATTAACGGATCACAAAAATGTACCTTATTCAAATCTTTTCATTCTCTTTCTTCATTCAAATTCTTTTATGTGAGTTGATAAAAAAAAAACAGCACAACATAAGAAGTATCATTCTATCATATCTACTCCTGTTGAAATAAAAATATATAAATATTGCAAATAATATAATGTTAAAATAAATAGTTAAAATATTAAGCAGTCGAATACTAATTTCAAGACATATAGCAGAAAATGAAATCACAGAAAAAAAACCTGTCACATTAATATAGTTACAATGCTGACTAACTAGATGAACAATTCTTCAAAGTCATACACTATAAATACTTAATTAACCTCTGGCATAAACCAGACAACATAAAATTTAATCTCCACATTGAAAACTACAAACAAAGAGGCTATAACAGACAGTTTCATAACTCCATAACATTTGCATTCACTTCTGCAGAAGTCTTCTGATCTGAATCATCTGATGCAGATTGCGGTGCCTGGTGATCCATATCAACACCAATAACACATGCAGAGTGCACATTGTGTGGAGTAACAGTAATATCTGCTACTCTTTTAGGAGTAACAGAAAACACGTTATTTGTTACTTCATTAGGTGTAACAGAGAACACGTTATCTGTTACTCCATTAGATGTAATAGAAAATACATTATCTGCTACTTCGTTAAGTGTAGCAGAAAACACATTATCTATTACACCATTTGATGTAGCAGAAAACACGTTATCCGCTATACCATTAGGTGTAATAGAGAACACGTTATCTGCTACACCATTAGATACTGTTGTTGGACCAAGTTCTGTTGGTGGTGGTGAAGAACAATTTTTGTCTCCTTCTGTCAACTTTTGAACTTTCGTTTTACCTCTTTCTGAATCTGGACTTTCCAGCATAAGGGGGCCATTAGAAAATTCTAACAATTGTTTCCTCTTGAATTGACTGTTGATGTTTTGCTTGAAAGTGGCCATAACAAGCTGATGCACACAAGAGACAGAAAGCTTGAAAATGATCATAATGCAACAGGGTACGATAATACATACATAAATATATAAACTAGGTACATCGAACAGAATTTAAGGACAAACTAATTTTAGTATTATTCTACTGATCTGCATTAAATGGTTAGCATAGATTGAGATAAAACTACATATAATTCAATAACAAGTGCCTAAAAACTACCTGTTCAAAATTAACTTTCTTGTGAATAGTAAACACCAGATTTCAAAAGCACAAAGGTTCCAAAATTCTTGTAGCTTTCACAAAAATTTCTTCTCGTCCTCTTAAGACTCTAAAGTTTAAATCAACATGTGTCGATAAAACAAAATTTACATCTATTTATATACTATAAATTTGGTTTATTTCTAGTTAATGTAAGACCTTTAATTCACGTGGATACATATACATATCAAACGTAAAATCAAATATTAATAGATAGTTCAATAAGTAAAATAATAAATCTAACAATATATGAATATCGTAATGATAAATTTAGATGATTTTGATACTATCTTAAAATATAGATTTTAAATTTAACTCAAGATTATAAAATTGATTTATAAAATGAAATTTAGAATTATTTATATATTATGAATATGTCTTATTTCTAATTAATTTAAGATCTCTGACACATCCACCGCAAAGACACAATTCATACGGTATATGGCCAATACAGCTATAATCGTAAATAACTCCTGAGTAATTGATTGAATCATCTTCCAAATTTACTTTAAATCTCATAAGGTGTTCAATGTTCAATAGCCCTATGTGTGTCAGATAAAAGGATAAATCTCCAGCACATCTTATAAGATTCTTACCTGAATAGGGCAAGATGCTACCAATGCACTCTCAAGAATTCCCCCCAAAACATTTCCATCAGATTTAGCCATTGAAATGCTCAACGATCCACTTGTACGAACTGGACCATTAATACCACCAACGAAGGTGCAAGCTCCTGATAATGACAATATCTCAAAGGTACCCTGTGTGCAATAAAAAAAAAAAAATAAAAAAAAA
>Ga0214543_1005891_pt1 | contig 22203 bp, 12 predicted proteins | sample CNSS2metaG_FD_160094 | JGI IMG/M metagenome (GOLD analysis project Ga0214543, IMG submission 160094) | Root nodule microbial communities from cowpea collected in UCLA plant growth center, Los Angeles, California, USA - CNSS2 | ecosystem: Host-associated > Plants > Roots > Nodule | place: USA... | reverse complement strand
GGTTAGTTTGGGACCCGAGGCAGAATGCTGAGAAAAATTTCAAAAATGCCACCGCCTCCTTATAGGCTTCGGTCCCGCAGTAACCGAAGCCTATAAGGCGAGTTAAAAACCCCATTCTGCACTAGTGATGGAGATTTTAGGCAAAGTTTGGTTCATTTTGTAAGTTGCACCACTTGTATATGGTCTTAATCAAAGCCTACATGCTTAGTTTGGAAAGTTCAACTACATTGTTCAATCCTTTGAGTTGAAACATAGTGAGGCAAATCACTCATTTTATTGTCACATGTCCCCTATAAAATGTGTGTACTTGAGAGTGTATGTTGACAATATAGTTATCACAAGAGATGATGGTGGTGCTAAATGAACACCTATGCAATCATTTTTAGACTAAGGATTTTGGAAATCTCAAATATTTTTGGATGTAGAAGTACCCAAATAAAACATGAGTTTTAATCTCCTGAAGGAAATATGTTCTTGTCATCCTAAAATAGACGTGTATGATTGATGTATCCAACTCAGAAACTAATGTCAGAACATGGGAAGTTTTCTTACTAGGAAAAATATAGAAGATTGTTTAAAATTACTAGACCTTATGTCTTTTCATAATTGGTGTTTAGTCAATTTATGCAAAATCATTGTATTGATCAATGGAATGTTGTCATCATATTTTAAGATATATAAAAAAGGTTCCAGGATAAGGATTACTTTATAGAGATAAAGAGAATGCCCAATTTTTTGGATATTGTGACACTGATTAAGTTGATTCTCCTATGAAAAGACACTTTACCATAGGATATTTTGTTTTTCTTGGATAAAATATTATCTCTTAGAAAAATAAGAAACAAAATGTTTCCCAATCTATTGAAGCTAATTATAGATCAATAATATCTCTCCCCTAGGAGCTTATATGGTAAAATAGTTCCCCTAAGAATTAGATTTTTGAGAAATAAAGTTGATGAAGACATATTTTTGATTACCAAATTACTCATAACATTTTTTCCAAACCAATGTTCCTTTTAAAGATTAAATACATTGAAATTGACTCTCAGAGAAAATTTGTTATCCAAACAGATCTACTTTGAGTTTGTCAAATCAAATAATGACATTCAGATGCATTACTAAAATCCTTAAGAGGACTTTAGATTGAATCTATTTGTTCTAAACTTAGCATATACAAATTGTAAGTTAAAAATTGATAAAAAAGTGTTAGAATAAATATATTTAAATAATTCCTTCGAGAATTATATTTTTGTGTTTTTAAGTAAAAGGTTGCTATCCAAACAAATATGCATTGAATTTATCAGATCAAATGATCGACATTCATATGTATTACTAAAATCCTTAAGAGAACTTTAGATTAAATCTATTTGTTCTAAACTTAGTACATACCGTACATACTTATGATGCACTGAGACTTCAATTTTGGTCATGTATATCTGACACGTACTCAAGTTTGATACTTTACCGGTACTTACCAATGAAAAATCTAATCTATAAAGCAATAATACTTTTATAATAACAATAATTTATAATTTTTTTTATGTTAACAACTTTAATAAATATGATTTTAATTTGGATTCGTATATTTACTATGTTTTTAATAATTATTTTACATTTTTCAATTGGGTATATCATGTATCATATCCTATTATTTTCAAAATAAACATATCAACATATCACACACGTATCGTATTTGTGCATCATAAATACACACAAATTGTAGGTTTCAACTTGACAAAAAATGTTAGAATAAATAGTTTTAAGTAATTCCTGAAGCTACTTCATAACTAAACTATTCTCCACATTTTCATGAAATAACTAAACACATTAAAATTAATTGTCATTTGTTTTCAAACTGCACATACAACTTGAATGCTTAGTATTAAAATAAATAGTCATATATAAAATTTAGGCTTAAATACTGATTTGGTCTTAATATTTGTTCAATTTTTTCAATTTGGTATTAATTTATTTTTTGTTTAATTTAGTTAAAATATTTATCAATTTAATTTGATCTTTTTTATTAACATCATTAAAATAATTAAAGAATTGTGAACCATCACATGTCATTTCATGACTTTCTTGATTTTTTATTATTTTTTTTAATTTAAAAAGAAAAATTCATGTGTCAAGCTATCATGCTTGATAGGATTAATTTGTTATATTCATTAATTTGGTCCTAGGTTTTTTTACAAATTAAGCAATTTTACCCCCTTAATTTTAAACTATATATAAATAAATGTTATACTAATATTCTTATTAAAATTCATATTTTTATTAAATACTTTTAATTTAAAATTAGAGTTAACGTAAAATTAAAATGAAAATTTTAAAAGAAAATAACACAATGATTTAAAATTTTAGAAAGTTAAAAATAATATAAAGTAATATACTTATTAATATAATATTTATGTAATTTTTAATACATGATTTTTAACCTCTTAAATATTTAAACCAATTATTTTAATTTCTGTTTTCAAAATTTTCATTCAAATTTTAAATCAACTCTAATCCTAAACAAAAAATATTTAATAAAAATATAAATTTTAATAGAATTATCAATATAATATTTATATAAAAATTAAACAAATATTAAGATCAAATTAAAAAAAATTAATATTAAAACTAAATTAAAAAAAATTAAATAAATATTTGAATAAAATAAATATTTAAGCCTATAATTTATAGTAAAAGTGTTTAGTAAACCTAATTCTTAGATATATCTTTTTATATTCTCTTCCATCACTCTTATACATTGTGTCTAATATACCCAAAATTATTATAAATATAACATCCTAGCAAAGGAAAATCCACTATAAAATCCATCATCTATTCTTTAATATTTCTCAAGTGAAGAGAAGATTCTAACTTAAAATATTATGTTTTACGTACAGAAGACCACAACAATTGAGAAGAAAATAAATTTAGGCACTGTTTGCTTTTAGTTTTACACAATTACAGCAGGTTTCACTATGAAAAACCTAACAAGTTCAAGTTGTCTCCTCTTTATAACCTACAAGTGCCTCTCTTGCACTTTTTAAGTTTTCTAGCTCAATAATGGATAAATTTCAAGAGTAACAGATTTGATACCAGGGACCTGATACCCAGAAAAACTTACATATATAAGATCTCAAACAAAGGCCAGGGTGATAATTCTCAGTAAATTAATATCGCCACTCACAAACAAGACTACAAATATGTAAATTTACAGAACACACCTCTTTGTATTTCATGGCAAAAACAAAATTCAAAATTGTGAACACCACCACTACTAAAGTCTAAATAAAATAAAACATTGCCTAAGTCAAATTCGAGCCATCGAGCCATCATGTAGAGATACAAACATGACCAAGATAAATAATCAATTCCCACAATACTGGACCTAATCTTCATCTGCACCTGCAGGTTGCTCTCCTCTCCTTGGACCACCAGCTGGTTTTGCCATGATAATCTGAAGAAAAATAAATAAAAATCATACTCCCCAACTTTACACTTTGAAAGTTAAACAATGATATATGGAAACATCCATATTAAAACTATTTGAAACCTCTCATTTCTCTCTATATTGTTACATCATATATCACGGCTCATATCCACATTTTTTTCAAGAAAAAATAGACTAAAATCTTACATCCAACTTCACATAAGCTGTATATGCAATTGTCAATAATCTTCATGGCATAGGCCTTATAGGCTCATCATCATAGCCATTTATTCCTTAATTGTTGCACTTTGTAAACCACAAGTTGTCATTACATTACATTCTTTCTACTACTTAAACACAAGACAATGTAGCTTACTAATGCCAGCCTAAAATCCTTAGTGCTGCTGATAAACTTAACTCAAATTAAAAATCAATCCTTTGAATAGACGAGAGCAACCGGTAGCACTCTATTTTGTTGAAATGATACCATACCCTATGGGCAACTGTAAATAGCAAAGTATCGGGTGCCCATGATGTACATATCAGCTTTTGCACTGAATTAATATTATGTTGAGTCCGGATAATTTTTTCCACAAACACATACTAAGAAAATAAGATGAATCAAGGTAAAAAGAATCAAACTTCTCCCAAGTTAAAATCAACATCCTAGAAAGTGAATGTCTAACTCAACCTAACAAAACCAACTAGTAAAGTGAAGTTTGCCCACTATAATTTAGACAAAAGTGACAATCAATCTTCGTATGTTACAGTACCTCACTTACACTCTGGTTAAGGTAATAGGGTACTAAGGAAAAACCATGAATGTGATAGTGAAGTGTTGCATGCAGTGGGCCTAATAATTGATGAAACAATACTAAGCATTCCTGTCTTAAAAATAACACTGCTCGTTAAATGAAAATAGAGCCTGCTAGGGTCATGATTGATCTGGAAGATTATCAGATGGGTGAGAATCACATAGTTTCTGATTCTGGAGATTACAGGTCAGAAAGACAATGGAAGAGACGGGAACTTTCAATTGATGAAATGGATGAAGATTACAATTGTTTAAGTCAATTCTCTAATCATACAACTCCAACTGCTGAACTACTATAACTAACTATTAGCATAACTTATATTTATTAACCATAAAACGTGTTTCAAAGCTTGTTTCCCTCATTAAAATATGCTTTCTGAGATGTTACGGGGGAATCTGGAATTGACTGGCAAAAACATTATCATTAGTGGATTACCTGGTCCACTCGTAGTACAGTGCATGCAGCATCCGCAGCATATTTAAGAGCAAAGAGCCTGAACAGAAAAAACAATAAGATGAAACTGATCTTTCAGGTGATATGAAGATAATTTCAGATTCCGTATAATTGTTTCAATCTTAGAAGTTGAAAGAATGCATAAACTCCATTAACGATAGGAGCATTTAATGTCTACAATTTTTTATTGGACGAAGTTTATCAAGGGAATCTATATAACAATAGTGAAGAGACAGTTCATTATTCGCTCAAACTTTGGGGTTGCCACCATATAAAACATGCTGTGTTAGAATATAGCTTACTTAGTCACATGGAGATCCCAAATGCCCAAGGTTGAAACATCCTTACAAACACCTTCTTCCAAATCAATGCCAACTTTGGCATTTCCAGAAGCATGTTCTGCATACAGCGAAGATATGATCTCCATTGCATTTAACCCAGCATTTTCAGCCAAAGTTCTAGGAATCATTTCAAAACTTTCTGCAAATTTTGCTATAGCATACTGATCCAACCTACAAAGCCATTGCAAACGTTTAGTCAATTCCATTAAAATGTCAAATACCAAATAACCAAGGAAAAAAATACTTGAGAAAGGAAAAAATGAAAAAAAAAATGTCTTAGAGAGCTTAACTATCTTTTAGCTGATTCATTAACTTGTATCAATTCTTCTATCATTAGAATATAAAAAGATACGATGATCTTTACATAGTGCCAGATAGGCAATACAAAAAGATGAGTTAACCTATTCAAACAAGTTAACCCCTTTAGATATGTTAAACAATACTCCTGAAGCATAAGACATAGTAACTATACCCAGAAATTGTAACTATTTCCAAACAACAATACATAGTAATTGCAGTATTAAAAACATTTGTGCTCAAGATAGATTTTCCAAATATGCTCATGCTAGACATCACTGCCTTAACAAAGATTTTATTAAGAAAATAATAAAATAGAAAAAGAACAGAAAAACATAGGGGGACAACACCAAACCCATGATAAAAATACATTTCAAACATAGGAAAAAAGATATCGATTATGAAAAATTAAGTAAATACATAGATGGAAAAAGGTAAATCAATGGAACACTAATAGAAAACTAAAGCTCAATAATCAAATTCCTCTGCCTATTAAGAGATATATCATTAACAAACCCGCTCACACAATCCACAAAAGGCCTTTAAAATTTTATTAGAGCTTAAGAATTCAGCAAATGATGTAAAATTTTTAGAAAATAATAATTGGATATTTATAGCCTTATACCAGATAAGTAATAGCATTACCAAAAGCCAAAATCATACAAACAAATTCCTCAGGTAATTATACTGAATGGAAGGATGTGTGTGAAAAAAACCCAAATAAATGTATCCCCAAGAATTATAATCATTGTTTGAAACTGAAAAGGAAAATAAAAAGTACCCTGTCTCCCCGAAGGAAAAGTCTTTCACCCGTTTAGCTAACTCAATTTCAGTGGCTGCAGCTCCAGGTACAATACGGCTATCCCTGCACATGGCCTGATACATAATTGCATGGAAATGGATTAATCCATATTCCAATAAGCTAAAGCATTCAACTGTTTTGAGAAAAGTGCCTCCAAACAACACATTTCAATTAGCTAAAGCATTAAATTGTTTTAAAAAAAAATGCCTCAAAAAAGATGTAATAAGCTAAAGCATTCAATTGTTTTTAAAAAAAGTGCCTCCAAACAGCATATTTCAATTAGCTAAAGCATTAAATTGTTTTTAAAAGAAGTGCCTCCAAAAAGATGTAATAAGCAATATTAATCCTGAGATTTGCAGGCTTGCAGACCTGAGTTTACAAGATTGATAGAAGAAGGTCAACTCAACCTCAAAAATAAACCTTAATTTTATTTCTTAAAAAAAACGGTTTGTTATAAGTGATTTTGGCATTGATTGTTTAAAAAAGATAACAAGATAATTGCAATGTATTTTGAATGGAGAATGCATCCAAAGAAAACAAAATTAAGAAAAATAATAAAATAAAGAAAACAATAAAATAAGATGTAAAAAGTGAGACCTTTCCATAAAATTGAATGGATTAAAAATGAAAATAGAAAAAGAAATGTTGAATCTTTGATGAGAAAAGAACAAGAATAAAAAAAAATGTTCATTTCCTTCAAAAGACCTAACATTTAACGATCCTTCAGCTTTCTGGTGGAGGCTTTACATACAAGGTTTACATCTACCTATGAATTAATTCTCTTCATAGAAATTATTATAATAATTCTCCGAACATTGCCAAATTAGTGAATGAAATAATCGACAATTTTGATGAAAAAAACTTACTTTGTAGCAAGTTAACCATTAATAATAAGCATAAATTAACTATAAATAATAAACATAAAATAAGGAAATATGAATATCAAAATATATGTAGGTAGGGAACATTGAAATCGCATTCCACACCCTCAACCTCTTCGAATAATCAAAGAATTTAAACATTTGATATATTTGATATGCGCCTCTGTCTGAACAAAACGATGTTTGTTCACCGTTTGGTTAGACTGGAGGCCAATTAAAAACAATAACAAAAAGTAAAAATAAAACAATTGATTAATTCAGAAAATTTGAATGGTTGCTTCGATAAGAAACACAGAGTTCCTTCAAAAGGCCTTTCTCCGAATGGATCCAAACACAAGTTTGGATCCTACTAATGTGTGCCTCCTAAGACGCTTAAGAATTTGGGTGTTTTCATAGGGCTACTCAAAGAGGCAAGATCAAGAAGTGATTTTGCGAACAGAAAAAGTAAATTTTGGTTTATAAGGTGAGATTTGCACCCACTTGTTTGCTATAATCTGTTCATATATCCACTTGATATGGGATTTCCATCATAGGCAATAACAGAAAATTACTTCTTCAAGATCATTCAAATTCCAGAACATTAGAAATTACCTTGTAAGTGTTCACTCCATCATCCACTGCTCTTTCAAGATCATCTAGTATACTATCAGTACTTCCTCGTAGAACAACAGTGGCCACAGAATTTCCACCCTCTTCATTTTTTACAATAGTCACCTGCATATCAATACAAGAGGAAGTTGCCTGTCATGCCTGTCATACTTAGACATGAGAAGAACAAAAAGAATCAAGCCAATCAACTAAGTGCACGCCATACTTGGAATAAACCAGTGTATTTTCCATTATAGATTATTTTCACATAAACTAATATAAACAAGAAACATGGAACCAAGAAATGACAGCTCATTCAGGCCTGAACATACCCTGACACCACCAATTTCCTGAACTGAAACAGAATCCACATATCCAAGATCATCTGGATTTGGTTGGCTGAGTTTCAGCTATGGCAGGAAAACAAAATTGATCAGACAAAAAGCACAAAACATCTTCACATAACCAAATAAGCAAAAACACAAACCATAGCAACAGAACCAGTAGTTCTGCAAAATCGACGTAGTTCAAACTTCGAGCTGATTTTCAGAACCACAAGCCTATATGCAATAATATTTAAGTTAGAAAACAATCTAGACTCGAACATTAATAGTTTTCATATTAACTCAATTGCGAGAAACAACTAAACCCATCAAAAAGGGATAAAAGACTTAACGCACTTGTAACGCTCACAGAAATGCAAAGCCATTTCTCCAACTGCTCCTCCACTGACAATCACTTTGGCCCCAGAATCTGCTACTGCCTTGATGAGCTCCTCTATTTTAGCCTCTTCAGATTTTGAATAATTTTCCAGCTATATAAATAAGAAAGAAGAGAGCAAAAATCCATTTAGCAAAGCATCAAATAATTTAGGAAAACAAAACATTAGAAAAATCAGGGTCTATAAAATCCAAAGGACCCTTTAGCGGTACAGCATCAGGTATAATAAATAAAACCATTTCCTAATACAGAAGTTGAGAATCAAAATAACAGGTTATCCTAAAAGTTACTGCCAAATTGTCTTACAACTTTAAATTTAAACATTAAATTGTTTCCAATAAAAAAGTCTGGCCACAAATCACTTCAAAACATATCAGCATGACAAAAATAGATGAAGGCACAAATAAAAGTATAATTTGAGAAACTCCATGCTAGTATGCATTAAGTTATAACAATTTGAATCAGGCATTGACCAAGCACAACAGACCTTTTAGGATTTTTATATGTTTTGAGTAATAACAATTAGAAGAATATGTAAAACCTATAAAGCATAGCCACGCCCAAAATATCACGATAAATGAACATATAAACCTCAGCAGCAATATGACCAAACAAAACCTACAAGACAATAATGACATGGCCCAAAATAATACCTTATTAGAGCCTTCCAAATAATCGGCAGAGAAAACTTATACTTGGTAAAAAGAAACAATAACACAAGTTTACGATTGTCATTACTGCATTAGGATTTAGCTATAGTACCCAACCAATCACTTCCAACCTTCTTATTTTGGACACAGTTAGATCTCCAGCTTATAACATCGGACACAATATATGCACACAATTAAAAAAACTTAACTACATAAAACAGTAAGTAGAAGATAGTGATCAAATTCAAAACTCTAGTCATTTTGACATACCTGCTCCGCAGAATGTATGAGAACAGTTCCTTTAGTCTCAGTTGCTGATGTATCAACACCACCAGCAAACACAGCAACCTTAAACAATACAGATAAAAGAACTCAGCACAAGACAGTTTGAAAATTTGCCAATATGTTTTCATTGGGAGAAAAGTATTCATATCTTGATTTATATTATTAAATATAATCAATGTAGGAGATTATAGAAACAGATCTTGCTCCATGATGACAGGAAAATATGCATCTCAACAAAAAGTGAGAGAACAAATAACTTCATTGAAATTAGTAGAGCTTCAATGTTGAAGCATATAATTGCAATATGCATGACACAACACCAATCATATTAGTAGGTAATACTCGATTAAATAATCTCAAAATTAGCCAATCCATACTTATATTAAATCCCTTTTTAGAATAGGAAGTATGTTTAGCCTTGCAAAATTATAAACCCATTATACAGTTTAAATCTTGAAGCCTCAGATGAACCCAAAAAGGATATGACTAAATAATGCGTAATCATAGGAGTTGGTTTCAACATGCCCTAGAACACTACTAAAGAAATTGCTTTCATAAATTCACATCAAATACCAGCCAAAATTTTTGGTCAAAGACAAAAACCATTGGAAACTAAAAAAGCATTGAAAACTCCACACAAATTTTAAACAATGCAGAATATCATAAATATAAATCTAATTCTAAGACTTTTATAAATGAAATAACAACTCAATAACTTGGCTTACTATGTTGGTTTATATTGTTGTTTCCTTTTTTTATTATTTTTAACATGTTAATAATGCTCAAGTCCTCTCCCCCAATTTGTTTTGTTCTTGGCTCTCTAACACTTAAGCACCCAAACACTTAGTCCTTTTCATTCACAAATACATCCAAATCCAATTCTAGAAATAACTTTGTCAACACTGTCAATGCAATTCTATGACTTTTATAAATGCAATAACAACTCAATAACTTGGCTTACTATGTTGGTTTATATTGTTGTTTCCTTTTTTTTATTATTTTTAACATGTTAATAATGATCAAGTCCTCTCACCCGATTTATTTTGTCTTGGCTCTCTAACATTTAAACACCCAAACACTTAGTCCTTTTCATTCACAAATACATCCAAATCCAATTCTAGTAATAACTTTGTCAACACTGTCAATGACACTGCCTTTTGCCACTAATCTTATGGCATACAGAATTGATGTTCATAAAAATCAGGTTAATCTCAAGCAAGAGTATGTGTTGTCCTGGAATGGAGAACAATTTGGTTTGGACATAATGGAATGGAGAACCACTTGGTTTGGAGATAATGAAATGGAGAACCATTTGCTTTGAAGATATTCAGAACTGATAGCAGACTCATTGATAGCAGACACAATGAAGGAGGCTTCAGGTAGACCTCTATAGTAACATAATTGCATCTAAGACAAAATAATATTTTGTTAGGATGACAAAATAATATTTTGGGCTTATTTGGTCCTTGTTTCTTACCATAGAAAAAAAAACGCGTGAAACTTGCTACTTAGCGCATACAATTTCAAATGCAGTATCTGTTTTCTGCTACCAAGTTCAAATCAAGTTCAATAATGCCCCTAGTAGTGAAAATTATAAAAATAAAAGTAGCAACAGCAAATGAAACCAACAAAGATGAGTAAAAAAAAAAAAAAAAAAAAAAAAGAAAGAAAAAAAAAAAGTGAAAGGAAGGAACAACATATGGAGAGATGGTAATTAGACTTTGTTTCAAGATGTCAACAATGGCCTCTTAGATTAGATCATTACACTTTTGATACAAGGTGATTAAAATATTGTTTCATTTGATTATTGAGTTCCACTGAAATACGACATTCACACAAAACCATATCACAGTACAAATCTATTACTTCTATGAAAAGATTTTCAAATGAAGATTGTGTTTTCAATGGCTGCAAAGGGCTTGATTGTGTAGTTCACAGCAGTGTTAGAATGGGTTGTTTAATCTTTTATATGCGAGAAATTAGATTTTGTGGTTCAATGAAATACCAATATTTCAATGGGTTTCATGGTTTAACCCTCGAGTGTAGCACACCCCTGTTTCAAATTCTTTGTTGTAGAACGGACAAATTGTTGAACATTCTAAAGAGTTAGACCAACATGAAACCATGTTAAGCTATATTAGAAGGCAACAAAACATCATTAACAGAGCTATTAATTAGAGGTGTTAGAATGTTGCCTGGAGCTAACAGAGAATTAACTTGTTAAAAATTTTAAACTTTAAAGTGAGGACTAAAATAAAACAAAAAAAGGTTAGAGAACAAAACCAAAACTAAAAATAGAATCAGACAATTAAAGTGCTAATTCACAACAAATGAATTTATAGGATACTCATCGATAAAACCGAAAAAATTCAACACAGAGAAAGCTCACCTTTGCCTTCTCTGCTTGCTTTACAGTCCCAACAGCATCACTCTTCAACACCATTCCCCGAACTACTGTGCTGTTATGCAAGCCCCCTCCCAAGAGCTTTGCAACGCGAATGTTGTCCACATTAAAGTTTGCTGGGTTTTTCGGGCATACTTGGATGCATGCCTATTTTCCAAACAAAGGTCAGATTGTAAACAGTATTATGCTACCAAAGCAGTTTATCATAGTAAAATGGATCCGGATGCACTCACATCAGCAACAAGTGAGCATATGGTATTTTCTAGACCAAACTGCTTGCTAGCAACCGCTGCTTTCATTCGAGAAACAATTTGCTCTTTATCACGAACATCCATAGTCTCCGAACCCTCCTCAACCAGATCATCCAATATTTGAACAGTCTGAAACATGTCAAAGAATTAGAGCGAGAGAAATCAGCAACATCAATACAAAATTTAAAGACGAATCACTAAGGCTCCCATCAAAACCAAAAAACCTTGTTGATTGCTTTAGTGTATCCACTGATTATCTCGCTCGGATGCAAACCCATCCTGATAAGTTCCTCAGCACCTTGCAGGAGCTCCCCAGCAAATGAAATAGTTAAGTTAGCTCCATCCCCAATCTCCTCTTGTTGAGCCTTCCCGGCCAAAACCAAAACCTTGGCAGCAGGATGCTGAACTTCAAGTTCGTTCACAATTGTCGCAGCGTCATTCGTGACAAAAAGCTTGTCCAAATGATTTATAACCATCTTATTCATACCTGAAGCAGATCAAACAAAATATTACAAAAATCTAAATCTATCCAGACAAACCCTTCCTTCTGTGAACACCAACAAGCAACAGATTCATTCACGAACACATAAAAAAACGTTCCCAGAACCCAAAATGAAAAACTCCCTTAGCAAACGAAAAACAGAAACTTCTCTTTTTATAGCCACCTCGTTACATTTACTCTTAGTACTGCATCCCGTATAAACGCTAGATCAACAACCATGAAAACGTACACATACCCACATTATAAAAATCCAAACTTTTGGAATCTGAAGGTGCAACATCCACTCGGGGATGAGTTGAAAAAACGTAAAACAAAAAAAAAAGGTAAGCGCGATCGTTACCATTGGGACCAAGGGAAGTTCGAGTTATAGTGGAAAGTTGTTTGCAGGCGTCGATGTTCTTGAGAACCGCCTCATCGAGACCAGAAAGGTGTTTGTGACCTTCCTTGAGCATGGATTGAATCCCATAGGGTTGAATGTTAAAACCCATGTTCTTGCAATTTGAGAATACCCTAACCCTAAAACCCTGGAAATGGTAACTTCACTCTTCAACTATGAAATCTCTGTAGCAACACTGTGTCACTGCCTCGGACTTTCTCACTAAACCCTAATACCGCCCAACAAGCTTTGAGGTGAAAAGCAGAGAGTGGAAGAATATGGAGAAAATCAAAGAAAAACTAATAAATGCATAAACAATCGCACAAATACAATTAAAATATAATATATAACATGAGTTTCCTCAAAAAAACAAATAATATCAAATTTTAACAACACAAAAATTGTATTTTTTTTTTTAAATATTGATGATTACTTGTGTCTCTATTTTCTATTATTTTAATTTTGTGACTAAAATGTAATTTTCCTCCTTTTTTTACTACTTTCAATTGACAATTCTGTCTTCTTATTTTAAAATAAAAATATTTTAGTCTTATAATTTTTCAAGATTCATGATTTTTAAGCCAGTAGTTAAAAATATAATTTTGAAATTTAAATTTTTTTTGGCGCACACTTTAACTGATGTTGTGTTTACTTGTGAGAGAGTGATTGAGAGAGAGTGAGTGGATAGGTTTGAATTGATTTAAGAGTGAAATTTGTGTTATTTTTTTTAAAAAAAATTAGAAATGATGGTGAGTAAATTTATAAGTATTTTTTGTGAAAGTGTGAGAAAGATTTGATTGATGTGATAGATTAAAAAATATGTTTTAGTAGAAGTAATAATCAAATTACCATTTAGCCCTTAGTTAAATTAGTATTGTAAATTAATTTGTTAATTTTTTTTAAACACAACAAATGAAACTAAAAAAAATTAATAAAAAGAAATTGTATCCAATACAGCCTGGAACGAATCCAAGAGCACGTATCTGATCCAGCTATCGAATCCAAGACCAGGTATCTCATCCAGCACAATGGGATCAAATCCTTCAACCATGAGATCGGATCTGGTTTTCTCCACGACACTTCTCATGGTTGCAGCGAGAGTGTGTTTGCAACGGAGAGAGATGAGAGGGATAAATATGTAATACCCCAACCCAATCCCACCAAATCTTTGCATTATGCTGGCAATTACAAATTTGATGGATTCCTAACATCCTCGCTCTGCCATCTGGAGAGATACCCTTAAGCGAACATCACAAAAAGTCTTATTTCTTTCCTAGCAAATTTACTTCCTTTAAAACGAACACAAAACACAACATAAATGTTTTTCTCTCCTTTTTCAATCTATGGGACTGACTTTATATAATAAAAATAAAAAAATAAATATTGTGTGAAAGTTCATTTTAAAAACAATGTAATCACCATAAAATCTACTCAGGCTATGTCAAATTTGAATCATCAAGTAGTAGTTAGTGTCTTAAAACGAGGAAACCAAAATGATTATTTTTTCTAAAAAATTAGGAACCTAATTTCAAAATGGGGAAATCAAAGTTACAAATTTAAAAAAATAGAGGGATCAAAATTATATTTTAGCATTTTAATTATAAAATTGATATGTCATTTTAATTTTGTTCCTTGTTTTCAATAAATAGAAAATATTAAAAAAGTTTTTTTTTCTTTGTTTGCTTTATAATATTTAGAAATTGAATCATTGGCGGACCTTGCCTGAGACTAAGGGGAGTCATGGCTTCTCCAAGCTTTTAATTTTATTATATATATATAATTTATATTATTTTTATTAAGTTATATATATATTATATATTTTTATTGTTTAAAAAGTAAAATAAAAATTAATTTGATGGATTAATAATTGGATTAAAGAGATTAAGGTTTTATATCTGGTTATAAGGTTTATTCACGACAAGTCATCAAAAAAGTGTGAAATAAAAAAAAAAGACAGATTAGGAAAAAAAAAATTAGAGAACAAAGAACAAATAATGCATACTCACACTATCTCCTCAATAAGTATCCTAGTATGATATATGTATGTTAGATTTATGATTCTTCCGTTACGATATTTCTCCCAAATTAAGTTTCCCCAAATTATTATGAACTCTAATCTAACTATGATTTTAGAAATATTTTGTATGAAATTGGCATGAACCCTAATTATATTTTCTCAAATTAGTATAACCCAACATTATAAAATGTTGATATTTTGTATTTTCAACTACATACAATGAATTAGTTGAATAGTCTTGAATCGAAATAAAAATTAGAATACTCATTTATGTGAATTCAACAAATTAGAAAGATTAAAAATTGAAAAGTTTGAATTGCATAGTTTAAATAAAGGAAATAATTATTTTTAATTAATATATATATATATATATATATATATATATAATATAATTTGGCACCTAGATATTTTCTCCAATTTCCGCTACTAAATTGAATATAGATTAAAAATAAAGAAATTATTTAGTAATTCTAAAGTAAAGATAGAACATAAAAAAGATAAGCACAACAAAATTATTTTATCGGTAATATATATAGTTAATAATTAAAAATTATAGTAGATATAACTTTTCAAGTAATTTATATGAAAGATAATATAATTATGAAATATGTCCATCTATAATTTAGTGATAATATTAAATATTTTACATTATACATATTTTTTGTTTACTTATATTTGCATAATAAATCATGCATACATATCATTTCTTATTTTATCCTTTTTAAAATTTTAAAATTTCAAAGTTTTAAACTTCAAAACTATTATTTTGTTTCCTATAAACTAATAAAAAAATATAAAAAACAAAATTACTCGTCCATTTAAAATAACATCACACGTCATTAGTCCATACTATTAATCTTTCTTTGACATTATTTCCATTCAAATTATATATTATATATCAAATTTAAAAAATAACCGTTATATTTTATTTAAATAGACATATAAATTAAACATAGTAAATTTTAACTCGGTATAATAAAAACAACAATAGAAACACAAATACACAAATTTATCTATATAATATACAAATTTATTTATAAAATATATAAATAGGTGCAAAATTTTATTATCAAACACAAAAAACAGCACACAAAAATTTAATTAAAAGTATAAATTTCTACTACTCTAATTTTGTGCAGGTGGCTTTCTAAAATACAAGAACATGATGTTGTGTAACAGTGACACGTGTCCAAATTTTTAAATTTTGAAACTTTTCTCTATTACCTGTTAAAGTCTAACCTCTCACCATCAGGTTTGTCCTTTATTAGAAAGCAAAAACAAAACTCTCTTTATACAGACTTAAGGGTTTCATGTTTACCCTCTCTCTGAAAAAAGTAAAGCTCTCTACATCTATTAATGTATATGATTGAAAAAAATGAACCTTCTCAATCTCCCTTCTTATTCAAGCTTCTGTAGGAAGTATTTCTCTCTATTTTCTGCTCACATGGTCAACATTCATTGTTATGGAAGGAAATGTTCCTTTGTACTACGTCCTTCTTTCAACCGCGCTTTCATTTTCTCTCTTACTTTTTATTCTCTTTATCTGTTTTTGCATGATTATGAATCTGAAATACTATTTTTGCATTTTGCTATTTTGATCTTTCAGTTTCCGTTGTAGGTTTGACCAAATGCTGCAATAGGAGTCACTCATTGTATGATTTAAATTTTGAAGGTTCGGTTTCTCCTTTTTTCGTAAACCCTCTTTTTTTAAACCAAATATGTACGCTTGTACTCCTTCATTGCATTGGTGTCCCCCTTTTTTTTATCAAATTTGTAAGGGTTTTATTTTTTTAGAGTTTCAACTTATTCGCTTTTATGTCGTTTTCTTGTAAATTATCAGGGTTTTCAAAATTGAAATTCAAATTTCAAAAATTTTGTTGTGTATATATGGCTTTAGTCCTTTATATATATGTGTTTAGGGTTTTAACGGTTCAATATTATTTGTTGAGGGTTTACATTTGTCTATTTAGTTGAGATAGTTCATTTCATACATGAAATAAATTCAGGATCATAATGGTTAGGTGATCCAGTAAGATCAAACCCTCACGTCCATTTGAATATGAAATTTGAAAGGTAAACCATTATTTGTGTATATTTGAATTTTCTTTTCATTCTTCTTGAAACCTAGCATTATTTTGACCAATGCCTTCTTCATTTGATACCTTTTTCTCATTTTCTCGAATTTCATCTTCTTTACTTGAATTTATTTTGATTTAATTGTTTCTTTACCAACCTAGAAGGTTGGAAAATGTGGTGGGATGGCTATTTCGACGATAAGGATTTAGATTGTGGCTTTTAGGACTTACCTTGGAGAGTACAAGCTTTTGTATAAGCCTTTTTTTTTTCAAACTATCTCTTTGAATAAGATTGAGGATTTTGGTCTCCAATGTAAAGAAGTCTCTCTTCTTTATTTGTTGTTTGCCTATTTTTATTTATAATTAACCTTCAACTTTTTTTGTTTATGTTGGTGTGTTTTTTCAGTATGAGTGCATAAGTTCGAATATTCCTCTTACAGTAGAAAAGCTAGAACAAGTAGAAAATAATTTGGCACACTCATGCTTTGGACCATTAATAGCACAAACTCTTTGAAAGAAAGAGGTGAGTGACTCTTTCTATAGAAGTCAAATTTCTACATTTGAGGTTTCATTTGGATTATTGAAGTTTTTCATCAATGTCAAATTTTGATGATGAAATCCTCTTTTTGGGTAGGATAAATGTAATGCAAGTGTGGATTTTAATTGTAGGTTAATGTTGTCTCAGAATGCAAGGCTTCGATGGTGAAACACTTATTTGTTGTTGGTTTCTTTGTTGTTGAGCTTCAATTGGGGGAATAGGAACCGTGTCATAAACCTTAAAGTAATGACATATGTTATGGATCAGGTGGTTTTTAAGTTGGCACTTGCTTTTCCTTCTGAACAAAAGAAGAAAATCCACGACATTAACTCATTACTCTTCATATATGAAATGTTTGAATTGAAAGTTTGACACTACTTAAATGTTTGCTTTATTAGATGACCAGTATTTGCTATCTTCGAATTAAGTAAACAATAATTTTGCAGATAAATCTAATATACTTTTTGGCTTGCTCTTTATTCATATTTTTTAGTATTGCATATAATGAAAATGTAGTTTTTGATTTTAAGGGTTCTCTTAAAAGTGCAATTTTTTAATTATGGTATTGCTATTTTTCAACTTCTTAATCAAGACTCTAGGTTCTTTGTTTTCTTCAAATTTATACTGAACTCTACCTTTTTTTATTGATAATGCTTGTGTTTACCACCATACTAATCAAGTAGACAAATAAGTTTGCAAGCTTTGGAATAATAAGCATTTATCTACCTTTCACAAGTGTAGAGCAACCCTCTAATCTCTCTATTATTGGACAATGATGTTGTGGATACTATATTTTTTAGTATTGCAATCAAAGTTTGCTATGTTGAGTAAATCAATGTTATTCCTAACTTACAGGGGCCATGCCTCTTCTTCTCGCAAAATGCTCAATATAGACTTTATTACTCTCCTTTTCTTCATATTAATGCTATAAATGAACAAGATCCTTTTAATATGAGAAACAACATTTCTTGATTCAGATCATTGGCACCAAGTGCAGAGCATTCTCAAGTAGCCTCTCTTCAATCAAGTTTGACCGAGAAATGGATGTTGCTAGGATATATCTGTAAATATATAGAAATTGACTTTATTTCTACTAATGTGTCTACTTTAACTTCAATCTATTATAGAAGTGAAATTGATTTGATTATTTACCAACATCTAATTGACTCTTTTTATGATATTCACTCTAGAGTGTTGGGATGAAGCAACTAATAATTCTGTAAAGCGAGAACTCAGCCTTCTTCTTAGTTGTTTTGAAGACTTTTGTTGATATTTTGTAAAATTTTTGTGGAGTGAATATTTTAACATTTCAGAACATTTTTTTTTTGCATAGTAGAACTGTGTTTAAATTTTAATTTAGTACTAAAAGTAGTTTATATAAAGTAATTTATGTAGAATATATTCATTCCAAAATTCACTTCACATGATATGTATTTTCAACCACTTTAACTAATAAACCTTGACACAAATGTTAATGTTACTTTTAATATTTGCACTAAAAAGCTGATTAGATATTTAGGAAAAAAAATGTCCATCCACTGTTTTATAAGTTTAATTATAAATATTAAGAAATAATATATGAAATAATATTTAGAAAAAAAATTGAAAACATTGTAACACCCCCATTTAATTTATAAGCATGATTAAAGGAAGTGTCACACAGGATAATACAAAAACACAGTCCTCGAGTTTAAACACTACTTCATACAATAACCAAGGCACACAACTATGCCACAACTAAACCAAATACAATGTTCATCAGTAATCAAAATAAGAAATTAAAAGACAGACTAGTACATGGGTCATAACCCCAAAAAAAGAAAGTCCAAAGCAGTAGAATCCAGCCCAGATGGCTAAGCAGCGAAATCATCTCTTCCTTGTTGACCTCGAGTACCTCTCACATTTGCTCCCATCAATAAATTGATGATCATCGCAAAAGTAGAAGAACAACATACAAAGCAATCAAACAAACAAAGGGTAAGCTAGAGTAGAAACAATTTATCAAGTAATCACATGCTATTACACAATCCAAACGGTATTCATCAACTAATCATGTTATGACTTCTCAAGCAATACACTAGACTCAGACTCGACTCATCCGGATGACATATAATCTGGTCGGATTCAGCGGATGCTTGCACTTGTGGTGGATACCTCTGCTCACCCCCGAGCTATGTGTTACAAGTGTTATAATGAATCAATCCCCCACACACAAGGTTAGCCCTTAATGAGTTTCAGGCCTCCTACTACTCTCACCATAGGAGTCAGTTTGCTCTAAGTGAGACTAACTAACTCCTTAAAGTGTCAGGATGCAACCTTACCTTGAATCCTTACCAAATTATATAGATGGGGCACCACCATGAATCCCCACTAACAGGGGTCATGGAATTACGTCCCGACCACTAAAGCACGACCAAGAAGTCTCACCTAGAGACTTGTGGATTTACGTACTGACAACATACCAATCACATTCCAAACAAACAAATAATATTGATCATGCATTTAACACCTCACGCCATCCTTTGTAACCCATCCTCATTCATATTCCATGCTGATTTCATACCATCCCATTCTTCCCAATTCGGGGATATAGAACTTCACCTCAAACCAATACCATGTCATCAATGTAACATTATTGTTCATAACGAATTCATGACCACATATATAACCAACCATTTCATTGAAATCGCATGCCGAGATTTATCCAAGTTCATCATTCACAATCCATGAATCACATCACTCATGCAAATTCATTCATCTCATACTTTATAAATGCATACCAAGACATACATATATCACAAAATATTATTCATCCCAAATAAATGAGTGCCAACATTTAAGTACCTGTAATTCCATACAATCAAGCACAACCCACAACCATAATTCTTACACCAAAATTCCTAAGAAAATTTATTATCACAAAACCAAAATCATTGCAGTAATGCGTGACACATTTCTAAAGCTACATACATCTAATCGACGATCCAATCAGTCAAACCATAAAATAGCATGTTATGAACCAAATGTCAAAATTTGAGCTCAATCCAACGGTTAATGAGTCGGGAAAGTCCATTTTACTAAAACTGCGCATATCAGAAAAATACATAGTCGCCCAACGACCAAGTCAACTCGCCCAGCGACTGCACGACACATCACGATAAATAACGTCAAATATCACAGTTTCATGAATATTTGAACCCCTAACTCAGAAATATACCAAAAACTAGCGTTTTCCCTAATCTTTTCTCATATTTCACAAAACATTAATCGCATAAAATAGAAATAACGTGAAATCCTAGCTTCCCTTACCTGGAAATAAGCTAGCGGAAAGTTCCGACACTTAAGCGAATAAGCACTACAGCTCCAGAAGCAGGTTTAAGAGTTGAAAATCTCAATACAGAGGGAGCACGAGATTATTACGAGGAACCCTAACGACAAGCACAAAGATTAAACTAAAAGGGAATAGTATGCATCGAAAGTAACTTACGTGAGCGGAAGAAAGAGGTTGAACTCAGTTGAACTTGGATAGATCCCAAACCCTAGCAGAGCGTTTTGTTGAGAAAGAGAGGGTGTGAGGGAACTGTGTTTGCAAGAATGCAGCAGTGAGAGGAGGTTTGGCTGCCTTAGGGGTCTTGGACACCCTATGGGTCAGCCCTTAGGCCCATTAGATTAAGGGCAGCCCTTTAAAATTATGGCAGAATAAAAAAAAGAGGGTTTACATTAATTATAAAATATTACTTTAAAATGTAATATAAATAAAAATAAATATTTTTTACTCATTATTCAAGTTAAATTTTAATTATAAATTTTGACATCAGATCCCATTTATAATAATGTTTATTAATACTTTGAATATGTAAAATTAACGGGGTTAAATATATTTTTAATCATTTAATTTTTAGTCAAAATTGGAATTAGTTCCTTTTCGAAATTTTAGACCAATTTAATCTCTCATCTTTAAAAGCTGGGTAAATTTAGTCCTTTTAACAAAATTTTGTTAAGTTTATTTGAGGTTTTATAAGTGTTTCTCAACCAACGTTGAAGCAAAAATGAGTTAAACGAGGTAAACAACTCAAATACTATCATGAAATGCGTTTGAAGCATCAAATAAACTTAAAAAAATTGGTTAAAAGGACTAAATACACACATATCTAAAGTTGACGGACTAAATTAATCCAAAGTTTCGAGAATGGACCATTTCCAATTTGCACTGAAAGTTAAGGGACCAAAAACATATTTAATCCTACTTTTTATACAAATTAAAAAATAAAAAATATAGGTTTATTATATTATAAGGTACAAACATGAATTTTATTATATAATTAAAATTATTAGGTTTTAATAAAATAATATAAGAATGAAATATACATAAATCTTATATATTTATATTTAACTAATGGAACGAAGAACTGATTTAAAATGATATTGACATATATTTTTTTTTATTATAGTATTTTTAATTCTTATGAACTAAATTTAAATTTATTTTACAATCAATATTTTACCAGATCTATTTTATTATTGTGATTTTTTTAATTTATATTTATAACATCCCAATTTTAGCAGCTTAAAACTAATAAAATAGGATGTTCCACCTAGGGATGTCAAAAAAATCCGTACCCGCGGGTATCCGCGGATAAAACCCACAACGGGTAGGAAATGGATATTAAAAATGGATACCCGCTACCCGCGGGTATGGGTATTTTTGATACCCGCATGTTAACGGGGCGGGTACGGGTATCATAGTATCCGTACCCGCTAAACTTTACCTTATATATATATAT
>Ga0214543_1005890_pt1 | contig 22204 bp, 6 predicted proteins | sample CNSS2metaG_FD_160094 | JGI IMG/M metagenome (GOLD analysis project Ga0214543, IMG submission 160094) | Root nodule microbial communities from cowpea collected in UCLA plant growth center, Los Angeles, California, USA - CNSS2 | ecosystem: Host-associated > Plants > Roots > Nodule | place: USA... | reverse complement strand
CACCACACACACACACACACACACACACACACACACACACACACACACACACACACACACACACACACACACACACACATATATAAACATTTATGTAAAACTCTTTTCTTTTAAAACTCTAAACTAGCAATTGTAAAATCACAAACATAAAGCTTTTCTTCCAAAACATATTATTCTCTATAGAACTCCATCTTCTTCATCCAATTTCTCATTCATATTTCACATTTTTTGTAATCAAAGATTGGGGTTACGATCGTCGCAAAGCCCTCTTCAAATCCAACCGCATAAAATTTTCGTTCGGGTAGGTCAAAATTGTTGCCTCCTTCTATGTTCAATTTGTTTTAGCAGTGCATGCAACCTTTATTGGTTTTGCATGTGTTCCTAGAATCGTTGTTTTCACTCTTTGTTAACCAATGGCCTTCTGGTCCGATCCAATCGTTGTTGAGGATAAAGGTTTCATGAGTTTGAAGGCAACTTAAGGAATCTTGAGTTTTAGGTTGTTTTTGGAGGTGGGGGGAGCTAAAAGTTCTTACAAATTTCATGATTGATTTTTTGGAATTTTAGTTGTGTGCATGTTGATTTTGTGATTCTTTTTGTCGGTGAAAATTGTGAACTGTTATGAGTTGTGGCATGTTATTAAGTTGAATTTTCTTTATTTGTTTTGTTACTTGAGCTTCTTTGATGATTGGTATGATAGTAGATGTTAGATGATACCCTTGTATGTGAGACTGATTTTTAAATTGTGAGTTGTTGTAATTTTAAGTTGCTTGGAGTTAAAATTGGTGAATATTGGTGCATAAGTGAATGTGAGAATTAAACTTAGAAAAATGGTCGAATTGGTACAATTGATGACATGTTTTAAAATTGATTTATGAGTTGTTGAGAATGCCTATGTAAGATTTTAATTGGCTATGACCTTGGTTGAGCTAAGAAACACGAAACTTATGATCATAAAAATATTTAAACACTAATAATTGACTCAAAGAGTGTCAAATTACACAAATCAAACTTAACGTGAAGTCTAAGTTTTCTGATAACGTTGGGTGCTACTATCATGTTGTCGGGCACCACTTAGTTGGTGTTGGACGAAACCCGTTTTTCAACTCTAAGTCATTTTAGAAAAAAATTGAGTTCACGTTTAGTTAACTGTTGGATCAACTAAAATTTTAACACAGGGTACTACAAAGGGTACTAGACACATATCTCTTTACTTTGATTGGTGTGATCTTTAATTACAGGTCTATAGTGAGAGCAATTTTTCTTGTAAGGTTCCCATACACTAGGTTGTTGGCAACTTCGACCTTTGTCACTAGTTTAGTGCATAACTTTTTCAATAAATATCCTTTTGGGTTTTTGCATTGGGTTCTTGATTCAATTATCTTTAATTTGAATTTAAGAATATAATTTTTGGAATTTTGTACAAACTGCAATTTTATTTTTTAAGCCCTCAACCAATTTGTATATTGTGTTGTTAAGTTATTGTGTAATATACTTGGTGCTTATGGGATGATATGAGCTTTTGGAATATAATGATGTATGAAAATGCAATGACGATGATGATGATGGGGGCAAAAAAAAAGATATAGGGACGACCCAAATGAGGGGGCCAAAAAAACTCTCAGTCCTCAAAGCCCTTTCTTAAGTGGATTAGGATGATAGTTAAGGTGGACTTGACCCCGTACAAAGAATACTCAAATTATTTTAGTTTTTACACTCCACCTAAATACTCAAATTTTTGAAATTTATATGGAGTGATTTGATGTATAAATTCTAACAATAAATTACTAATCTTGTTTTAAATTGGAAAGGACAAAATTAAATTATTTTAAAAAATAAAAAGACTAAATTAAATCAAAATTTTAAATAAAGAGACTGAATTGGAAATTTTGACAAGATTAAACCTTGTTAAACAGTTAGAAGACCAAATTAAACCTTTTTAACAAATTAAATGACTTAATTGAATGTAAAAATAATAGAGGACAAAATAAATCTATCAATAAATTAGAGAACTAAACTACTAATTAAATATATTTTATTTTTAAGAAGAAAGCTCATTGACTCATAGAACTTTTATAAGATTTTTGACTTTGTAAATTTTTTAATGGAGAGCTTTTTCACCCTATGATTTTTTTTTCTCCAACCCATGTAGATCGGAGTCTAAGTCCTCTGAGCTGGACTAAATTACCAACTTTATTACTAGTATGATTTTTTGGATGGATGATTGTAAAAGTGCAGTTATATATCTTGATGTAACTGCTCATGAATTATATTAAATGAGATGTTATAATTTATGTTCTTTTTATCATATTAGTAATCACAGTTCTGTTTATCAAATTTAATTTAAATTTACTTATAACGTGAATATATTATATTTCTTAATCCAGTTTCCGAGAAAACAATAATATACAATTATGAATAAATTCAGAACTAGAATTTACGTTACTGTTCTTTTATGACAGCGAAAAAAGTTCGGTGGAAAGAAATTGTATAGTTGAAAAAATCGAGAGGAAAAATAATTTTATTTATTATTACTCAATAATATTAATATGTTCTTGTAATTATTCACGCCATGTAATTAGTACTCCTCTGTTTTAAAAGTTTTCTAAGATACATATTAAAATATTCACTTTTTATAATTTTCGTCACTATAATATTTAATAAATACACAAACACAGGCAACATCTGTACCTTCATTAATTATCATAACTAAATATGGACAACAAATATTACCATATAAAACATATTTTTCCCACTTTTCCACACAAAATTCCCTTTCCTACTTTTGTTTTAGTTTTACATATTCATTCATTTAACCAGTGACATCTCTCTGTATATATAAAATACCTGACACTAAAATATGTCTTCTCACTCTGTTCTTCATGCAGGAAACACATATTTTATTGTGGACTCATAACAAAGGCACGGAACATTCACCCAACTTTTTAGTTTTTTCATAATAAAAAATATACAAGCAGAATATAATGTAATAAATAATTTTCCACTGTTTTACTAAACTAATCTATCAACATCTCCTTAAAATAATACAAGCTATTACTATAATCTTAAAAAAGTTAAAATAAAAATATAAATATATATATATATATATATATATATATATATATATAATTATTTATGTTAGAAAGTGATTTTATTCCATCTAGAAATAACTTATCACCTCTTCCACCCAAAACCAAAATTGATGTTTACTCACAGTCAGTGAAAATGTAAGCTAAAAGAAACAGAGAAACAGAAAAAAACCAGAAAAAGTAGAAAAGAAGAAACAAATGCAGCAATTAAGTTAAGTTGAGGCTGATACAGCAATTAGAAGGTGTATGGTAGTACAAAATTTTGACAAAAAGTAGTAAAAAAGAAAGGTATAGTAGTGATTATAAACTAAGCAGAGAGACAAGCGAAAACAACGTTGTCACCAACAAGAGAAAAACCATTGGAGATTGAGGGAGGGTTGGGTGGATCAGAGACATTGGTGGTACTCCTATGCGAGTGCGAACGTGAGTTTAACCTTTTCCCGTGTTCTGAGGCCGAGGTTGTTTCTGCTTTTGCCTTTTTTTCAAGCCTTCGCTTGGTAACATAATCTTCTGGAATAAATACATCCATGGTGGAAATGGTGGTTGAGGGAGAATGAATGAATGTGGAAGACGAAGTGGTTGAAAGGGTTATTAATGTTGAGAGAGAAAGGGATACCATGGGCTATGGTCCCATGTTTTGAATTAAACTAGCTTCTGCTGTTTTTGTGGGACTTCGGAAAGGGAGAATAAAAGTGCATGAGACATGTGGAAATTCATGGTTTCAAAAGAAGGGTTTTTTTCACATGTGGCTATCATCACATACCCACATCAACTAACAGCTTTTCGATTATCTGATTTCGGATCAGAAGATCTCTAAACATTTGTGTAGTTCCGACCACACCGATTCAACGGATATGATTTAATTTACAAATTTATCTAATTTATGAATTTTAATGTCAAATAAGTTATAATGAATTTTAGTTTGTTTGGTTTGATTTTACTGAATTCATTTAAAAGTTAAATATTTAAATTAATTTATTTAAGTAGGTGCTGAGGTCCCAGTTTTTACTGTCATTTACTTACATGAATTTCCTGGAGCCAGTTGTTTTCAAAGAATTTTTTATTTTATTTTTAATTATACAAAAATAAAAACCGTTTTTCAGACATACTATATTTTTATGAAAGTTACGGTACAATAAGTTATTTACTATGAAAATGGAGAAAATTAATCTCTATTGTGATTTTCATTTTATTTTTTGTTCTTTTAGTTTCATAAAATTTAAAATTTACAAATTATTTTAAAACATATAATACCAATGTGTGCTAATAACCAAAAGCATCACAATTTTACTTGTCATTTTCCATTTTATGATAGTTTGGAATAAAAGTAGATTATAACAGTTTTTATTTAAAATAAATTATACATAGTCAACGAAATAATGTTACAACTAAATATAATTTATTATCATCGAAGACTTCTAATGATCCAATGATAAATTTGTAATTTTATATTATATTTTATGATAGAATTATGATATTAAAGACCATTATATTATAATAATAATAATAATTATTATTATTATTAAATTGTATCGTAGAATAGTATAGTTTATGCACTTTTATTATTATTATTATTATTATTATTATTATTATTATTTAAATCATAGAGAAACAGTGTAATTATATGATATAGCTTGTAATTTTGTCTTGCATAAAAAACTTATATTCACTTATAAGTTTTGGTAAACATTATAATAGATTTTGAAAACTATACTTATACTAAATTCAACTTATAACTCTTATACAAATAATTGATCAGAGAGAATAATTTGGTCTTTGAAAGATTTGTTGGAACTTGTATTTTGAATAAATTGGGATGAGATTTTTATTTTTACTTTTTTAAATTCACTTATAACAATAATTATCATTTTTGTATTAATATGATATCATATGAAATTCTTTTGTTGTTAGTATGATAGTACATCTTTTTTGTTTACGATTACTATATTATAGTATAAGATTTATACACATATTACCTTTAATAGTTTTTATTTGAAATTTAAATTAATTAGATCTGTTAAATGTTAATCATGTTATTATTCATTCCGATAAATTTAAGGATGCTATAATGTATGGAAAGTAAATATTAGAGTTATAATCTATGATAACTATATACTATATGTATGCTATAAGTATTGATAAAAAAAATAAAAATACTACTAAGTTGATAGTTTTTGTGTGAATATTAAATTATAAAATTTGATAGGATTTTAAGTTTTAATAATACATGAGTCAACTAGATAAATTACATGGTTAGAATTTATAAGGGATTTTGACATTAAATTAGAGTGAATAATTACTAATATTTAAAATTTATAAGAAATTATTTTGTCATAATATACTAAGTTATTAGGCAGGATTAATTTAAGAGCGATTAGATGGTTAGGTAAACAAAAATTATTATATCTATCAGTCTCTAAATTTAAATAGAGTAGGTAATGCGAGTACTTAATGTAGTCAAACATGCTTTGTTATATTTCTTATGACCTTTAATAAATTCACATTGTGATTATCTATATTTTGATGTTATTTATTATATATTTATTTAAATAATTAACTTTTTCCTATATTTTTATAATTTTACTATCGTAAAATATATATATATATATATATATATATATATATATATATATATATATATATATATATATATATATTTTATATTTTTATTTATTTATATTAAAAATATTATATATATTTTTTTTTTATATATATATATTTATTTATTTAATAAATATATATATATATATATATATATATATATATATATATATATATATATATATATATATATATATATATATATTATAGTTTTGAATAGTTATATGAAAGGAATTTTATATATTTTATTATTAATCCTTCTTTACCTGTAAGATAATAAATACATGTGATTATTATTTAATATATAATAATAAGTATATACAACTGTTTAAAAATAATCTTTTGTTAACAAGAGTAATATACATATCAAAATTTATAATTTTTTCCAAAATAAAATAGTAAAGTTATTAAATTATTTTATATTTTAAATTATTGGACATGATATATTAAAATTATATCTAACAAATTAACTGTTTTTTTTTCTTTTTTCTATCCTCAAAAAACTCAAAAGGATGCAAATATATTTCTTTTATAAATAATATATTAAATATATTTATTATTAATCATTCGTATAAAATAATACGGGCACGTTTTTTATTTTATTATTAATCCTTCATGTAAAAAGAAACGATTATTTAAAATTATAGTATAAAAATCACAAATTATAATATGTTAAAAATTTATATAAAATTACAAGTCTAAATTATTAGCCGGATTATATGAATTATTAAATGTGTAATTATAGATTAAATATATTTTATTATTAATTATTTGTATAAAATAATACAAGTACGTTTTTTTTTTATATTATTAGTCCTTCATGTAAACGAAAACGATTATTTAAAATTATAGTATAAAAACCACAAATTATAATATGTTATAAATTTATATAAAATTACAAATCTAAATTATTAGCTGGTACCTTGTTTATATGAATTAGTAAATGTATCACTTAATTAAATTACATCTTTTAAAATAATATAATTGAAATGGTTTCAAGTATATTTTTATTATTTAAGTACGTTTTTAAGTATAGATTTAAAGTCGTGTGGTATATTTAAGTCTAAATTTAATATGATTCATTTATTACATATTTAAGAACGTATTGTCGAGTTAATTTCTTTTAATATCATCTAAAACTTGACAAAGTCTGTGTGGTCTTTTTAAGCTTAAATTTAATATAAATTGAAGAGTATTAATGTTGATACAAATTAGAAATTTTGTTTTTTTTTTAAGTTATAAAAAAGATATTCTATTTTATTTTTGTCTGTAATTACGAAATCATTATACCAAATACAAATTAGAGATTTTGTTTTTTTAAAGTTGTAAAAAAGATATTCTATTTTATTTTTGTCTGTAATTACGAAATCATTATACTAAAACTAATGAATACACATGTAATGCACGTAGCACATGGGCATGAGAGAGGTTTTTCAAAATAATTTAATTTAGTTTCAGTTTTTTCTTCTTCAACTTTTAAAGTATTATTGATAGCTTCATGGGAAAACTACCATTACTAGTTACTAGATATATGAGCACTCCCACTTGTTTAATGAAGAAGATTTAACACATTAGATTTAATTAACATTTAAACTTTTCATAAATTTAAATATTTTTTAACTAAAGTTTTTAACAATATTTTTCTGTTTGTTTGTTAAGTATTCAAATAAGTTATACTTTTTATTTAAATTTTTGTTTTTTAATTTTTCTATTATTCAAATGATATTATTATTATTATTTTATTATTATTTCGTCATTTTACCTAACACGAGACAAAGAGAGGAGGTTGTTACTAACCCATTTTATTTCTCCTGTTTTTTTGTATTTTTTTTCTCTTTCGAAGTTTTTTTCTCCCTTCTGCGTAAATTTTTTCATACCTTATTTATTTCAGAATTTGATCACCTCATAGCAGTTGAGAACCCAAAAATCAATTCTAACAAATCAGATTTTTAAACAAAAATAAGTTATTATTTACTCTTAATATTCTTTATTATTTGTTTTCATTGTGGTTTTGTCAAATAGTTTAACTTTTTCTCATGTTTTGATATTTTATTATAGATTCCTAAGTTTTGGAATATTTTTTGCTTGATTTTGAAAATTGTTTTAAAAAAAATATTTCAAAGAGGAAAACTAATTATGATCTGGATAGAAATATAATAGATTACTTAAATGTAAAAGTGGTTTCATCACTACACTTTTTTTTCACACAAGCATTGTGATTGGTAGAAAATATTTGAATGTTTTAACTTAGAACTTAAGTGAAGTAAATTTATATGACATCTTTTTATAATAGACTATGAAATGTTAATACTTTTATAAATGTAAATTAAATATTATATCATATATATATATATATATATATATATATGATTGATTTAGGGTTTTAGTTAAATTGTATACCTATGTTTATTCTGATAGGTGGAATAAACCCTTATATGAAAAATGATTTTAAAGATTGATGAGAATTATGTGAAATTCTGATCACATGTCTGGATGATATATGAGTTATTATTTGGGTTTTTTATTAAGTATTGACACAAATATCTTTTTGTTTTACTGATGATCCAAATTATATAGAATAAGATACTAGGTGGCGAGAAACAAAAGCTCTTTAACATATGACATGTATGTGTCACTTAGGTTGTAATGAACTTACATTGATTTTATGATTTGTAAGTCGCTTTGAATCAGATAATAATATACCTAGTAGGATGTATTTAATATGTTATGAGTCAATATATGTACTTAATATAGTCAATACACACATAATTATTTTATTTTTGTAACAAATACATTTTATTTTTCTTAAGTTGAAAATTTATTTCAATAACTTATTCTTATGTATGTTGTTTGTGTTATAGACACATATTTAAAATTCATTTTAATAACTTATTTTTACGTGTGTTGTTTGTGTTATACACACTCATAATTATTATTTTAAGATTTAAAATCTTATACGAGTTGAATTCAAATCTTATTAATGTTGTGATTTTCTTGAGACTCATCAATATGTCACTTTAAAATAAAATAAAATAGATGTGTGTTATTTTATTAAAAATATAAAATGCTAATTATTATAAAAAAAGATTAATATTTATTTAAAACGCTAAAAATATATTTTATTAAATCATAAAAAATAAATGTTTATTTTAATACCATCTAATTGTTTTCAAAAGTAAAATCGTAGACGGTGCAGCACACACATAAACACATATAAATTGTCAATGGTATTTGTTCGGGCTTCGCATTGAAGCTCCCTATATTTTTCCACACAGACCTTGGTTACTTCCATTTCTAGATCTTCCACTCTAACATTGGAGAAACTAATCATTCGATCCCTTATGAATCTTCGTATAATCATATATATTTTTTAATAATTTATGCTTATTACCTCTATTATTTAGAAGTTGAAAGTAAGTATAATTTTTTTTTTTAATTTTAAAATAGTTTTTAAGTATAAATTTGTGAGGGTACTATTTTCTTTAACTTTCTTAATAAAAAATTGGTTAAAGATGATTTTTATCTTAATAAAATATTTGCCCTAGCTCTTTCCATCCATCTAATCCATCCCAAGTATTTTTTGTGCAATTTTCTAATCGATCAATCGTATTCACATCTGGCTCTTCCAGAAGAGCCAAGGTTAACATCACCATCATTCATTCAAAAGTAAAACACAGATTATAATAGTAACTTTTCAATATAATTAATATGGTATAAAAGGGTTATTAATCCCGATTTGATTTTAGGGTTGGGGGAGGAGATACCTTGCAGAAGCAGTTACGTTTATTAACTATTATTTTCGTTTATTCCACCATAACTTTTCATTAATCTCATATGCTATACAGTGCATTATAATAAGCTTTGGAACAAGTAAAAATATGCGAGTGGACCCTACTTTGAAACTTCCCCATGTCTCTTGCATGCACCAACGAGACCACCATTGATGAACACCACAACAAAGAGTGTTGCTATATATTATAGTTTCATAGGGTATATGTAGTGCATGCCAGAACCTCTGCTATTATACTCAGTCTCATGGTTATGGAAGAAACTCTGAAGCAACGAGGAAAAGAAGTGGAGAACGAAGACACCTCAACCACTTCTAAAGAACGTGCCATTTCTCCATTTGATCTAGGTATGTCTAAACGGACAATGATACTATAATTCCTTTTTTTATTTTTATTGTTGTTGTCTGACGTGATTTAATGTGAGTTATTGATTAATGTACTATTATTTTTTTTTTTTGAAAGAATCAATAATTTACATTAAACCATGTAGGAAAATAAATGATCAGAATAAAAAAAAAAAATAGGAGTTATAGTCTAATTTTCCCGAAAAAAAAACACTCATATAGCTTTTTATGTGCTTCAAAAATTATAATTTTCTCTGATCTGTTGTAATGAGTAAAAGTTTTATGATTGTGTAGAAACATAATTTCTTTGAAATTGAACATTTTTTTGTGCATTACAGTTTAAGAAAGATATTTGCGTATGTTGCAGAACATTCACGTCAAACTTTGTAAATTGGATTATATAAACTTAACTTAGCTACTTTTATAGTGATATTCTTTTGTTGAAATTCAACATCTGGATAATCATCAATATTTTTGGTTTAATTATATTTTGAATCATTACTCTGTTTATAGTAGTATTGACCCTTGGTAATGTTAAAAGATTTTCATATTTGTTTGAGAATAAAAAAATTTCACCAAAAACAATTGAGAACCAACAATAAAAATCATGTTTTAGAGTGGTAGATATATAATAATTAATATTTTAAGAATGAATATGTTAAAATTATCACATGTTTATATAGGTTTTAAAACGTTTACAATAAGGCTTAATTGTTTAAATATTATATTCTATATAGGGGACTTTTTTTATATGTAATGGTTTTGAATTAATGTTATAGCTCTTGATATTTTTTTTATGATTCTATATTTATGATTAATAAAGACTGAAATATTTTAAAAAATTATAGTTTTCATATTATTATGGTTATTAATTTTATAAAAAATAAGGATTTTTCTTAATGTAAATAAGGAGGCTAGTAGTTTTTATAGGAAAATAATGAAGATGGTTATATTATAAAAAACATGCATAAAGAAAATTATAATATATATTTTATTTTGGAATTGTTTTCTTAAGCTCATTGAATCCCTCTCATTAATAAGAACTTCTTTAATACAATGATGAATTGGTCATTTTAATATTTAAATGCAAATTCAGTTTTTTATTTATTTAATATAACATAAAATGCATCGTAATGTTAATTAATTAAGATTCAACAGTGAAGGTTTTCTTTTATTTACTCAGACAATCTCACTCATATTTTCTTTTCCTTTAATTTTGTTATTTATTATCATAACATGAACCATATTTCATCACTCATGTTACTAAACTAAAACAGAGGCCTCTCTTGTTTTTTTCCCTCACGAAACTTTGATTTTTTGTTTATGTTTCTACTTTCTAGGTTTGTTCGCCATATGGAATCGATTTCGTAGTTACTTAGTGATTTTGTCCAAAAAGGTCAATAAGAAAGGTGACTTTTCAAAGCCAATGTGTTCTGTAAGATAATTTAGAATTTAGAATTTAGAATTATTTTTAGAATTTCAAATAATATAGTTTTTAATTTTTATTATCCAGATGCAGAATTACATAAATAATAAATACATTCGACCATTGTAGTTTATTTACTCAACCTTCGTGTAATTGTGTTTGCAGTTCCCACTATTACCAGGTCGGATACAAAGGATTCAATTGACAGAGGTTGTTTTCTAAACTTTTTTGTATTTATCCGACAACAAATAAACATTTCAGACGAGTAACCTATGTTTTTCCTCAGACGCTGTGCTTGCAAGGGTTGAATCAGAGAAAAGACTAGCTCTGATCAAAGCATGGGAAGAAAGTGAAAAAACAAAAGCAGAAAACAGGTAAACAAAATTTGACATCAATTTTCTTTCCCAACAACATTCGAGTGTTGGATATGAAGAGAGTGTATTGCAGAAAGTGAGGTTGACTAATGTGAAAATGTGAAACAGGGCATATAAAAGGCACAATGCTGTTGTGTTGTGGGAGAACAGTAAGAAAGCATCAGCGGAGGCACATCTGAAGAGAATTGAGGTGGCATTACGTTAATGGTTTTTTGTGTTATACGATGAATGAGGTTAATGTTGTAATGAAAACGTTTGCATTGAACAGGAAAAATTGGACAGAAACAAGGCGAAGTGTGTGGAGAAGATGCAAAATAAAGTTGCAGAAATTCACCGAACAGCAGAGGAGAAAAGGGCAATGATAGAAGCTTACAAGGGAGAAGAATTTCTGGAAATAGAGGAGAAAGCTGCAAAGTTTCGAACTCGTGGATATTCGCCCAGGAAATTTCTTCCATGCTTTGGCAGTTAAAGCTTTTTTCTTCCAAATTCTCAACATCTTCTCTTGTTCTTGTTATAGGTTCAAAATTTGCTCTTTCTTTGTTCTTCCTTTGTAGTAATAAGAGCAGCAATTTGCATGTTACACAAACAAGCGATCGTGTTAACCGGTTGGACGTGAGATGGAATCATGCAAACATATATAAAAACGATTTCAGCCATCATTTTAAAATAAAAAATCATTTCAAAATAAAATGAAATTTTGTAAATATTTACCCAAGAGATTGACCCTATTAATGCTATAAGGATTTGACATAAAAATAATGACGTTGTTTATGGAGATAAAAATGAGGTTATAAATATAAATCTCAGTATGTCTAATAATTTAGCTTGTATAGGAGTGGAGGTAAAATGCTTACTTCCTTCTTAATTCTTCGATATGTCTTCTAAAATTAAAATCATAATAAAATTCCGGACTTAAAATCATAAGAGTCTCATTTAACAAAAATAAAATTTTTATCATTAAATAATGTCTTAGTACACATAATAGTTACATTTCACTTACAAATCATGACCAAAAGTAACTTAGATATATATTTTGACATAAATCTTACACATTTTAAATAATAAAAAAAAAACTTGTATAAAGGGAACTACCGAAGAAAAATTATTATTAATGTACAATACACAACAGTATAATGATAAAATAAATTTTTTATTTTAATTTATGAAAATGTACATTAATTATTAAAATAAAAATAGATCTGACTGTTATAGAGGTGTGATGTTGTCCTGAAAGTTATGCATGGAGTTCTATAATTAGAAAAGAAAATGTGTGTAGAAGCGTAACAGAGAAGGAAATGATGTTTGTTATCCACAGAATATGGATGTTTGTTACGGTAATTTCGCAGGAGACAACAACTACAAAAGGCGTTGTGATCCTTTGGTGTTCAAGCTGAGCCCTCACCACTTCCATCTTTTCGTGCTAGCTAGCTTATTTTCCACCATTTGTGTCGCAGGTAATAATCTAACTAGCTAGTGCGACAATAAAATAAACACAAAAAAATAAATAAATGGCTTTCAGCGGTACCCAACAGAAGTGCAAGGCTTGCGATAAAATTGTTCACTTCGTCGAAAGCTTTTCTGCCGATGGGGTCTCTTATCACAAAAACTGCTTCAGATGCAGCCATTGCAATGGCCTTCTCGCGGTACCTTTCTTTTTTTCCATTTTCTTATAATCTTTTTCATGGAAAATCGATTCTCGTACCAAACCATTGTCGTGTTTTCCGTTGCAGATAAGCAACTACTGCTCCGGCGATGGAATTTTATACTGCAAGGTGCATTATGAGCAGCTTTTCAAGGAAACTGGCTCCTACCCCAAGAGAGTCAATTCTTGTAAAATCCTTATCTTTAACTCTGCTACAAAATTTTCTCATTAAAGTTTTCTTCTTTTTGTGCTAATTCTGGGGCTAATCATAATCTTGTTTCGTTATTTTCAATCAGCTCCAAAGCCACCAAACGAGCTGGTATGTATGATTTCTATGAAGCAATATCCTTTCTGTGTAGACATGGCTACATGGTTTTCATCACTGTTTTGTTTTATCTACCACAGAATAGGACACCAAGCAAAATTTCTGCCTTCTTCTCTGGGACTCAAGATAAATGCTCAAAATGCAAGAAAACCGTCTATCCATTGGAAAAGGTTTGAAAGCTTTGTGAGGATTATACATGTTTATGAGTTCTGAGTTCTGACCCTTAATTTTTGTGACAGTTGACAGTGGAAGGTGAGTTTTACCACAAATCATGCTTCAGGTGTGCACATGGAGGGTGTTTTCTGACTCCTTCAACCTATGCTGCTCTCGATGGGTTCCTATACTGCAAGCCACACTTCTCTCAGTTGTTCAAGGAGAAGGGAAGCTACAGTTATCTGTCGAAGCAAGCTTCATTGAAGAGAAGTGAAATGCTACAACAAGAGGCTGAGGCTGCGGCGGCGGCTGCGGAGAGTAAGAAGGCTGCAAGTAATCGCTCAGAGTCAGAGTCAGAAGCAGAGGCAAAGGCAGAGACAGAAACAGAAACAGCAGAGGCAGAAACAGAGGCAGAGACAGAGAAAAAGGAAGATGAAGAGGAACCTAACTCTGACAAAGATCAGTAGATAACATATGAGTTCTACTGGGGGGGGCTTTACTGCTAAGTGTTTCTTTGCATGATTATGATCTTTCTGGCTCTAACACAACCCCAAAACCCCAATATTTTTGCCATTTTCTTCATTCATTCATTCATTGGGGTTGGCTTGTCTCTTTCACACAAGGGCTATTACAAAAAACTATAATCACAAATTTGCAAACAGTTAGTGTAGACTGTAAATCGTTAAGCCCTCTGTTTTTTTCTGGGCATGTAGATGCCTTTCTCGAGCCATAAGTATATTCGTTCCGCTGTCATTTTCCTCTTTAATTCTGTGTTAAGAAACATACACCACATTTCACCAATGAATTTTTATCATCTCACTTCATCATCAATTACCATACCAATCTCTTTTCTCTACTTCTTTCTACACACTTTTACCTAATTAACCAAAGCGTTTATCTTTCATCAATAACTCAAAATCATCTTTTATGTGAAAATCTAAATCTTTCTGTAAAGAAACATATAAACATTGATGTAAAATAAGTTGCAATTTGAAGTTATCTAGTCTTAGACTATAAAATATAATATAATTTATATATTTAAAAAATATTTGTTATTGAAGAAGTATTTATTTCACACGCTGGAATACAATACAGGTTTACAATATTGAAGTAAAATAACTTGGAATGATATAAACACATGATTTATAAAATAACTTATTTCATTCTCTACTATAAATTAATATACATGATCCATAGTTTTATCTACTCGTATCTAACTCAATTAGACATTTTAAACATTCTCTCTTCTCTATTCTATTATTAAAAAAAGGTTGGTGGGTAAAATGTTTCCCTTTGCTTCTTTAAATGGTATATGGTATTAAATTAGTTAATTTTATCTGATTTGAATCACCAATTATTTTATTTTATTTTTAATTTAATTAAGTTTCAAATCTCGATAAATTTAATATATTTAATTAAGTTTCAATTTTTTTATAAAGTTCAAAATTTTCAATCAAATATTTCTTAAATTTTATTGAATGCATGTTGACGTAATTATCATCATAACTTGTCATTTTTTTATTAGTATTCACGTATTATGAAATATAAAATTTTGTTATTAATATAAAATAATATTAGTTTATGTAAAACAATAAAAAATATTATTTTAATTAAAAGATATTAATAAAATAATATAAAATATAATTTTTAATCTATAAGATTAAATAAAGAAAATAATAAAATAAAATAACAGTCACCTCATCCATTAAAAAATTAAAAATAAGTGGGTAAATTCATTTTAATTTATTTCTTTTTTAAAAATATCCTAGTATTTTATTTATTGTGTGTGGGATAACTCTGCGTTCCCCGTTCTTTACACCTCGCTGGCCGTTTATCCAAACCCAGTTTCCAGTGTCTCCGACTGTGAGAAAAGACAAGAAGTAACGGCAACCGCTGTGAACTGAAAATCAGATCAAAATCAAATGGGTTCTCTTCCTCTCACCGGTAGTAAACCCTTCTTCACCAATCTTCATTGGTCTTCGTCACACACAAGAACACCAACAAGAACCATTTCTATGAAGCAGAGAGTCAAGGTTTTCGCTTCACAGTCTCCAAATGAAGAAGAAAAACAATCTCCTAAACTCGACAGTTACGACATGATGGAACTCAAGTTTGGTCGCTTAATCGGAGAAGACCCCAAGCTCACCCTTGCCAAGGTATCCCTTCTCTTTTAATTCTTCTTTTTTTATTATTATTGTGCGTAACAATGTTTCATATAATACTGTACCTTTGTTTATATGTTTATAGTTTAATCTTGCTAATTGGTTCTGTGCACCATTGTTATGCTTGTTGGTTTAGATAATGGGAAGAAAGGCAAACCCTGATGCTTCTTATCTTGATATTGAGAAAGCCTTTTATAAGAATGGTGGTAAAGTTGTGGAAGTGGAGGAAGTTCCATTTGAGGGCTCTAAGGGAGGGAAGTCATCAAGGAAACTGGATGACCTTGGTTTGGTGCGTCCTGTTCCTGTTAAGGGATTCAAGTTCAAATCTGATAATAACAAACCAACATTGGAGATTAAGAAACCTGTCCGGTCTGAAAATGTGGAGGGAAGTGATAGGAAGAGTAGTGTTCCCAATGTTATTCTCAGGAAGCCGACCGTGTTTAAAGATGATGGGGAGGCGGAAACGTTGACTTCAAGGTTGAGAATGAAGCCCAATCTGTCACTGAACATGCGGGATGAGCAAGTGAAAGAGAAGTTTAGCGACATGACACTATTGAGGAAGCCTGAAACACCGGTTGCCAAGAGTACTGATACGGTTGAAGAGCCTTCATCTAATGTGGACCAAGGGAACAATGATGGTGAGTTAAATATGTGGAATGAAGAGCCGGGTTTTACATTGTTGGAGCGGCCACACAAACCAAGCGTTAAAAAAGAAGAGGAGGAATTTGGAGAAGTGAATGCCATGGTACCAAATGATGTAGGTGTAACCTTTGTTGCTACTTGCAATATAAACTTTTTGTGGAGTAAGCCTGGTTTTTAACTAATTTCTTGCTTGACTGATTAGGAATTGGAGCAACACGAGCAGCTGGAGTTACATCAGGCGCCAAATGATTTAAGTGAATCATTAGATGTAAAGTCAGTTGATTCTAGAATGGAGTTGCCTGTGGATGCTGCACTACAGGCAAAGCCAAAAAGGTATATCAAAATAGTTTAATGGTTAAGTTTATGGTTATGATTTCAGTTTTCGTTAATTACTTGAATGCATTTTTTATAGATTAGATCAATATGTTGAACAAACCTCGAAATTTGTTGAAGAGGGCACTTCCCTTGATCTTGGAGGTCAAACAAGCAATGATAATTTCGGGAATTCTGTTGATATGTCAGATTTCAAGGTCAGATTATATGGATTATACGAGTTAGTTACTTATTTTCCTGACTTTGTGTTAACCTTTGTGTTCTTCAATTTTGTAGGAAAGTGAGGATGCTGATTGGACCAGGGCAGAAGGTTTGATTGAGACCGGAGACAGAGGAGATGTGGAACTAGTAAGCTGCAATACCAAAGGTTTCATTGTAAGTACATAGGAAGCAGTATGACGGACTTTAATTTGTAAATAAAAACAGTTTCTTTATCTTATATTGTTTTTTTAATAACTCAAATAAACAATTTTACAGGTTTCTTTTGGTTCCTTGGTAGGATTTCTGCCATACCGTAATCTTAATTCCAAATGGAAGTTCTTAGCTTTTGAGACTTGGTTAAAACAGAAGGGTTTGGATCCATCAATATACAAGCAAAACTCAGGCACTATTACAAGTTTTGACACTGATATTAAGATTTTTTCTCCGGATTCTCCTCCATCTCTGGAGATTGATGGTAAAGTTGACGATAAAATTTCACCAGATATGAAATTGGAAGATCTGCTAAGGATTTATGACCAAGAGAAAAATAGGTTCTTATCATCGTTTATTGGACAGGTTTGGTATTTAAAACATAAATGCACTGCCCAAATATGTTCCTCAAATTTTTTATGTTAATAGACGGAAGCTGAATATTATCTGATCTTAATTTTAAGATATCAATAGTTTGTGTTTTGCAGAAACTTAAGGCAAATGTGTTAGTGGCAGACAGAAAAATAAGAAAGCTCATATTCTCTCTAAGGCGGAAAGAAAGTGAAGAATTGGTTGAGAAGAAGAGAAATCTTATGGTAAATGCTTTAGTAAGGATAGCATTTCTTAAATTAGCATGGAGCATGTTTGCTGATTCAATGAAATGAAGTGTTATTCTGATTTATTCTATGTTTCTTACAACAGGCTAGACTTCAAGTTGGGGATATAGTGAAATGCCGCATCCAGAAAATAGCTTACTTTGGAATTTTTGTTGAGGTATATACAACATTTAAAATCGTTATGCTAGTATTATGGAGTTCAGTTTCACTAGTATATTTAGCTTTACGTCACTTATTCCAGTGGATTTGCCTTGTTTGGCCTATTTATTGAGCCAAGCTGTAAGCACCTGGATACTCTTTTTTGCCCTTTCATGGAATCGGAGTTTACAATGGTGGTAAAAATATCCTAAAAGTTGATGTGATTACTACTTATCACTGTAGATTGAAGGAGTTTCTGCACTGATTCATCAGTCTGAATTATCGTGGGATGCCACTGTGAACCCTGCATCGTATTTTAGGATTGGTCAGGTATTTTCCTTCCTAAAATAATAAAGTAGGAAATTGTTTTCAACAACTAAATAATAACGATGTGTGCCTCCACCAACATGTTTCCTTTTTTTCTTCCGCGACATTGCAGTATATTTTCAATGCTTTCAATATAGATGATGCCATGAATAAACTATCCAACAGTGCAAGTTGTTGGTGGATGTACAAAGATGATTTGTATTGTATCTGTTTGCACAGTGTTAATTAGCAGGTGGTATACGATTACCGGTGGGTTGAGCTGGATTTGGTCTGATATAATACAAACCCACCGCACCCCACCAAATGACCAAATCTAATCCAACGCTATCAATGGTAGATTAGGTCTAATAATAAAAAAAGGCAGAAATCCAACCTAACTCAAACCGAGAATTTTTATTGAATTGAGGTATTGGTCTGTCCAAACACAACCCGGCCTGTTCCATGTTGGGTTTACACGTGACAAGTAATGCCAAGGAGAAAGAGGGTGGTAGTGATGTTGAATATATTGTTAAAGATAAACTCATGATTATTAATCTTTATATATACACACACACTACTCAAAAGAGAACACTTTTTACAATGACAAGTTGTAAATATAAGTATTTATACTTATAATGTAAACAAACATGCAATGTTATTAGAAATAACATAGCTAGAAACAAAAACTAAATATAGATGGTGTTAACTTTTTCAACATTCCCCCTCAACATCTGACTTTGTTTAATTAAGAGCAGAACTTTCCAAATTTGCCAGCAAACAAACAACATGAGTGGTTTTATATCTAATAGATGAAGTTGATAGAAGTACCCTTGATATTTGAACTCTTTATAGTTTTACTTTGTTTTTGTTTTAGCCTTACTTTTTGTTTCAGGTTCTGGAGGCAAAAGTTCACCAATTAAACTTTGCTCTTGAGCGCATACTTTTATCATTAAAGGAGGTCACGGTAATTTTCTTTTTCTATTTTGTTATTTACTTAAGATCTCCCTTGGATTAGGGGAGAATTGTGGAGATTATTTTGACAAAGTCCACTCAGATCAAACAGTGTTTATACACTTTATTATTTAGCAAATCATTGTCTTCTTATGACAGCCTGATCCATTAATCAACTCCTTAGAGGCTATAATTGGGGATCATGACCCCTTAGATGGGAGATTAGAAGCAGCTCAAACAGATGTAGAGGTAATCTTCATATGAGAAAGTAGAAATCACTTTATTTACCAAAATATGCCCGTTATATTCTTAGGGATTATATATGCTGGCTAACATCCTTTCTATTCCTTTTCTGTTACGACATATTTTAATCAAATTTCAGAATGTCCAAGGTTTTAATATCTAGATTGAGTTATTGCAATTATGTTTTATATGCATAATAATTTCATTTTAGTCACATGAGAGAAAGAATAATGCTTGCCATGCAATTTCAATACGTATGTTACGTTTATTTTATTGTCGAGATGGATTATTGACTTGACATGACTAATCATCAAAGTATACTCATTTTTTAACAGTGGCCTGAAGTGGAATCCCTAGTTGAAGAATTGCAAAAGATTGAGGGAGTCCAGTCTGTTTCAAAAGGCCGTTTTTTCAGAAGCCCTGGTTTGGCTCCAACTTTTCAGGTGTGGATACATGTTCTTTATTATTTTCTTGAATGAGTTTTAGCTCAGTATTTGATCTGTCAGAACTCCACATAAGTTACAATTTGCATTATGGATTTTGCACGTTGTTTGTGGAAGGCCAATAAAGGTTCAAATGATGAATCAACAGACAGAATTTTCTTTTGGCTAACTCAAGTTGTTTATGTGTATGGAAACCAATACTGTACCAGGTTTATATGGCATCCATCTTTGAGGATCAATACAAGTTACTCGCTCGATCGGGAAATAAAATACAAGAGGTAATGATATCGGCTTTGTTTTAATTTGTCGTTAAAAAGGGTTTTGCTGTATATGTTTCTTCTGGTCTCTGTTTTTCTTTGTTTTCTCTAGATTGTTGTAAATGCAGATGAATGACTAAAGGCATATTCACAGTATGATAGTCTAACCGTGATGAAGGAATAATTTTGGGCAGGTGATAGTTCAAACTTCTTTGGATAAAGAAAGGATGAAATCAGCTGTTATGACATGTGCAAACAGAGTGGAATAATTTGTGACAGCAAGCCTTTTTTTGTTGCTTGCATTTTTATGATTGTACATTGTTGTGGGGTGAGCAGGGTGCAATTTAAGGAGCATTTGAAGTTACTACTCTATACAAAAGCATTGGTGGAAGGATAGCAATTTTATTTCTTGTAAAAAGGTAGTCATAGAGGCATATTCCTGCCTTTTGGGTGGGGGAGGTGCTGGGCTCAGAGGGAGGGGTTCCTATAAATACATGTCCACTTGTCCGTTTCTAAACCGTCAAATGGGCGAGCTAAGACCAGTTGTTTCGTTGTCTTTTTTTTTTAATTAAAAATTAAAATTAAAATAATTTAAAAGATTAGTTTTTTATACTATATTTCTTTAAAATACATGTATACAATAGGATTGTAAATTAAAATTAAATTATTAACATCAAATTTTAATTATTAATCATTAATTATAATAGAATAATTTATGTGTTTTTGTCTTTTAATTTTTAGTAAGAAATATTTTTTTTAAATTTGGTCTAATTTATTTATTTGATTTTAAAATCACGTAAATTTAATTTTTTTAGAAAAATTTTGTTAAATTTATTTAAAATTTTAATTAATTAAGATAAAAAATTGGTTTGAAATGTGAAATAAATTGAATTAAATTTAGTTATAAAAACTAAATTTATGTATTTTAAAAAACGTGAGATTAAATTTATCTCAAGAAATTAATTCTAATTTTACTAAAAATAAAGTAATTAAAAATATATCTAATTCAATAATTTGTAAAAATTAATAATTAAAAATATATTTAATTCAATGATTTCATATGTGAATGAAATAATCATTTTAATTTATCTAAATATTATTAATTAATTAATTAAAATTTAAAAAATTATTTATATAATTAAATATGTTTTTAATATTATTTATATATATATAAATAAATAAATTTAAAATAAAAAATGGCGAACCAACAACTTGTTACCAATCGTATGGGTTGCAAATTTTAATGTTTTATATCCGTGGGCCAGTCCAATTCAGTACATTTTTTTGTGGACAAATAGCACATCAAGTTAAAATGGATTAAATTCATTCATTTTGTCACCGTACCATTGTAAATTTTTTTTTTATTATTATTATATTAGTATTATTATTTTAAATATTGTATTTTCAGAAATTATATTTTTTGAAATATGGAAACCACTATGTTATTATTAGATCATAAAATAATTTTCTTCTCCAAGATAAAAATAAAATGAGGCATTAATGCTTTTTACATTCAAACCTGAAATTAATTTTGAAAACTCAAAACACGTGAATACCATATATGCTGTAACATGTATATATGAAATTCGTGAAAATAGTTTTGTCATGTTTGGTTTACTTTTCAAAAATAACGTTCCCTCAAAAATGTCATTTAGTCAAGTTTTTATTTTATTTTTATTTTTATTTTTTTTTATTTTTTTACAAAAGGAGTGCAATTCTAATTTTTATAAATAAAAATATAAATTTTATTGGAAATTATTAAATCACACGTGATGACAACTAAGATTTTGATAAAAATAATATATTATCTTCTAATTTCTAAAAAACTACATAAGTTGAAACAAATATTTTGTGTGTGTGTGTGTGTATATATATATATATATATATATATATATATATATATATATATATATATATATATATATATATATATATATATATATATAAAAAAATATATTTATT